>UMHI01039457.1_pt1 | contig 22018 bp, 19 predicted proteins | sample 1965481 | NCBI WGS metagenome assembly UMHI01 (sample SAMEA4836093, study PRJEB28245) | human gut metagenome | biome: gut microbiome; material: fecal sample | place: Denmark | collected 2008 | reverse complement strand
CTTGGCATAGTTTTAATTCTTTTTTGAATGATAGCGCCGATATTTCACAACCGGACTTGAGGCTAAAGCATTCGGTTAATAATTTAAATGATACTACTTTACGCTTTGTTTAAAATTACTTCAAGCAAAGAAGTTCGCGAACCTGGTTCAAGTTAGCGCTGTCAACCAAACCTGAGTGGCACAGATTTCTTTTCTGCTTTTTAGTTTTCTTAGTCAAAATGTGACTGTGATAAGCGTGCTGTCTTTTGATTTTACCTGTTCCGGTAAGAGCGAATCTTTTTTTAGAACCGGAGTTAGTCTTGATCTTTGGCATCTTGTTTAAATTTTAATTAAATTAGTATTCAATGGGCGGCAACGTACTATACCGGCACGTTACACACACCTTATTCTTCCTTTTCAGCAGTTTCTGCCGGTTCCGGTTTGGCAACCGGTTTGGGCGCAGCAGCTTTTTTTGAAGCGCCTGCCTTTTTCGGAGCCAGCGCAATAGTCATACGCTTACCTTCCAGCAGCGGCATCTGTTCTACTTTTGCGTATTCTTCCAAGTCGTTTGCAAAGCGAAGCAACAGCACTTCACCTTGTTCCTTAAACAGAATGGAACGTCCCTTAAAGAACACATACGCCTTTACTTTATCACCATCTTCCAAAAAGCCGATGGCATGTTTCAATTTGAAGTTATAGTCGTGTTCATCGGTCTGAGGCCCGAAACGTATTTCCTTCACGTTCACCTTCACCTGTTTGGCCTTCTGTTCCTTGGCACGTTTCTTCAATTGATACAGGAACTTAGAATAATCTATAATTCTACAAACCGGAGGTACAGCGTTGGGTGAAATTTCTACCAAGTCAGCCTCATGTTCTTCGGCCAGTTTCAAGGCCTGAGCAATCGGATATACGGCAGATTCTATATTGTCTCCCACGATACGGACTTCTTTGGCACGAATCTGTTCATTGATTCGGTGTTGCCCTTTTAAACTGTCATTCTTCATTAAAAATTGGTTCTTCCTGTTTGTTGTTTAGTTATAAATTATTACGTTAGTTCGCTTTGTCAGGTTGCAGGGAAAATTATCTTTCCCTGCAAGCGGCTGCAAATTTACCATTTATTTATCATATTATAAACTTCTTCCGAAATATTTTTCGCAAAATCTTCAATTTTCAGGCTTCCTTGGTCACCTTCGCCCTGTTTACGGACAGAAACCTCACCGTTTTCAGCCTCTTTTTCGCCGACAATAAGCATATACGGAATACGTTTCATCTCATTATCACGAATCTTACGGCCGATTTTTTCGTTACGGTCGTCTACGATGGCACGAATATCGCTTTTCTTCAACTCCATACGTACCTTTTCAGCATAGTCATTGAATTTTTCTGAAATCGGAAGGATAGCTACCTGATCCGGTGTCAGCCACAATGGGAATTTACCGGCTGTATGCTCGATAAGCACAGCTACAAAACGTTCCATTGAGCCGAACGGTGCACGGTGAATCATAACCGGACGGTGCTTCTGGTTATCAGAGCCCATATATTCCAATTGGAAACGTTCCGGCAGGTTGTAGTCTACCTGAATGGTACCCAACTGCCAACGGCGTCCGATGGCATCTTTCACCATAAAGTCCAACTTCGGTCCATAGAATGCGGCTTCTCCATATTCTACCTTGGCCTTCAGTCCCTTTTCTTCGCAAGCCTCAACGATAGCACGTTCAGCCTTTTCCCAGTTTTCATCGCTACCGATATACTTCTCACGGTTTTCCTTGTCGCGCAGTGAAATCTGTGCTTCGAAGTTTTCCAGTCCCATTGAAGTGAAAACGATGGAAATAATATCCATCACACGAAGGAATTCATCCTTCACCTGATCCGGACGACAGAAAATGTGGGCATCATCCTGTGTAAAGCTACGTACACGAGTCAATCCGTGCAATTCACCGCTTTGTTCATAACGGCAGACTGTACCAAATTCAGCGATACGCAACGGCAGGTCACGGTATGAACGCGGAGAATTCTTATAAATCATACAGTGATGAGGGCAGTTCATCGGTTTCAGGAAATATTCTTCGCCTTCTTCCGGAGTATGAATAGGCTGGAACGCATCCTTACCATATTTAGCATAGTGACCGGAAGTTACATACAGCAACTTATTTCCGATAGGCGGACACATCACTTCCTGATAATCGTAACGGGCCTGAATACGACGCAAGAAATCCTGCAGACGGATACGCAAAGCAGTTCCTTTCGGTAACCACATCGGCAATCCTTTACCTACAGTATCAGAGAACATGAACAAATCCATTTCTTTACCGATCTTACGGTGGTCACGTTTCTTGGCTTCTTCCAGCATTACCAGATATTCATCCAGCATCTTCTTTTTCGGGAAAGTAATACCATAGATACGAGTCAGCTGTTTACGGTCTTCCTGTCCTCTCCAGTAAGCACCGGCTACAGACAACAGCTTAATAGCCTTGATCGGAGCAGTAGAGACCAAGTGCGGACCACGACATAAATCCGTGAAAGCACCCTGGGTATAGGTAGTAATATGACCGTCTTCCAGTTCTGAAATCAACTCACATTTGTAAGTTTCGCCTCTTTCACCGAACATCTTCAGCGCGTCTTCCTTGGCAATGCTCTGACGTACCAATTCTTCTTTCTTGGCGGACAGTTCCTGCATCTTCTTTTCAATAACCGGCAGATCGCTTTCCTTAATTACAGCTTCTCCCGGATCGACATCGTAATAGAAACCGTTTTCGATGGCCGGACCGATTCCGAACTGGATATTCGGATAAAGTTCCTGTAAGGCTTCAGCCAACAAGTGGGCACTTGTATGCCAGAAGGCATGCTTACCCTGTTCATCTTCCCATTTATAAAGTACAAAGTTGGCATCTTCATTGATAGGACGGCTCAAATCTATCGTTTCACCGTTCACACCGCAAGCCAGCACATCCTGCGCCAGGCGGGAACTGATGCTTTCTGCAATCTGCAGACCAGTTACTCCTTCGTTGTACTCACGAACGGAGCCATCAGGAAAAGTTATCTTAATCATAATCTTTATTTTTTATCCATTGTTTTGAATCGCAAAAATATATAAAACTTTTGAGTAACCTTCCTTTTCTGAGAAAAATATCACTCATTCGAGGTGATAAAACGCTTGATAATGTTATAAGCCGAGAACAAACCCAACTCACCAGCCTTACTCAAATCCTGAATACCCTGACGGTTATTCCCCAAGTAGATATTGGTCAACCCTCGGTTATAGTAAGCCTCTGCGAACTTCGGATCCAGTTCTATCGCCTTGTTATAATCAGCCAAAGCCGCCCGGTAGTCTTTCATCACCGAAAGGATATTGGCTCTGTTATAATAAGCGAATACAAAATCAGGAGCCAAACGAATTACTTCATCCAAGTCCTCACGAATCCGGTTATAGTCAAAACTCCGTACCTGATTCTGTGCTTGGGCATCCTGTCCCAGATTCAATTCGTACTTTTTATCACGTTTCCGGAATTCCAATTGCTTATAATAAATACCCGCACGACTGAAGTAGGCAGGAATAAACGTAGAATCTCGCTTCAAAGTCTCGTCCAGGTCCTTGATGGCATTATCAAAATCCTGTACCAGATAGAAATCCATAGCACGAGCATAGTAATTCAGTGGATTAGCCGGATCGGCTTCAATCTTCGCCGACAAGTCGTCTATGGAACGGAAATGTTTCTTTACTAACTCCTCGTTCAAAGACGCCTCATTATTTGTAATCAGCAAACGCTGCGGCAGAACATGCCGACTGTTTACCTCATCGATACATTTGGCAAAATTAATCTGACGTTTTACCTCTTCCTCACGTTCATAATAATTCAAGGCAAACATTGGTTGTGGCAGGATTGTCACATTCTTATCCTGCACCCGTCCACGGTATTCAGTCTTATATTTCTGGTCATCCTCATCATTATCCGCCACTACAATCTTACGGAAATTATTCATATTCTTGTCGGACTGCTTACGAGTCTTGTCGGAAGCCTGTTCTTTCTTTTGGGTTGTCTTCCCGTTCTGAGCCTCCAACTGAGCTTTCAACACCTTGAATTCGTCTTCACTGGCGCCTTTCAAATCACCCATTTTCCGACGCACCTGTGCCCGATACTGATATCCCAACAAGAAATCCGGATATTCTTTCAGTACCGCACTATAATCCTTGACAGCACCTGCATAATCGCCGGTCTTGTCGAGCAACAAACCACGGTTGAAAGTAGCCATCATGTTTTCCGGATCTACCTCCAGCACGAAATTAAAGTCTTCGATAGCACGGTTGTCATCTCCTACCTGCGCACGTAACAAACCTCGATTATAATGTCCGATAAAATTATTCCGGTCCACCTCAAGTGCCAGATCATAATCCGACATGGCTCCACGCAGATTATTCTGATGATAGCGTGCTAAAGCACGGTTGATGTATGCTCCGGCATTACGCAGCGAAAGCCGGATAGCCTCCGTCAAGTCAGACTCAGCATCCTTATATTTGGAACGTTGCAGGAACAGCATTCCACGAGAAGACCATGTATCCGGATTATAACGGTCCATTTCAATGGCCTTGTCAGCATCAGCCATTGCTTGCAATGTATCCTTCTGCTTCAAAGACACCTCTGTACGCATCAAGTAAGCGTCAATGTAACGTGGAGAAATGGAAATCAACGTATCCAGATTAGCCCGTGCGGTCTGATAATCCTCTTCACGCATCCGGCATAATGCCAGATTATGCCAAAGACTGATATTTTCCGGATCCAACTTCAAGGCTTTCAGATAATCTTCGATAGCTCCCTTGTAATTTTCCTGACGAATACGCGAGATACCTCGTACCTGATAAGCGTTCACCACATACGGATTACGCACCAGGGCTTCCGAACAGTCAGCCTCTGCTCCCTGAAAATCTTCCAGATTCATCTTGGCAAGTCCTCGAAAGAAATACGGCTCTGCCAAATAAGGTTTCGCATTGATTACCTGATTAAAATATTGAATAGAAAGGACATAGTCCTCAAAATAAAGCGCGTTCTTCCCGATTGTCATCACCCTGTCCGTATTGATTTGAGACAGGGCAGACACGGGGAACAGCAATCCCATGCAGATGATATATAATAGTTTACGAATCATTTCACTGTTTTCACCTTATAAGAGCAACGGGCCTTTCCCTTCAGCATGTTGTTGAGTTTGCCACGTATCATCTGTTTGCGCAATCCCGAAAGATGGTCAATAAACATCGTACCGTCCAAATGGTCAAATTCATGCTGCATCACCCGAGCCAGATATCCTTCCACCCATTCATCATGAGAATTCATCTCTTCATCCAAGTAAGTCACATGAATCTTATCCGGACGCTTTACGCTCTCATGGATACCCGGCAAGCTTAGACAACCTTCCTCCATGGAAACCAGATTATCTCCTACTTCCAAAATATGTGGATTGATATAAGCCCGACGGAATCCTTTAAATTCAGGCATATCATCAGACAACACATCCAGATTCACGACAACTACTCGGATAGCCAGTCCTATCTGAGGTGCTGCCAGGCCTACGCCATCGGCACGGTCCATAGTTTCAAACATATTCTGAATCAGTTCTTTCAATTCCGGATAGTCCGGAGTAATGTCTTTAGCCTCTTCCCGTAGAACAGGCTGTCCGTATACATAAATAGGTAAAATCATTATTATATGCTTTATTAATATTTTTTCGATTCCAAATACGACTGCAAAATAATGGTAGCACTGATCTCATCCACCAACGCCTTGTTCTGCCGATCCTTCTTCTTCAGTCCTCCTGCCAACATGGCCTGATGAGCCAGTACCGATGTAAAGCGCTCATCCACCAGTTCTACGGGCATATCCGGCAACAGTTTCTTCAACCGGTTCATGAAAGGAATGATGTTCTTCATATTCTCCGAGTCTTCATTGTTCATCTGTTTAGGATGCCCGATAATGATTCGTTCCACCGGTTCCTGCCTGATATAGTTCAACAGGAAATCCATCAACTGATGGGTAGAGACTGTAGTCAGTCCGTTTGCAATAATCTGCATCGGATCAGTCACAGCGATACCTGTACGTTTTCTTCCGTAATCTATAGCTAATATTCTACTCATATTCGCCACAAAAGTACAAATTAATTCCTTTTCTATATCTATATAAACCTTAAAATATACTCCATAAGCCAAGGGTTTCCCGGCGAAAAGAGAATAAAAAAGAGTGGAATGAAAAATTCACCCCACTCTTCTATTTCTAATCTGGTTTCCTTGATATCAATATACCAGTCCTACATTATCCAACCAAATGGTATTTCCCGGAGAACCGATAAAGGCACCTCCAAAACTGGACGTAAACTGCAAGATCATATGAGTAGGCTGTTCGTCAGCAGCAGCCCATCCTACTTCCTGAATTAACTTGCTTTCACCGTGACTGTTTCGGGCATGATAGTTTCCTACCCCCAATCCCATTAGAGATGCATCATACTTGGAATTATGCGTAATGTCTCCATACATAATCTCGAAAGTCGCTCCGTTCTGCCAGTCTTGAGTCTGGTCGAAGCTGACAGCCATTGTCCCTACCCGTTTGGCAATAATATTTCCGTTGGCATCTTCCGTACGTTTCTGAAGGAAACAGACAGCAATAGCGCGATCCTTTCCCTGCACCACTTCCTTTTTACTGAACCCTGTCTGACGGATGCGGTTCAGTTCGCCCGACATCTTGACTTTATAATCAAAACGTACCGCCTTAGGACGTCCGGTAAAACGGATACCGGAATTCAGAGCCTCCTCCCCACTTTTCGTACTTGTAATGGGTTCTTTAATATCACCCAAAAACATAGAACCGGAAGCCAATACCGTAATATTGACCATCCCCAGCACCTTCACACTTTCAATATGAGTTTCCAAACGGGCACAATAACCACTTCCGCGACGTTCTGGATAAACGCTGGTATTAGTCTTGACAATTCCTACCACCTTAGCCATTACGTTCGAAGTTCCCCATGGAGAACCTCCCATATTGACGTATGCGGTATTCCCATCAACTTCTTGCGTAGGTCCAACCTCATACAACTGTTTAGTCTTACCACCGATTATTGCCGATTCATGAATCCTCCGGGTTACCCATTGGTCCATATCTCCATATTTAATAGAAACAAACTTATCCTGGGCCTGCATCGGTAATGCCGAAATCAGAGCCAAAGCGACAACCAATATTTTACCTTTCATACTTTATTTAAATATTACTGGATTTTTCAGAATGCAAAAATACACAAAAAAAAGCGACAGCACTCATGCCATCGCTTCCAATCAGACATATAGGATAATTATTCCTCACTTTTTACTAATAAAATCAATACACACGATATAACAACCATGCACCCTGGAAATCTTCACGGTTCGGATATCTGGCTTTAAAGTTATCACGGGCATTGGCAGCAGCATCACGAGTATCGAATGACTCAGCCACTACGCGATACATATTGCGTTCGGCATTATATACAACTTTTGCATGATAGCCTTCACGATCCAAAAAGTCCTTCAAACCATCAGCATTCGCCTTCACGCCAAAGCTACCACATACTACACTATATGCTTTCAAGCCATCGCCAGACACCAGTTCCACTTTCTCTTCACGTACAGGAGCGTTAGAAACAGGAGGAGTAACCGGAGCTACGGGAGCTACCGGATCCACTGGAGCTTCTTCTACAGCCGGAGCCTCTGTCTGGCCACCAGCTTCAGCCAATTCCTGCTGCTTAGCCTTTTCATAGGCTTTCTTGTATGCACTTTCACTCGACTTACAGGAAGAGAATGCCAGAGCGGCGCATAATCCCATTCCTAATACAACTACTTTCTTCATGTTATTTGAATGTTTAAATTAAATCTTCATATTGATTTTATGTGATGCAAAAATAGTAATATATAACTTGTAGCATTATTAAAAATAGTTAATAATACGCTAGTTCAAACATTTTTCAAGTTTTTTCTCTAAAAAAAAAGCAATCTATCAAGTTTTTTATTAGCTTTGTGCAGCTATAAATTGTTTAACACAAAAAATAATTGAAATTATGAAAGCACTAAACATCGTAGCTGCATTCTTGGGCGGTATGGCTTTGGGCGCAGCAGCAGGTCTTTTGTTCGCTCCTGAAAAAGGAGAAGACACCCGTAAGAAAATTGCAGATATTCTGCGCGAAAAAGGTATCCGCTTGAATCGTCAGGAAATGAACGATTTGGTAGACCAGATTGCTGCAGAAGTAAAAGATGCAGAATAATTTTAGTCAAATGACAGGCAGACTTGCACCATTTTACAAAAAGTGCAGGTCTGCCTTTTTATTAAACCAATTCCGCTGAATTCTATGTTTGCTAACGACAAAAGCATTGATACACTCACTGCCTTATATAAGGAAATCAAAAAATATGTAGAGCTGCAAGGACAATACATCAAGCTTGATTTAATAGAGAAACTGACCATCCTGCTCTCCACACTCATCCTTATCTTATTGATGATTATCCTATGCATGATGGCCTTCTTCTATTTTTCATTCATGCTTGTTTACGTACTAGCCAACTATGTAGGAAGCATCATTGCCAGCTACGCCATCATCGGAGCATTCGTATTGTTGATAGCCGGTATCATCTACTATTATCGGAAAGCTTTGATATTCCAACCGATGGTGAATTTTTTAGCCAAACTTTTCCTTGATGAGCAACATAAAAAATAAGAAGCCTTATGAACGAACCACAAATACCATCTACTACTTCTTACACATTGGAGATAATTACCCAACGCCGGATGGCTAAAAAAGCAGAACTGAAAGCTTCCAAAGAACAAATTATGGAATTCAGCAGAGAATTGTTCGCGCCCCAGCAGAGCAAAAATAAATTCGACAACATCATGCAACAAGTCAACGCGGGTATCGCTGCATACGATGGATTGATGACAGGTATCAAAATTTTCCAACGATTACGCAAATTTTTCCGCCGGAAAAAATAGCCATCACCTGCAATGACGGAGAATCGCCGAATGGTTACAACAAAACGAAACGGCACTCCATATAAAGACAAGAAAGGCCGCCTCTGGTTCAAAGATGAGACGACCTTTATTTTTTACTTCGGTGAGTTTAAATGTTTCTCCTATTTACGACTACGCTCCAACCACAACTGGTTCATGTCTTCCAGTGTCTTTCCCTTCGTTTCGGGCACCCATTTCCAAACAAAGACAGCTGCTATCAGGCAGATAACCCCGTAAATAGAATAGGCAAAAAACGGACTGAATTCATACATGGCCGGGAACGTAGAAGAGACCAAATAGTTGAATACCCACTGAAAGGCTACGGCAATTGCCACAGCTTTTCCCCGAATTGTATTCGGAAATATTTCAGCAATCAAAACCCAACAGATAGGTCCCCACGACATCATAAACGCAGCTGCATAAACAATGATGCATAACACCGGCAACAAGCCGTCTACCTGAAATTCATCACAGGCAGCAGTACCCAATGCACCGACAGCCATTCCCAACGAACCGATGATCAACAACGGTTTCCGACCCATTTTTTCCACAGTAAAGATAGCCACCAATGTGAAGATGATATTGATAACCCCCATAATTACTGTCTGCATCATACCGTCTCCTCCCCCACCGATTTTCTCAAAAATACGAGGTGCATAATACAACACGGCATTGATACCGATTGCCTGCTGGAAAACAGATAGCAAAATACCAATGACTATAACAGCCACTCCGTAAGTAAACAGAGCCTCGGTTTTCTCGGCCGTTACAGACTTGATTTCAGACAAAATCTGACGAGCCTTCAGCGCACCGTTAATCCGCTCCAACACCTGACAGGCCTTCACATCGTTCCCTTCCATGACCAGATAGCGTGGTGTTTTCGGCACGAAAAAAAGCAAAATGCCAAACAAGGCAGCGGGTACAGCTTCGGAAACGAACATGTAACGCCATCCGTCAGACACCAATTCTTCTTCCGACATTCCGTCCTTAATCAGATAATTCACAAAATACACTACCAACATCCCGAAAATGATGGCGAACTGATTACACGACACCAATTTTCCACGTATTTCGGAAGGAGCAATCTCTGCGATATACATCGGACAAACAGCCGAGGCCAACCCTACACCTACTCCACCGATAATGCGATACAGATTAAATGCCATAATCAACGCAAAAGAAGTGTCTCCTTTCTGGAAAAACAAAAACTCCGGATAATAAGAACCAAGCGCCGATACAAAAAACAGGACAGCAGCCAGCCGTAAGGAATCACGCCGCCCTAACCGAGAAGCACATACTCCAGAAACGGCTCCACCGATAACACAACCAATCAACGCACTCGATGCCGTAACACCATGCCAGAAAGCATCCAATCCCAAATGCTGCTGAAGCGCTTGTTCCGCGCCTGAAATGACGGCCGTATCATATCCAAACAACAAGCCGCCCAAAATGGCCACAGAGACCAAACTTACAAGATACAAATTACTGTTTTTCACGATATTAATTTTAGGGTTTTCGTACTGACTACGAAAATACAAATTCTTTTTTTAGCTACCCCCTTTCATTAAATCTTTTTCACATAAAATAGCAGAGAAAAGTTACCTGTCCGTTTAAGCATCTTAAAAAAATACAAATAAAAGTACGTCTAAATCTAATTATGAAAGAAACCGGCAGAGACTAGCTCATTAATTATCAGTCGATTTACGATGATAAGACGTAATAAGCCAGTTAAGTTTTCTATTCAAGCCATAAATTTTGAGAAATCGATGAAATAGATTATATTTGTAACTATAACCCCTAAAATCTCTTGGATCAGAAAGGAAACATCATGAAAGGAATACCTAGTTTAGAAACTTTTTCGAAAGACACGACGCTATTAGTAGGAACAGATCTCACAGGAGATTTAAAACAATATTTTAAAACTGCCAAGCAACTACCAGGTTGTATGATTATGCTTTGCACACAAGGTAATTGTCACCTGACCATCCATTTAAGAGAATACAACTTAAAGGCCAACAGTGTAGCCGTAATCTTTCCGGAAATCATCTGCAAAATGGAACAGGTCAGTGAAGATTGTCAGTTCATTTATGCTGTTTTCTCCAAAGAATTGGTCAATCATGCAGATGTCTTTACCCACACCATTGAATACACTCCTTATATTTTCGAACAACCGGTTATCGACTTACGCCCCGAAGTCAGTGAAATTCTACAAGACTACCTGCAAGTACTGATCAAGGCACAGAATGTCACCCGCACAATAATAGACTGGGCTCAGGCAAGCCTGTCATTTACACAGATTATTCTGGGGTTACGGAAGACCATCATTCCTCAGGTAGAGACCAATAGTCGCTACAGCCGAAACCATGAAATTGTGCGGGAACTGCTCCGTATGGCCGTACAAAATTACAGGCATGAACGAAACGTCTCGTTCTATGCAGACAAGCTGCACCTGTCTCCCCAGCACCTGAGTACCACCGTCAAGAAAGTAACCGGCAAAACACTGACGGAAATCATTTCCACGCTGGTCATTCACGATGCTCAAGCCAAACTACGCTCCAGCGAAATGACGATTCAAGAAATAGCCTACTCCCTCAATTTCCCGGATATTTCTTTCTTTGGGAAATACTTCAAGCGCTATACCGGCATGTCTCCGAAACAATTCAGGAATTCCAATTGATACAATCTCTACCATAAATAACAAGCCTCCCTGTTTCAGAGAAAACAAGGAGGCTCATTTCAATTATTCGATCCAATATCAATTCTTTATCTCTTCTATCGGAGTAATATCCTGAATCTTGTTCTTCATCAGTCTACGGTATTTAAACATCCGAAACAAATCCATCAGCGCATAAACGATAAAAGAACATCCTAAAATCATAAACGGTACTTCAGCTGCCGCAAAAGGATCGAACAGCACTACCAAACCGGCAACCAATACCAGCAAAGGTATCACATAAACTCCCCAAGGAACATGTACCGACGAACGTGCCGCAGCCAGATTGGCCAACTGACTCACTCCGGCCAATACCAGCAACACTCCTAATACATACATCAGAGAAGTAACAAAGAAATCAGGCATAACAATCAGCCAAATGCCGAACAAAGTACTTCCTAAAGCTATTATCGGAAATGGAACGCTATAACCTGCCTCCTTACGCTTTCGTGCAGTCAGCACATAAGACACCAATCCGAACAATCCCGGCAGAAGAAACAAAACACCAATGGTCAGTACCAGATAAATAATCGCTTGCCCAGGCCACACAACCAACAGCAAACCGATAATCAACGCACAGATACTGCTCAATACAGCATAATTAAATGATTTCATACGATTCTTATTCGTTTTTGTAAAGTTATACCACGAATATAGTGAGAAGTAAGAAATAAACAAACCATTGAGGAAATAAAAACACTATTTTTTTGAATCATTTATCCATCCTACTTTGCTTGCACGAAAAATACAAGACAAACATACCTATATGTTACTATTTTTCATCTTTTTTTACTAAAAAGTAGGTATTGTTACACCACAACCATCCATTTAACTTTGCATTCGTTAAAAATAACGAAAGGACAAGAAGAAAAATGAAAGAAAAAACAATCCTATTTTCCCTTCTTTTTGCAGCCGGAACAACTCATGCGTCGGCTGTGAATATAGCGGAGAACAATGAAGAGCATTCAGAAAAGCAAGAACAGATAGCCAAACCTTCACGCTTTACCATAGGTGGCTACGGAGAAGCTGTCTACAGCCGTAACTTTTACAGTGACAATTACCTGCGCTACCAGGGACAGAACGTAGAAAAATACAAAGACCAGAAACACAGCCGTTTCGACCTTCCTCACGTTGTCCTTTTCCTGGGATATGATTTCGGAAAAGGATGGACTCTGGGAACAGAAATCGAATTCGAGCATGGAGGAACGGAAAGTGCCGTTGAGATAGAAACCGAAGAAGGAGGTGAATACGAAAGCGAAATTGAACGTGGAGGCGAAGTAGCCCTCGAACAGTTCTGGATTCAGAAATCGTTCTGTCCGCAACTGAATCTTCGTCTGGGACACATTATTATTCCGGTAGGTGCCACCAACCAGCACCACATGCCGACCGAATTCTTCGGAGTCTACCGTCCGGAAGGAGAAAATACCATACTTCCCTGTACTTGGCATGAAACCGGTATCAGCTTGTGGGGACAAGCCGGCGACTGGCGCTACGAAGCCATCCTTGTGCCAGGACTGGATTCCGACCGCTTCGGACGCCAGAACTGGATTAAAGATGGAGCCGGAAGTCCATACGAATTTAAGATTGGGAATAATATTGCCGGAGCATTCCGCGTAGATAACTTTTCCGTACCTGGACTACGCATGTCGGTCAGCGGCTATATCGGAAATTCATTCAAGAACACCTTGAGCAGTACCGAAAGCACCCAATACAAAGACGTAAAAGGAACAGTATCCATCGGAGCTTTCGATTTTGCCTACAACGCACATAACTGGATTATTCGCGGAAATTTCGACTATGGGCACTTGTCCGACTCACGTCTGATTTCTCAATATAATGCCAACATGAGTAAAAACTCGGTTTCAAAAAAACAAGGAATAGCCTCCGAAGCTGTCGCCATCGGCCTGGAAGCCGGCTACAACCTCTTCTCACAAATAGAAAAACTGAATGCCAAACAACAGAAGCTTTACCTGTTCAGCCGGTATGACTACTACGACTCCATGTACAAGACCGATGCGGCCATCCAGGATTATCAATGGTGCGGACGGCATCGTATCGCTGCCGGTATCAATTACTTCCCCATCAAGGACATTGTTCTGAAAGGAGAATATTCCATCGGATTACTGAAAAGCCAATATAATAACGAACCTTCCATCTCACTGGGAGTAGCCTATGCCGGTTTCTTCAGCCGATAAACCTCCGTATAAACTGAAAACAACACTAATATTCATTAAACAAAAAAGAAAAATTATGAAAAAATTCTGGAAAATGCCTCTCTATGTAGCTTTCGGGGCACTAATGGCCACCGGTCTGACAGCATGTAGCGACAATGAAAACAATGACGGAACACAAACCGGAACATTGAGCGAAAAAGAAACGGCACTGAAAGAAGCCATCACACCTTATGTGAACAACACGGTCATTGCCACCTACAAAAATCTGGCAGATGCTACCATTGATTTATGCGAAAAATGTGAAGCTATCGAACAGGCCTTTGCCGACGGTAACCTGGCGACCGCACAAGTACAGGAAGCAGGCGATTCCTGGAAGGCCGCCCGCAAATACTGGGAACTGAGCGAGGCATTCCTGTACGGAGCGGCAAGTGATTATAACATCGACCCACACATTGATTCCTGGCCGTTGGACAAAGCGTCAATGGAGGCCATGCTGAGCAACCCACAGCAAATGGCACAGATGAGTCCGGACTATGTAGGCAATAACCTTGGTTACGGCCTGCTGGGATTTCATGCCATTGAATACATGCTGTTTCAACTGAATGCCAGTGAAACAGAAAGCCAGCCACGCGACATCAGCAAGTTCACCCAGGAAGAGACCATCTACCTGTCGGCTATCGCAGGCGACCTTCGTAACCAGTGTATCCGTCTGGAAGCCTCGTGGGCAGGTATAGATAATGTAACTTCCGAAAAACAGAATATTCTGACTGATGCCGAACTGGAACCTAGCTTCAATTATGGCGAAAGTATGTTGAATGCAGGAGTTGCCGGCAGTAAATATGTCAACTATACAGATGCCGCTCAGGAACTCCTCCAGGGATGTATCGACATTGCCGATGAAGTCGGACAACAGAAAATCGGTCGTCCGGCAACCGGTACCTCCGAGGAGGACAAGAACTATATCGAATCTCCTTACAGCCTGAACTCCATTACAGACTTCGTAGACAATATAATCAGCATCCGCAATGCTTATACAGGCAGCAACGACGGCGACATATCTGTCAGCGACTACATTGCATCTGTCGAACCAGATACTGACACCGAAGTAAAAACGGCCATTGAAAATGCCATTGCCGCTATTCAGAAAATCAAGGAGCCGTTCGCCAAAAACGCTACTTCAACCGAAGCACAGGCTGCAGTAACTGCCGTAGGTACAGACTTGGTAAATGCACTTGAAAAAGCAGCACAGGCATTGTCGAAATATTAACTGTAATTTTCCGGTCTACTTATATCCACTACCTAAAACCAATAAATATGAAGAAACTCTATTACTGGGCAGGAGCCCTGCTGCTTACCGGTATGACAGCATGTAGCGATGACGAAAACAAGAACACCCCATCCACAGACCCTACAATGCCAGATTCTGAATATCCCGAATGGTATTATACCGGTGGTAAACTGGGAACCGCGTTCTTATCCACTTTCAATGCTTACGAACAGCCCACTCCGGCCGTAGAAAACCAAGGACTTGAATCCGAATTCAAGAACGGCGAATCTCTGTTCGAGCATCCGTACATGTCCAATAACGAAGGCCAACGAAAAGGACTCGGACCGGCCTATATCCGAAGCTCCTGCATCCATTGTCATCCCGGTTACGGGCACGGCAAACGGAATTCGTCAGGCTCTTTCGAGACCAATGCCGTAGGCAACGGCTGCCTGCTTGTTGTCTACAATCCGGAAACGAATGCCTACGTCAGTTGGCTGGCAGGGATGCCGCAAGGACATGCGGTAGCCCCGTTCAAAGCACCGCTGGATGAAAGTAAAGTAAAAATCAACTGGAAAAAATATACCGACGAATGGGGAAATAAATTCCCGGACGGTGAAACCTACGATCTGGAATACCCCGAAGTCACCATGACCAACGATGCCGTCTATGCCTATAACCAAGGCGTACTCACTGATTTGGGAAATTACGAAATCCGATTGGAGTCTACTATCGGTATCTATGGCACCGGACTATTGGATGCCATCGATGATGAGGACTTGAAAGCCCAATATGCCCAACAGGAAACAGACGACTATCTGCCGAATGGACTGAACCCTGCTATCTTCGCCAATGGAGAATGGGTAAGCCAATACAGCAACCCACGGGAAACAGACATCAAACCGGGGATGACTCCCGAACAGCATCCTTACCGTTTCACATATGCTTTAAGCCGCGGCCCGCTGCAAGACGCAGCAGGCGCCAATGCCATGTGGAACATCACCAACGTAACCCGAAGCAACCGTCGGTACCATTACTTCGACTCTGCAGGCTCTTATGTCAAGGCTTCGGCCAACGATCCGGATGTACAGGCAGGTTATCAGGCATACATCGAGGCACTCGATCCTGACAAGAATCATCCTACCTGGCATGCTGCCGACTATTCCGACAAAGAACAGGTAGCCGAGGCCATTACAGCCTATATGACTTCCAAGGAACTGGAAATAGAGATGAGTGACCAGGATTACATCGATTTCATGGTCTGGCATCGGGGTCTGGCAGTCCCCGCCGCCCGCAATGTAACCGACGAGCAGGTACTGAAAGGGAAAGAGCTCTTCGGACAGATAGGATGTACCTATTGCCACCGACCAAGCTGGACAACCGGTGACGACAACTACTACGACCCGAACGGATTTTTTGAAAAAGGAGACAACCGACTGCCACGATATCCGCACCAGACCATCTGGCCGTATTCCGACATGGTTCAGCACAAACTGCACATGGAGAACGATATCCGTAACGGATGGTGCCGTACCACTCCGCTGTGGGGACGTGGCCTTCATCAGAAATGTACCGGCTCTGCTACCGAAGACCGTCTGCACGACAACCGTGCCCGCAATGTCATTGAAGCCATCATGTGGCACGGAAATCCAAAGAGTGATGCCCGTTATTCAGTCGAGAAATTCCGTGAGCTTTCCAAGGAAGACCGTGAAGCCATCGTTGAATTCATCAACTCAATTTGAGTTTTTGAATCTTTAAGTTGACCGGTAATAAACGAGGTGACCAGCTACAGGTTGACGAATTCCCTTGTCAACCTGTAGCCTGCCGCCTCGTCATCTTATTTTTAAATTTTCAATTATTAATCGTTAACTATTAACTGCCAATACGTATCTTTGTACAACGTAGATAAACAGACTTCAGACAAGTAAATACATGAATATCCTGAAATACCTCAGTTTCGGACTGACCGGACTGCTTGTCCTCACCATGATGACAGCCACAGTACTGGAAAAAGTTTACGGAACAGACTTCGTCGTTTCACAGGTTTACGGTTCCCCCTACTTCGTAGCCGGATGGACCGTCACAGCCATCAGTTCTCTTATCTATCTGATTGGCAGAAAGGTCTCAAAAAAGCCTCTTATCTTTCTACTTCATATTTCTTTTCTCGTCATCCTTACCGGCGCACTGACGACCCATCTTTTCGGCAGGCAAGGTAGTCTCTACCTACACACCGGAGATACCCCCGCACATGACTACGTCAAACCAGACATGCATCTGGAGACTTTCTCCTTTCAGATACGGCTGAAAACATTCCGTATCGATTATTACCCAGGTACAGGAGCCATCATGGACTTTGTAAGCCTTGTGGAGTTTACCGACGAAAGCGGTTTAACATCATCAGAAGGTCAAATATCGATGAACCGACCTTTCACTTACCGCCATTACCGATTCTATCAGTCGGCCTACGACCCTGACGGGCAAGGTGTCACCCTGTCCATCGCCTACGACCCGTGGGGAATCGGCATCACCTATGCCGGATACAGTCTTCTGTTGCTGTCTATCATCGGTTTCTTTTTCCAGAAGAACAGCCATTTCCGCCGTCTGCTCCGCCATCCGTCCTTACGCAGCACCTCTTTATGCAGCCTGTTGCTTCTCCTCCCTGCTTACATCCGGGCAACCCAACCGTCGGATACGCCTCACACCCTCTCCCGCGAAGCTGCCGGCCACTTGGGCAATCTATACCTTTATTACCATGAACGCGTCTGTCCGCTACAGACACTCGCCAAAGATTTTACGGTCAAGATATATGGGCAAACCCATTACAAAGGACTGACACCTGAGCAGGTACTTGCCGGCTGGTTCTTCTATTACGATGACTGGAAGACCGAGCCGATGATCCGCATCAAAAGTCAAGAAATCCGAAAACTGCTTGACATCGGGGGCGAATATGCCGCCTTAACCGATTTCATCGATGTAAACGGTTATAAACTGGACAGACTGATGCAATACGGCGATACATTGACTGATCGTCGGGGAGCCGAAGAAGCCAACGAAAAATTCAATCTCATCAGTATGGTCAGCACCGGCAGTCTTCTCCGTATCTATCCGTATCGTCCGGCAGACGGTTCTCCTGTCCGTTGGTTCTCATTCAGCGATGACCTGCCGAAAGACCTGCCCGATGATCAATGGCTTTTCATCCGCAACAGCATGGGGCTGGTAGCCGAACAATGGATGACAGGTCACCCGGAAGAAGCCATCCGCCTCATCGATAAAATCCGAAGCTATCAGCAGAAAACCGTCCCTCACGACTTGCCTTCCGATACCCGTTTCCGTGCCGAAAAGCTATATAACCATCTGAACTATACCCGGTTATTGGCAATAGGATGCCTTACAGTCGGCATATTGGCCTTCTTTTACTATACTCGTCGGATGATACAGTCCAATCCCCGAAACAGCCTGACGGACCATGTCATTCACGGCACTTTTCTCTGTCTCCTGATCCTGGTATTGGCTTACTTGATTTTCCTCATCACTTTACGAGGATACATCAGCCACCACCTTCCACTGACCAACGGTTATGAAACCATGCAGTTCATGGCGGCCTGTGCCGTCCTGCTCACCTGCTGTTTTAGCAAGCGATGGAAAGGAGTTGTTGCCTTCGGTTACCTCACCAGCGGACTATCCCTGTTGGTCGCCATGCTTGGCGAGGCCAATCCTCCCATCACCCGGTTGATGCCTGTACTGGCTTCTCCCTTGTTGAGTTCGCATGTGGTCAGTATCATGGTAGCCTACACCCTGCTGGCTTTTGTCATGCTCAACGGAGTGACTGCCCTCCTGCTACACTATACCCGCCCGGATAACGAGACACAAATAGAACGTCTGTATATCATCAGCCGTATCCTGCTCTATCCGGCTGTCTTTTTCCTGACAATCGGCATCTTTATCGGAGCCGTCTGGGCCAATGTTTCCTGGGGACGATATTGGGGCTGGGATCCCAAAGAAGTCTGGGCACTCATCACCCTGCTTATTTATGCGGGAGCCCTCCATCCCGATTCTCTGCCAGTTTTCCGGAAACCGCTCTTCTTCCACGGATTCGCTATCCTGGCTTTTCTAAGCGTACTGGTCACTTATTTGGGAGTAAATTTTTTCCTGGGAGGAATGCACAGTTATGCGTTAAGTTAATCCTGATTACTCATTAATACTGATTTCAATATAGCCATGAAAAAAATAAACAACCACACACGTACAGAAATATCCCGTTTCATTCCTTCGACAGGAATCTGCGAATATCATGCAATCATTCACATCACCCGTCCGGAATTGACTTTCGACCAGCAGTTGTCTGCCTTGCTCGATGCTTATGATTATCTGCTGAAGCACGAAGCAAACGGAGCGAAAGCCGTCTTCAAACGATTTTTTCTGAGCGATGCCGCCAATCAGACCGACCTCCTCCTGGCTACTCTGCCGGAAAACACAGCCTGCGCCTGCTCCATCGTGGAACAACCTCCATTGGACGGTACCAAAATAGCCCTATGGGTCTATCTGCAGACTGATGTTATCCCCCAACCCTTTCCTGGCAGATTGACCGGATTTAGCCACAATGGCTATACCCATCTCTGGACAGGCAGCCGCATTCAGTACGGAGAATCTTCAGAACACCAGACACGCCTACTGCTGAATGATTACCTGCTTCAACTGATGGAGAACGGTGGAACGCTGGCCGCCAACTGTCTGCGCACCTGGTTCTTCGTCCAAAATGTTGATGTCAATTATGCTGGAGTAGTCAAGGCGCGTAACGAGGTCTTCCATACCCAAAACCTGACCCCTGAAACCCACTTCATTGCCAGTACTGGTATCGGCGGCCGCCATGCAGACCCGAAGGTTACTGTCCTGATGGATGCCTATTCCGTATTGGGCATCTCGCCAGAACAGGTCCGCTACCTTTATGCCCGTACACACCTCAACCCGACCTACGAATACGGTGTCAGTTTCGAACGGGGAACCTGTGTGGATTACGGTGACCGTCGCCATACCTTTATCTCCGGTACAGCCAGTATCGACCATCGGGGACAGATTGTTCATCCCGGAGATGTCTGCCAACAAACCTTCCGCATGTGGGAAAATGTAGAAACCTTGCTCCACGAGGCAAGCATGGAGTTCTCCGATATGGGAGCTCTCATCATCTACCTGCGCGACATAGCCGATTATCAGGTAGTCCAAAAACTTTTCCAGGAACGTTTCCCCCAACATCCTACCATCATCGTACTGGCACCGGTCTGCCGGCCGGGATGGCTCATCGAAATGGAATGCATGGGAGTTCGCTTCACTCCCCATCCGGAGTTCCGGAACTACTGAAACAAAGATTCCCTTCCATTGGGTAAAAATACCAATAGAAGGGAATCAAACAACCGTCAGTTTCTCCAACCGACAGCCATAATCTTTCATATCATCAATATACTTCTACCTTGGAAGCCAGTGCCTTGCACTTGTCACGCAAAGCATCCAAATCACCATCCGGTTTATCATAGCAAACTACAACTCCCATCCGGCGATTCACGCGGGTATAAGGCTTACCGAAGATACGCAGATAGGTATTCGGTTGTGAACAGACCAGTTCCTCGCCACGATAACGGGGAGCTTCCTGACTGGCAATAGGAGACAGGATAACAGCACTGGCTCCGATGTGTTCCTGCGTGATACCCGGAATAGGCAAACCTAAAATAGCATACAGATGTAATTCAAATTCGTTCAGATTCTGGGTATTGGCCAAAGTAACCATACCGGTATCGTGCGGACGTGGAGAAAGTTCGGAAAAATAGACTCCATTCTCATGACTCAAGAAGAACTCTACTCCCCAAATACCGTAACCCGTCAAAGCTTCGGTTACCTTGGCAGCCATTTGCTGGGCTTCAGCCAGATGTTCCGGTGCAATATGGGCAGGCTGGAAACTTTCACGATAATCGCCACCTTTCTGTACATGGCCTATAGGCGGACAAAACAAAGTAGGTCCGTTCTTCTGTGTAACAGTCAACAGGGTAATTTCACTATCAAAACGGATAAATTCCTCTACAATAAGTTCCTTGATGTCACCACGGCTACCGCTGCAACCATATTCCCAAGAATGCTCCAAATCTTCCGGACCTTTAGCTACCGACTGTCCTTTACCAGAAGAAGACATCAATGGTTTGATAACACACGGGAAACCAATTTTAGCAGCAGCCTCTTTCAACTCTTCCAAAGATTTAGCATAATAATACTTTGCAGTCTTCAGTCCCAGTTCCTTGGCAGCCAAATCACGGATAGCCTTACGGTTCATGGTGAAGTTCACTGCACGGGCACTTGGCACTACCTGAATACCTTCTTTCTCCAAGTGATACAGACGTTCGGTACGGATAGCTTCAATTTCCGGAACAATAATGTCCGGGTGATATTTTTCTACTACCTTATCCAAGGCATCTCCGTCCAACATACTGAATACTTCGCACGCATCAGCGACCTGCATGGCAGGCGCATTCGCATACGAATCACACGCAATTACATACTGTCCCAGACGCTGAGCAGCAATCACAAACTCTTTTCCCAATTCGCCGGAACCCAGCAAAAGTATTTTCTTAGTCATAAGTCCTAAAATTAAACCTTCTTTTGGCAAAGATAGTGAAAGGTGAGCGGAGAGGCAAACGAAAAACAAAGTTTTTAAAGTTTGACTATCCCGAACCGAATCCTATCTTATGAAAAGATAGTGAAAGGTGAGCGGAGAGGCAAACGAAAAACGAAGTTTTTAAAGTTTGACTATCCCGAACCGAATCCTATCTTATAAAAAGATAGGAAAAAATGCTGGAACAACCGAGAGAGATGGGAGAAATGACGCTAA
>UMHI01080390.1_pt1 | contig 22142 bp, 17 predicted proteins | sample 1965481 | NCBI WGS metagenome assembly UMHI01 (sample SAMEA4836093, study PRJEB28245) | human gut metagenome | biome: gut microbiome; material: fecal sample | place: Denmark | collected 2008 | reverse complement strand
TTTCGAGACCAAGAGCGAGAATCTGATCAAATACTGCGTGTAACAAAATAGGACAGGAGAATAACTGATATGCTGACAACCGTTTTATTCGATATGGGCGGAACGTTGGAGGACATTTGGCACAACGAGGGGACCAAACGAGAGGCGCTACAATGCGTGTGGGATACGTTGCGGGCCCATGGGCTAGAGCCGGAAGTAGACTTCGGTCAATTTCAGGAATTAATTCTGGAAGGCATCCGGGAATACAAAACCTGGTGCGATCTGGAATTCCGAGAAAAAAAGCCGGAGGAAATCTGGCCGGAATATTATTTGAAAGCATTTAACTTCAATCGCAAGGCATTGACCGACATCTGTGAGGAGCTGGCGAACATGTGGGAATGCACCTATTTTCATCGGGAACTCCGGCCCGGTGTGCGGGAGATGCTGGCGGGGCTGAAGGCACGGGGTTACCGCATCGGCGTAATCTCCAACAATGCATCTCTTTACAACGTCTTCAATGTTCTGGAGGGATACGGCATCCGGGAGTACATGGAAGATGTAGAGGTCTCCAGTATAACAGGATATCGAAAGCCGCACCCTGAGATTTTCCGTATTTCCATGAAGCAGATGCAGGAAAAACCGGAGAACTGCGTTTATGTAGGTGATACACTTTCACGCGATGTCATTGGCTCCAAAGAATTCGGATTTGGAAAGGCAGTGTATATCCAATCGTTTCTCTCGGCCCAGAAGGATGTGGGAGTTGTCTCTTCCATCCAACCGGATGTCACAATTCAAAATATGGACGAACTGATTCCCTGGCTGGATAGCGTGAATTCGGAAATGAATTCAAAATCATAATACGGCAATACGAGAAAGGAGAAGTACCGTGAAAAATTATGATACCTTTATTATTGGTGAACTCTGTATCGACGAGATCGTGGGCTTTGATGGCACCAGTGAATGGTCCATTGGTGGAGCTGTCGTGTATTCTTCCTATTCCGCACTGGCCGGCGGAAACCGTGTGGGTATCCTCATCAAGTCCAGTGCGAAAGATAAAATGATGCCCTACATTCTACCTGTCCACAACGACGATATCTATTGGAGGGAGTCTGCTAGCGGCACCTCCTCTATCCGTAATGTGTTTCTGGACGAAAAGCGTGAGCGGCGCACCACCACAGCCTTGGCTCAAGGCTCGCAGATTACGGCTGCAGAGATTCCGGACGACGTGCAGGCAAAGGTTTTCCACCTTGCCGGGCTAATGAACGGTGATTACGAAAACGCCATAATCCCCATGCTGGCCAAGCGGGGCAAGGTCGCGCTGGATATGCAATGCTACCTGCGGACGCCGGACCGTGTGAGCGGAGAAATGGTATATGGTGACTGGCCCTACAAGAAGGAGTTCTTCCCGTATATCACATACCTGAAAACTGATGCCGCTGAGGCCGAGATTCTGACTGGCACATCCGACCGGAGGGAAGCTGCACGGCTGATGGTGGAATGGGGCGTAAAGGAAGCCCTCATCACACACAATACCGAGGTACTGGTCTATGACGGCAAGGACTATTACACTTGTCCGCTGAAACCCAGAGGGCTGGATGGCCGCACCGGTAGAGGCGATACCACATTCTCCGCCTATATTACCGAGCGAGAACGGGCATCTATCCCCCAGGCTCTGGAGTATGCGTCCGCACTGGTTTCCTTGAAGATGGAGACGCCGGGGCCGTTCAAGGGCAAGCGGGAGGATGTCGAAACATTTATCCACCAATATTACCGTTAAACGCATATTTTCATTACGAACTTGCTTGATATTCTCCCACACTATCGCTTTTGGCAACAAGGAAAGGACGTACACTGACTTTTTTGGAGAGGCTCGGTTCTTCTGTTAAAAGGTTCTTGAGTGACAAATTTAGAGAGGGTCTGTTGCAAAATAGGCTCACAAAGGACGCGGGAGCAAAAGGTCAGAGAAAGACCTTTTGCCCCCGCGTTTGTTTGTACGACCTGCTATTCTGTGGAAATTGCAAGGCATTTGGACGCAGCAAAGCTGACCCTGACTCCAAGATCAGCGTCCAATGTGGATGATCCAGCTGTTTTTGGGGTCAATCCCAAATTTTGTGTAAACGCTAAATTGTGGTGCAAAATAGAGCAAAAATATTTTAAGGCGGGAGCGGCGCAAGCTGCTGCCGCCTTTTCTACAAAAACAACAGCGCTTCGAGGGAATGTCAAGGGCGGAGGCGTCAGCCTCCGTTCATCTCGACTCTTGACATTCCGGTTGCAGCCGGTCAGTCCGGCATGCGGTCGGCAAAGAACACCGCCAACTGTGCGTGAATTACGCTCCAGTCTCGCCGCCGATGTCCACGGTGGGGGTCATATGGTTGGCGTACTGCATACCCAGCATCTCCTGCTTGCCGCCGGCACCGGAGTCGCCGGTAGCAGGCTCAAATACGCCGATCTTTACGACTTTTTCGCTGGAAGCGGCGTCAGAACTGCTCTGACTGTCGCTGCTGGCATCGCTGGAGCTGCCAGCGCTGCAGGCTGCCAGACTCATAGACATAGCCAGCGCCAGCGTGATGGAAACAAACTTCTTCATTCAATTCATCCTCCTTGCGAGATCCGGACTGCTCAAAGCGTCCGCCTCTTGTAGATGGATGTTTTTTATGCAGATACAATACCGCCCGCAGGAGAAAGTCCGCACAAAATTTTTCCTGCGGTTTTCGCAGGCTTTTCACCAAATGACCATATAGTGTAATCGAATGTGTTTGATACACGGACAAATTGGCTGATTTCAGAAAATGCAGCTTTTTTCGCTGTCCGTCAGAAACGGACAGTGCCTCTGGCAATTTTGACTAAAAAAATTTGAGTTTCTTGGACGAAACGTAAAAGCAAGGGGCGGCCAGCAGTGTTTCTGGCCATGAAAAAAGGGCGGCATCTGCCGCCCCTTGCGTTTAAGATCCTTTGCATGTCTGAAACCCCGCGATATGGAAACGTTAAATGCTCTCATAACTGCCGTCTGCGAAGCAGAGCCCTTAATCACGGCTGCGGCTGATGGACGATGCCCACAAACAGCGGCAGGCCGTCAGTCCCGGTGATGGCGAACACGAAGGGACGGTTCAGAACAAAGTCCACTTCCTCCTCCGGCGGGGCGGCCTCGCCGCACATCATCATAACGGTATAGGCCGCGGCGGTGACGCCTTCCTCGTCAACGGTCACCCGGGCGGCGTGTTTGGCCTGGGAGAGATAAGCCGCCGTATCGTCGGTCATAGGGGAAAAGTCCGAGATCGCCGGATCAAAGACGTCCGTGATGCCCAGAGCCTTCAGGCTGTCGGCCAGCTCCAGATCCGACGCGATGTCGAACTTCGGCAGAGCGAGGTTGACGATAAGGTATTTGCTCTCCGCGCTCTCGCCGCCACTGAGTAGGAAGTCCATCGTCGGCTTGTCAGCCAGCAGCTCCTCCGGCGTAACGCCCTCGTCCGGCAGCAGGAGCCACATGGCGCCGCTGCCCTCCAACCGCTTGGAAACCGCGGAGAAATGGTCGCTCCAGTAATAGGTGTTCGTCCCGCGCTGGCGCATGAAGTCACAGGTCATGTCTCCGCTGTCGGCGTGGAAGGTATCCGGCGCGGTGTTGGCTTCGGAGAACTCGCCGTCCCACTTGGCCCGGAAATAGATGGTGGACGCAAGCGCGAGGATCGTTTCCTGATCCATCGTCAGGCCGGAGGCTTGCTCCTTCAAAAGCCCGCCGGTCTGCTGGTCGATCCAGTCCTGAAGCGCCTTGTCAAAAGCGGCGGAGCCCATTTCACCCCGGAAGGACGAGGCGTAATCATACTTTGCCAGCGCGTCCATGGTTTCCTGCCGGAAGCTGATTTTGTCGCTGAGCCACAGGGAGTTGGCCAGAATACTGGTCACCGCGCCGTCGTCGCAGTAGTTGGCGTTCCAGACAGCGGCGGCCTCGGCCCGGAGGGCATCCAGATCGCCGCTGTCCAGCAGGGCGAGGATCTGCTCCCGGCTCTCACCGTCCGTGACCTCCGTCAGCATGGCGAGGGCCATGTAGAGATTGATGGGGGAGCAGACCTTGTTCTCTCCGCTGTTGCCGGTGAGAAGCTGGGGAATGGCGGCGCGGAGGTAGCCGTCCAGCACGTCCGTATAGCCCTCCGGCTGATCCGCCTGCTTTCTGCGGTCTGCCTGCCATGCGTCATAAACCTGATTGAAGCCGTCACTGTCAAAATCTCCGTTGGGTTTGCTGAACTTGGTTTCGTCCGGGTACTGCGCCATCTGGGGATACTGCGGGGCGGCCAGCTGGTACTTGCTGAGGGTTTTTGCCTCGGGCTGCGCGCAGGCGGTCAGGGAAATCAGACTGACCGCGGCAAGGAGAAGCGCGAAGATCTGTTTCATGAGAAGCACCTCCATCTGAAAAAATGAAAACGACCGTCTATATTGATATAGACGGTCGTTTTTCAAAAAAGTTTCACAAAATGTCAGTTTTCGTACCGGGTCCAGTCGGGGTTCTTCATCAGCTTCGTCCAAGTCTCGTAGTTGCCGGCCTTGTGCTCAAAGTCGTGAGAATTGGTGGCCTCCTGAACCGCCAGATAGAACCAGTCACCGGGGTTGCAGTCCGGCCAGACGTTCATGCCGGGCAGCAGGTCGCTTTCCTCCTCGGGGATGCGGTTCAGCACCCGGTTGATCATGGTCATGGCCTGCGCGCGGGTGATGTAGGTGTCGGGACGGAAGGTGCCGTCCTCGAAGCCCTTGATCCAGCCCAGCTCCGCAGCCCGCTCAATATACTTCTCCGCCCAGTGGCCCTTGATATCCGTGAAGCTCTGCGTGCCGCTGCTCTTGCCGGTGTCGAACCGGGCGCAGATGGCGGCGAACTGGGCGCGGGTGATGGGGGCCTTGGGGTCAAAGGTATCGGCGCTACGGCCCTGCACGATGCCCAGACCGGTCATGGTGGAGATAGCAGTGTTGGCCCAGTAATCGTCCGCCACGTCGGTGTAGGTGTTGCTGGTGAGCAGATTGCCGTCACGGACGGAATCCTTCAGCAGGCGGAAGAAAATGGTGGTGGTCTCCGCCCGGGAGATCAGACCGTAGGGCCGGACGTTGCCGTCCATGTAGCCGATGACATAGGCAAAGTGGTTGCTGTCGTTCAGCAGATCGGGGGTGGTGCCGCGGTAGTTCCGCACGGTGTCCGCGTATTTGACGGCGGTGCTGAGGCTGTCGAAGAAGTCCGTGGCCTTGATCTTATGCTCCGTGTTGTCCAGAACGTAGCCCTCGGGGGCGGAGACCTCCGCGTAATACCAGATACCGTCATAGGAGTTCTTGTCCTCCACGCCGAACAGGGCGATGCCGTTTTTGCTGCTCTGCTGTCTGGTCTCGACCACTCTGCGGTTGACGATCCGGTCATTCTTGTCCAGCTGATACAGCTTGAACTTCGCGCCGTTCAGGGCGTGGCCGTCCTGTGCGTCCACCTTCTGAATGGCGAAGAAATACTTGTCGTCATCGTCGTCGCGGCTGCTGTTTTTGCTCCACTGCGCGTAGAGGACGATATTTCCAGTCACATCGATGCTATCTCCAGCCTTACAGCTCGTGCCTTTTCCATCTGCCTGCGTGTTCCAGCCGGTGAAAGTATATCTGCTGCGGGTAAAGCCGTTTGTGAGAACTGTAGCTGCGGCCCCGTAAGCATAGGGACTATTTTTGTCGGTCATTGTGCCGGAGCCACCGTTTGCGTCATAGGTCACGGTGTAGGTGGGCACGGCAAGCTTCAGCTTGGCGGTATTTTTGGCAGTCTTGCTTTCAAGCTTGAGCGCCCGCCCAGAAATCATGATCATACCGTCGATGTAGCCCTCGGACGTAATGGTCATAGGCGTGTCTCTGCTCAACTCGTCCTGCGCGGTATCGGTCAGGGACAGCGAGACGCCGGAGAGGGTGATGATGGACTTGCTGGTATCAGGTGCGTCCTCTGCATTTTTGATCACGCAGGGGATCGTCCAATACTTGGTGGTTCCATCGTAGGTCGGCGATTTTGCCGGATCAAGCTTAAACCAGCCGCTTTCAAGGGCGATGCCTTTCAGCTCAGTCGGGTTTTCCAGCTTGTCGCTGAACTTGACGTGCAGGTTCACGGCGCTGCCGGCGAATATGCCGATGGAATTGTTCTTTATGAAATCCCAGAGAGAAGTTGTCCCGATAGCTTTCATATCCGCCCTGATGATACGAACGGTGTCTGCATGCTCGGGGTTAGCACCAAAATCCAGGTTCTGCATATCCAGCGTGGCCTGATAGGAGATCGTGGCGTTCTTTTCGACAATGTGCGCGGCGGTATCGTCATCGTCACCATGCGTAGGATTGGCATCAACGCCGTGCTTAATGATAATGTTATCGTCGATCAGATCCGCGGTGATGGGTTTCCATTGGGGAGTGAATTTCACATCGTGGTCAGGCATGATGAACGTATTGTCATCAGCTACGGTCACATCAGGAGAAGTTGTGACCCAGCAGTCAAACGTCTTACCGGCCGGGGCAGTAGGCTTTTCATCGGTCACTTTGATGCCCTTTGCTCCTTTAAGGTAATATTCAGGAGTTTTATTGGGATCAAAGTCTTCCAGCTCGTTTTCTTCGCTGTCGCAGTAAATAGCCCGATAGACTTTGACCTTGCCGTCCAGGTGCCAGACGTACCCAGCGTCTACATAGTCGACCGCGCCACTCTCCTGATGAAGGGCATCCCAGGATTTGATCAGGCTCAAGACGAGCCCGGAGTTAGAAGTGTGGCGAGTGAAGCCGGTTCCTGCGATCACTTCCTTGCCAAGATCTTCCGCTGACGCTGTGGCCACGTCAGCTGTCGTTTTCAGCTCACCCAGCGTTGCCCAACCATTGCCGTTTTTATTGTGGTTCACGCCTTTTACATTCTCGTTATCTTTATCTCCGATCGGGTCTCCCGCAGTGTCGACCGTCTGAAATAGACATACACAGAGGTCCCGGTCGGCGGAGTTGCTTCAAAGGTCCACGTGCCGGTAACCGTCACATTCTCGTCCGGCATGGTGAACTTGGTGTCGTTATCCGTGAATGTAATGCCCTCCGGCTGTTGCCAGCCCTTGAAGGTCCAGATGCCATCCTGTCCATTCAGTGTGCCAGTTATCGGTGTTGTCACGTCAGGAAGCGTGACCTTTGTAGTCGCAGTTGCCTGTTCCGAAGCTGGCAGGTATTGGTCCCCCGGATTATCACCGTCGAACACATACGTTACGGTATGGGGTGTCCGTCTGGTGATGTCGATGCGGAGATATTTACCCCCTTTACCCTCGGAGACAGTTACCTTGTATTTCGTATTTCCCTCAATGGGGATGGAGATTGTAGGGCTGTGGCCGGTTGCCTTATCGCGCGCCAAGTCAATATTTGTGATATCGTTGGCAGTGACTTTGTTTTGTGAGAGCTTCCCTCTATTGCTATATTTCCAATATGATCCTCCTGGCGTGCAAAATACATATTCACCAAGCAGGGCCTTTGACGTATACAATCTAACTTGCTTAGGTAAAATTCCCTCTAAATTATCGTGATCCGCTTTTGTTGCATCATCCATGTAAACACGAATTTCGTCATATGCTGTTGACCACACATCGTTCTCTTCTGCCGCAAGCGCCGTCGTTGGAAGCAAGGATATGATCATAACCAAAGACAGGATCGCTGCGGATAGCCGTTTGCATTTCATAAATTTATTCCTTCTTTCCACGCGATTTCTTTTGAGTCCCATCCGGGACCCGGGTTCAGGGGGATGCGATGGGGTTCAGGGATGTTTGCTGATTTGCTTGATAGGCGTTCACCGCTTTCCACCGGATATGGATCATATTTGCAACTGCGGTAAAACCCCGCAGAAGCTACGGGGAAATTATAGCATAAAGCCGGTTTGCCTGCAAGGGTCAGCTTAGTCAAAACGACAATTTTTTTCGCGATTGCAACAGGTCTGAAACGGGCGGCGCCGTCATGGTCAGGTCGCTCATGACGTAGACCGTCGCGCCGTCCTCTGCCGCTTCGACCGCCTTGGCCAGCGTGGCGAAGGGCTTGTCCGCCGAGCCGTCACCGGTTCCATTATTGCCGCTGCTGCTGACATAGACCGCCGTGCCCCCGGCGGCATAGGCCGCTGCCGGAAGGAGTGTGAGACACAGCACAAGTGCCATCAGGGTTGACGAAATCCTTCGTTTCATAAGTTTCTCTCCTCCCTTAAATGTAGGAATATAGAAGAAGTTCAGCCATGGGTTTGTCCCGGCTGAATTTATACCGCAGCGGTGCTGCCGCCCTTGAAGCGGAAGTGAATTGTTTGGCAGTGATGGCCAAAATCCGTCAAAATGCAAAATAAATGCGGGGGGGTGGGGTGGCTATTTGTGTGTTTTACCATACGCGAACATGAAAAACAAGGCGTTTGCAGAGTTGACAGACAGAGTTTGCGCTAAGTGAGCTTGTTAAGAAATTGATGATCCGCTGCGGAACCGGGGGTGCCTCCTTACCTATATAGGATACGGGCTGAAAGAGGAAAAAAACAAGCGAACGCGCTCGAATGACCATGCCAGATTTTCTGTACAAACCGTGCCAAAATTGTTGGCTCGCGCGGATAGCTGTTATATAATGGAGAAAAAAGCAGAGAGATCACCATGTTTGTCGAACGATTTGACGGACTGATGAATATTGCGAAACTTTCCAACAGCCAGCTGGGACGGGAGATCAGCATGAATCCCTCCCGCATCGGACGGCTGCGCTCCGGTGCACGGCCTCTGCCGAAGCACCACGAGTTTCTGCCCGGGATGTGCGCTTATCTGGCAGCGCACCTACCTTGCGGGAATGATCCGGTAAGAAACCGTACAGCGGGGCAGAACTGTCCGATTCCGTAATAGATAAAACCCCCGGATACCTTGCTCCCCTGACAGGGAGGATAAGGTATCCGGGGGTTTTTATTCCTGAGTTTGCAGGCTTTCCGTATGGCGGTCAACTCTCTTTTCTGCCTGCGGATGTCCTTGCGAAAGAGGGCGTCTGCCATATCAAGCCTGCGCCGGTAGGCAAGTAGGCGGGCACTGTTTGGGCAAAGACTTCCAGACCCATGGGGCCGGTGCAGTGACAGACACCGGCACAGGTGATGGAGCTGTGCCGGAAATAGTCTGCCGTCCGGGCAATGCGTTCCGGGTCCGGGGGTACCAGGTGGGTACCGCCGAAAACGGCGTGGATGGGCCGCTCCGGGAAGCGCCGTTCCACCGTGGAGAGAATGCTGCGGATGCCGTTGTGGGCGCAGCCGGTGAGCACCACCAGTCCTGCTGGGGTATCCACCACACAGACCTGCTCCTCCGGGAAGGTATCCAGGACAAGGCGGCCGTCCGGCCCCTCCATGACCGAGGAGGGATGGACCGCTTCCTCTGGTCCGGGGACGGGGAAATTCCCCAGGAGATACACATGCGGAGCGATCTGTATGCAGTCATCTGCCAGACAGCGGAAGCCGGTCAGCCCCTGCTGGAAGAACCAGGATGCCTCCATGGGCGGGCCTACCAACTCCAGCGTCTGGGAATAGGTTTCCTGCTGAGGCGGGTCGCATCGGTGATCCCACCACTTCCGGATGAAAAAGCCGCTATGGGCATAAATGGGTACGTCCGGCGGAAGCTGATCCGCCAGGCGCAGAAAACCACCGCAGTGATCCCGGTGGTTGTGGCTGAACGCCACGGCAGTGACCCGCCGGAGGTCGATACCCAGCTTCTCCGCGTTCCGCAGGCAGGCGTCCCGCTCCCCGGCGTCGAACAGCAGGCGGGTATCTCCTTCCTCCAGGTAGACGGACAGGCCGAATTCCCCCTCAAGGCCGGGGTACAGAACGGCGTTTTCCGATAAGACAGTCAGCTTCATGGCAGGCTCTTCTCCTTGTCAGTTGTTTAAAAAACGGAGGAAACGCCGGGGCGTCTCCTCCGTTTTTGTATGGTCGGGGAAATTACTGAACGGCAACAGTGCGCTGGAAGGTATCGATCCAGGCTTCCTTGTTGGCGGTGATGTAGGCCTCGTCAAATTCCTTCAGGGCATTCATGGACTCGTCGCCGAAGGCCAGATAGGTCTTCAGAGAATCGTCCATGGTGGCGTTCTTGTTCACGGGGGCCTCGTTCATGACCTCAGCGATCTTGTCCTGGGTGTCCTTGCTGATGAGGTATTCCACAAACAGCTGGGCCAGCTCAGGGTTCTTGCAGTTCTTCACCACGTTGGCGGTGGCGGGAGCGGAGAAGGAGCCCTCGGCGGCGTCCACCCAGACCATGTTCAGGCCGCTGTCGGTCAGGCTGGGCATATTGATGTCCATGAACACGGCGATGTTGGCCTCACCGGTGGTGAAGGCGTTGACAACGTCGGAAGAGGTGGAATACCACAGATCGATGTTGTCCTTCTTCTCCTGCATCAGCTTCATGGCGGGGGTCACATCCTCCTGGCTGCCGCCCATGGCCTCGGCCATAGCCACCAGCATGTAGGGGCCGGCGGTGGAGGTCATGTCGGGCAGAGCCACCATGTGGGCATACTGGTCGTCGAACAGGTCCTCATAGGAGGTGGGGGCGGGCAGACCGGCCTGCTCCAGGGCGTCGGCATTGTACATGATGCCGTAGCGGCACAGGGAGTAGCAGGGGCCGTAGCCGTCGGCGTTGACAGCGATGTCATACAGATCGCCGATGCTGGTGACGATGTTGGTGTCGATCTTCTCAAACAGGCCCGCCTCATTGCCGGTCTGGGCAAAGCTCTTGGTCAGCAGGGCCACATCGGCGGTGGGATCGTTCTGCTCAGCCATCAGCTTGTTGAGACGGTCGCCGTTGCCGCTGGTGGGGTCCACCACGATGGTGCAGTTGTACTTGGACTCAAAGTCGGCGGCCAGGGTCTTGAGACCGGCCTCGGCCCAGCCCCAGGTAGCAACAACCAGCTCAGCGCCGCCGAAATCCTGAGTATCGCCAGCTGCTTCGCCGTTTCCGGCGTTATCGGCAGGAGCCTCCTCCTGCTTGCTGCCGCCGCAGGCAGCCAGGCTCAGGGTCATGACCAGAGCCAGCATCAGTGTAAAAATGCGCTTGCTTTTCATTTTGTTTACATCCTCCAGATTTTATTTGATGTCTTTATATACACAGAAATGCTGGGCGGGGAAGTGGAGCAGAACTTCACTGCCCTCCTGCACGTCCGCATATTCGTGGATAGCGGGGTATACCATTTCCTCAAAACAGCCGGAGACCTCCAGCCGGGTGGTATGGCCCTTGTAGGTGGCACTTTTGACGGTGCCCCGGACGGTATTGACACCTTCCTGCTCCGCAGTTCGGATGTTTTCGGAGCGGATGGCCAGAATGCATGCGTCGCCCTCAGACAGCTCCTGGGCGGCCTCTGCCGGGACCTGGAGCGTGTGAGCACCGCAGCGGATCAGGCGCATATCTCCCTCTGCTCCGGCGGCGATGCCGTGAAGAAAGGTGGAAAAGCCCATAAAGTCTGCAATAAAGGGAGAGGCGGGCCTGTCAAAGACTTCCTGGGGCTTGCCGATCTGCAGAATGTGGCCGGCATTCATGACAATGACCCGGTCTGCCAAGGAGACGGCCTCCTCATGATCGTGGGTCACGATGATGGTGGTGATGCCCAGCTCCTTCTGGATGCGCTTGATCTCCACCTGCATCTCCACCCGGAGCTTGGCGTCCAGGTTGGAAAGGGGCTCGTCCAGCAGCAGGATGGAGGGACGGGTCACCAGGGCACGAGCCAGGGCCACACGCTGCTGCTGGCCGCCGGAGAGCTGCCGGGGATAGCGCTTGTCCATACCGGTGAGCTTTACCAGGGAGAGCATGTGCTCCACTCGCTCACGGATCTCGTTTTTGGGCAGCTTCTGGAGCTTCAGGCCGAAGGCCACATTTTCAAACACCGTCATATGGGGGAACAGCGCGTAGTTCTGGAAGAAAATGCCGATGTTGCGGCGATAGGGCGGGATGGTGGACACATTCTTGCCGTCCACCAGGATCTGCCCGGCGGTGGGCTCAGTAAAGCCGGCGATCATGCGCAGTGTGGTGGTCTTGCCGCAGCCGCTGCCGCCCAGCAGGGCGATCATCTCGCCTTCGGCAGCCTTCAGGTTCATGGAATCCACCGCAGTGAACTCGCCGAATCGCTTGGTCAGTCCCTGTAATTCCAAAGTAGCCATAGTTTACACCTTTCCGTTCTCACTTAACAAACATGTCCAACCCTACAAACTTCTCCATCAGTACGATCAGAACCAGAGATGCCAGGATCAGCAGTGTGGAGATGGCGGCCAGAGTGGGGTCGAAGGTCAGCTCCATATAGTTCATGATGCGGATGGGCAGGGTGATGAACCTCGGGGTGGAGAGCAGGCTGCTCAGGGCCACCTCGTCAAAGGAATACAAAAAAGCCAGCAGCGCACCGGCCATGATGCCGGGCCGGGCCAGGGGAATGGTGATCTTGAAGAACACCTGAATAGGGGTGGCTCCCATGGAGGTAGCCGCATCCTCCAGCGTCCAGTTGAACACATGGAGTACAGACACCGTGTTCCGCACGATGTAGGGCAGAATGATAATGAGATGGCCGATGAAAATGCGCAGCATACCGGGCACACCGCCGATCTGGCTGTAGACCTGCAGCAAAACAAAGGCGAAGGCCACACTGGGCACATACATGGGAGAGGTGTAGTAGTTCAGCAGAGCGTCCTTGCCCTTAAAGCTGTACCGGCAGACGGATAGGGCCGCCGTGACGCCCAGCAGAATATCCGCCGCTGTGGCCAGAATACCGATTTTCAGGCTGTTCACCAGACCATCCATAAAGTGGGTGGAGGAACCGAAAATATTGGCGTACCATTTCAGGGAGAAGCCCTGAGGCGGGAAGGTGATGAGGGCTGTGGGCGTGAAGGAGGCGATGACGATCACCACCAGAGGCGCCAGCAGGAACAGCATCACCAGAATGGCAAAGATCCGGCAGGGCAGATTCACATCTTTTTCGCGCATATCACTTTCCTCCTCCCATACGTTTCATATATCTGGAGGTGCACAGCACCACCGCGATCTGCACCAGCAGGATCACTGCCAGCAGAATATAGCTGATGGCGGAGGCCGCACCCCAGTCGAAATTCACATTGATCTCCTGGACCACCATGGTGGCCATCATCCGGAACTTGGAGCCGCCCAGCAGTTTGGGCGTCACGTAAGAGGTCATGCTCATAGTGAACACCAGAACGCAGCCGGAGATAATGCCCGGCAGGCTCAGGGGGAATACCACCTTGGAAAAGGTCTGCAGAGGAGAGGCGCCCAAGCTGTAGGCCGCGTACTCCACGTTAGGGTCAATGCTCTGGAGCACACCCACCAGAGAGAGGACCATATAGGGCACCAGCAGGTGGATCATACCGATGATGACCGCTGTCTCCGTGTTCAGGATTTTCAGAGGGGCGGAGATGAGCCCCAAGGACTGGAGCAGCTGGTTCAAAAGGCCGTTGGTGCCCAGAATGACCATCCAGCCGTAGGAACGGACCACGGCGCTGACCAAAAAGGGAAACAGGATCACGATCATCATGACCTGCTTCATACGGGACTTGGTCCGGGCCATGTAAAAAGCCGTGGGATAGCCCAGCACCAAGGAGATGGCGGTGGACACCAGGGACACCCGGAGGGTGACCCAGAGGATGTTGCGGTAAAAGGGATCTCCGAAGAAATCCACAAAATCGGAAAAACCGTTTTCATGCAGGGTGTGGACCAGAATGTAGACCATCGGTGCCACGAAGAAAAACAGCAGGGTCAATACGGTGGGCAGTGCCAGCAGCAGTGCACGGTGTTTACGTTCCATCCGAACTTATCTCCTTTATCTCGTCAATCAAAGGCAGAAGCCGCTTGTGCAGCGCATCCACCAGACCCCGGTCCGTGCATTTCAGCTCCGGCGAAACCGCCAGCGGCATAAGGGTGAAGAACGTCAGCAAATTTTGATGGTTGAAGCCCATGCGGCGGCAGTCCGACAGGAGCTGTTCCATCTGCTCCAGCAGTACCTCCGGAGGCAGATCACACATCAGCCCCGCCAGAGGCAGCGGGATGAGGGTCAGTACCTTGCCGTTTTCCACGGTGCAGAGCCCACCCTGGGATTCCCGGAGCGTGTTGGCCGCCAGAGCCATATCAGCGTCATTACCGCCATAGACCGTCAGGTTGTGGCAGTCGTGGCCGTAGGTCAAGGCGGCGGCGCCGGTGACGCCGTCCATGCCGGTCAGCAGGCCGATGCCGTGCTGGTCCCGGCCGTAGCGGTTGAACACCGCCATTTTTAAGTAAGGAGCTGTTTTCAGACAGGCAAAGCCGTCTCTTTCAGCTGCCAGGGGCAGGGTCTTCCGGACCCGCTGGGTGCGAATGGAGGCACCATCCTGGCCGATCAGATTCACCACGGCGATGCCGCCGGAGAAGCCGGGGCGTACCGGCACCTTGACGGCAAAGTCCGCTTCCGTCACGGGACGGAGATGAACAGAGCTCCGCAGATGGTCCGGGATCTGGTAAGGGGTGGTATGGGGCAGATAGCTGCCATGGTCCCAGACGATTTCTCCGGCCCGGAGCACCAGTTCCGGTCTGGGATGGCGCAGATCCTGCACCAGCTGCATATCAGCCTCCATGCCGGGGGCGATGCCGCCAGTGCGGTACAGCCGCAGGCGAACGGCGGGGTTGATGGTGGCGTAACGGATGGCCCGGATGGGGTCAAGACCCAGCTCAATGGCCCGTTGCACCACAAAGTTCAAATGCCCCTGACGCATCAGCCGGGGGAGGGGAACATCGTCCGTCACCAGGCAGATGCGGTCCTGCACCGGTGCATCATTCATGGCCTGGACGATTTCCCGGTTCAGCATGCATTCCTGTACCTGCACCGTGAAGCCCAGAGCCAGCTCCTCCCGGAGCTTTTCAGCGGAGGGAACGGTGTGGTCGCTGTCGATACCCATGGCCCGGAAGGTCTGCAAGCGGCGGCCGGTGAGGGCGGAGACATGGCCATCCAAAAAAACGCCGTGGTTGGCGGCAGCTTCGATGACGGAGAGCATCCGCTCATCCCCGGCGGCGACGGCGTTGAAATCCATGACCTCGCCCAATCCAGCCACGCCGGGAATATCCAGCAGGGCCTCCATCTCAGCGGGGCCAACATCAAAACCGGAATCCTCCAGACCGGGAGCGGAGGGAATGGTGGAGGGGGCGGTCAGCAGCACCCGCAGGGGCAGGGACCGGCAGGCATCTGCCAGACCCCGGACGCCCTCAATGCCAAGGACATTGGCAATTTCATGGGGGTCGGCGCATACCGTGGTTGTGCCGCAGGATAGGGCCACCTGAGCAAAATGCTCCGGCGTCAGCATGCTGCTCTCCAGATGCATGTGAGAATCCACGAAGCCAGGCAGGGCATAAGCGTTGCCGCCATCAATGCTCCGGCGGCTGTCCAGCGCTTCTTCCGGGCCAAAAACCCCGGCGATATGACCGTTGACAATGCCGATAGATCCGCTTACAATAGAGGCGCTGAACACATTGACGATCTGCACATTGCGGATTACCAGGTCAAAGGGGCGTCTGCCCAGCATAGCTTCGGCGATATCTTTCAGCATAGCGGTGTCCCCTCCGTTTCGTATGTCAAAAATAAGACATTTTAATGATATCTTTCTGGGGAAAAAAGTCAAGGTCATACCATACCATAATTTTAAACGGGAATTGCGGTTGTTTCATACAAGTTGAACGATTGGAACACCCCTTGAGAATAGGAGTAATGAATATGATTTCAGAAGAGGTCCTGGCGCTTGAGCCTGATATAATCGCCTGGCGGCGCCACATGCATCAGAATCCGGAGCTCTCCTTTCAGGAGGTCCATACAACGGCTTACCTGACGGAGGAACTGAAAAAGATCCCGGGTCTGACGTTGGAATTTCCCACAAAAACAGGCGTGGTGGCAGTGCTGAAGGGGGTCCAGCCCGGTCCGATACTGGCCCTGCGGGCGGATATTGACGCGCTTCCCATTCAGGAGGAGACGGGGCTGCCCTATGCCTCCACAGTGCCCGGTGTCATGCATGCCTGCGGCCACGATGGCCATGCGGCCATGCAGCTTGCGGCAGCTAAGCTGCTGGCGGCAGAGCGGACCAGTCTCAAGGGCGAGGTGCGGTTCCTGTTCCAGCATGCGGAGGAGCTGCCTCCCGGCGGCGCGGTGGAAATGCTGAAGGCCGGTGTGATGAAGGGGGTAGACGAGCTGTACGGCATGCACCTGAGCTCCAACTTCCCTACGGGCACCTTCGGCGTCCGGCCCGGGGCCCTCACCAGCGCCACGGACCGTTTCGATATCCGGGTCATCGGCAAGGGCGGTCACTCCGCGTTCCCGGAGACCTGTGTGGACCCCATCGTCATCGCCGGTGAGATCGTGGGCGCCTTACAGACCCTGGTTTCCCGGCGTATCCAGGCGGTGGAGCCTGCCGTAGTGTCCGTGTGCATGATCCACGCCGGAGAGGCGTATAATATCATCCCCGGTGAGGTGGCCATCACCGGTTCCACCCGAACCTTCAGCAAGGAGACCCGGGAGCGGCTCCCCAAGCTGATGGAGGAGCTTGCCCGCGGCATCTGCGCGGCTCACGGTGCGGACTGCGATTTCAAGTTCACCCTGGGCTATGCCTCCGTGATGAATGACAAGGCCCTGACGGCTTCCGGCCGCAAGGTCATTGAGGAGCATTTCGGCGAAAGCGCCGTGCTGGAGATCGATCCCCTGATGCCCGGTGAGGATTTCTCCGCCCTCCAGGAAAACTGCCCTGGCTTTTTTGTGGAGCTGGGAGCCCGCAGTGAGGAAAAGGGAATTACCTTCCCGCATCACAACTGCCGCTACCTGATGGATGAGGATGCGCTGAAATACGGCGTGGAGTATCTCTATCAGCTGGTCCGCAGCCGTTTGTCGATCAGCTGAATCAAAGCGTGAGGCCTTGACAGGCGCAGCGAAAAACGAAATATAGACCGAACCAAAAGCGGCGTTCCTAACTTCCGAGCTGGAAGAATAGGAACGCCGTTTTTTGCTATGCAAAATCAGAAATGTGCCATTTTCTCGCCCCTGTGGGGCAACCGGAAATGGTGCACACCAACTTCGTGCACTGACATTTGCGCATTTTCGCGGTGCGGTACTCATGCATGAAGCTTGATACCTCAGTTTTTACAGGCTGATGGCGCCGTCGGCAGCCTTGGCGTCCGCCAGCAGCGGGGCATACTCCGCCAGCAGGCGCTCCACCTGCTCTTTGCAGCGGCCGATGTACAGGGACGGCTCCATCACGGCGTCCAACTCCGCACGGGTCATGCCAAAGGCCGGGTCTGCGGCCAGACGGTCCAGCAGATCGCAGGATTCGCCCTCCTTCATCCGTGCGGTGGCGGCCATGGAGTGCTGGCGGATCTTCTCATGCAGTTCCTGGCGGTCGCCGCCCCGCTTCACCGCCTCCATCATGATGTTTTCCGTGGCCAGGAAGGGCAGATATTCCCGGATGGCCCGGTCCACGATCTTCTCGTTGACGTGCAGCCCGTTGGTCACGTTCTGGCACAGCCGCAGCACCGCATCGGCGCAGAGGAAGCCCTCCGGCAGGGAAATGCGGCGGTTGGCGGAGTCGTCCAGCGTCCGTTCCAGCCACTGAACGGAGGCGGTCAGAGGCGCGTTGGCGGCGTCCGCCATCAGATAGCGGCTGAGGGAGCAGATGCGCTCAGAGCGCATGGGGTTCCGCTTGTAGGCCATGGCGCTGGAGCCGATCTGATTCTTCTCGAAAGGCTCCTCCACCTGGCGGTCGTGCTGCAGGAGCCGGAGGTCATTGGCCATGCGGTAGGCACTCTGGGCAATGGAGGACAGCACATTCAGAATCCGGCTGTCGGTTTTCCGGGGATAGGTCTGGCCGCAGACGGAGAAGCAGCGCTCAAAGCCGAAGGCGGCGGCGATCCGGCGGTTCATCTCGTCGATTTTCGCCCCGTCGCCCTCAAAGAGATCCATGAAGCTGGCCTCGGTGCCGGTGGTGCCCCGGCAGCCCAAGAAGCGCAGGGTGGCCAGCACGTGATCCAGTTCTTCCAGATCGGAACGGAAGTCCTGCATCCACAATGCCGCCCGCTTGCCCACCGTCACCGGCTGGGCGGGCTGATAGTGGGTGTAGCCCAGAGTGGGCGTGGCAGCGTACTGCCGGGCAAAGGCCGCCAGATTCACCAGAACGGATAAGATCTGCCCCCGCAGATACCGCAGACCGTCCCGGTAGAGGATCAGGTCGGCGTTGTCCGTCACATAGCAGCTGGTAGCACCCAGATGGATGATCCCCGCCGCGGAGGGAGCCGCCAGACCGTAGGCGTAGACATGGGCCATCACGTCATGGCGGACTTCCTTTTCCCGCTGCTCTGCGGCAGCGTAGTCGATGTCGGTGACGTGGGCTTCCAACTCCGCCACCTGCTCTGCGGTGATGGGCAGACCCAGCTCGTGCTCCGCCCGGGCCAGCTCCACCCACAGCCGCCGCCAGGTCTGGAACCGCATATCCGGAGAGAACAGGTGCAGCATATAGGGGGAGGCGTAGCGGGAGGACAGGGGGGATTCGTAAATATCCTTGCTCATAAAGGCTCCTTCCAGCGTTTTTCCAATAGTTTACAGGAAGCGGGACGTTCTGTCCAGATTTGATGGGTCAGCGGATGATGAGGCTGTCCCGCTCCGCGCCCACGGACACATAGCCGATGTGACAGCCGATGGCCCGCTCCACATACTCCACGTAGTTCCGGGCGTTTTCCGGCAGCACGTCCCAGCTGCGGACCTTGGAGATGTCGCACTTCCAGCCGTCCACGTACTCGATGACGGGCTTGGCGTCCTGAAGGCAGACGGGGAAGGGGAATTCGTCGGTCTGCTGGCCGTCCAGCTCATAGTGGGCGCAGACGGGGATCTTGTCCATATAGCTGAGAATGTCCAGCTTGGTGAGGGCGATGGTGGTAGCCCCCTGGATCTCCACGCCGTAACGGGTGGCTACCAGGTCGATGGGACCCACCCGGCGGGGCCGTCCGGTCTTGGCGCCGTATTCCGCGCCGGCATCCCGGAGCTTCTGGGCGTCCTCCCCGAACCATTCGCACACAAAGGGGCCTTCGCCCACGCAGGAGGAATAGGCCTTTACCACGCCGACCACATCGTCCAGCTTGGCGGTGGGCAGACCGGAGCCGACCGGCGCATAGGCCGCCACAGCGTTGGAGGAGGTGGTGTAGGGGTAGATGCCGTAATCCAGATCTCGGAGCGCGCCCAGCTGGGCCTCAAAGAGGATGGATTTGCCCGCTTTCTGGGCGTCCCGCAGGAACGCGGTGGTATTTGAAATGTAAGGCTTAACTGCTTCACAGTACTTGTCTACCCAAGCTAACAGCTCGTCCAGCGTGTAGCCCTTGGCACCGTAGACCTTCTGGAGGGTCAGATTCTTCCATTCCAGCAGATCCGCCAGATGCTCCTTCAAATGCTGGGGGTGGAGCAGCTCTCCGGCCATCACCGTCTTTTTCTGGTACTTGTCGGAATAGAAGGGGGCGATGCCCTGCTTGGTGGAGCCGTACTTCTTGTCGGCCAGCCGAGCTTCCTCCAGACCGTCCAGCTCCCGGTGCCAGGGCAGCAGGAGGGAGGCCCGGTCGCTGATCTTCAGATTCTCCGGGGTAATGGACACCCCGGCGGCCCGGAGGGTGTTCATCTCCGCCAGCAGGTTTTCACAGTCCAGCGCCACGCCGTTGCCCAGAATGTTCACCACACCTTCCCGGAAAATGCCGGAGGGCAGCAGGTGGAGGGCGAAGGTGCCCCTGTCATTCACCACCGTATGTCCGGCGTTGCCGCCGCCCTGATACCGCACCACTACGTCAAAGTGGTTGGTGAGATAATCCACCATGCGGCCCTTGCCTTCGTCACCCCAGTTGATTCCTACGATTGCGCAGTTTGCCATTTGAATTGCCTCCCAAATTACGTGCGGAAGCTCCGCACGGCATACGATTGCTTTTTTTGACCGGGTTATTATAGAATGGTTTTTTTTACAAGAAAAGAATGAAAATCAAATATTTACTATAAGAAGCGCTGATGCACCCGGATAAAAAACAGTTGCGGGGTAGGACGTTTTTCTGTGAAAAACAAACCGTCCCTCCGCATTTCGGAGCGCCGGGAAAAAACGTCCCGGACCTTTTTAAAAGGCCCGGGACGGTGGGGAAAGTTTAAAATTTGTACTCCACGAACAGCTCCCGGACGGCGTTGGGGTCGGCGGGAGGGGCCTTGGGTGCTTCGGCAGGCTGGGCGGGGGTTTCGTGAAGGCCGTCCCGCCAGGCTAAGAACTTGGGGGCCACCTGGGGGAACAGGGCCAGAGACAGCACGTCCTCCTCGGACTTGGCGATGTCCTTGAACTGCTCCTTGTAGGTCTCCAGCTCCGGGGCGATGTTGTCCGCCGGACGGCAGGTGATGACCGCCTCCGGGTCGATGCCTGCCAGCGCCCGGACCTCCGGGTTCACCTCACCGGGCAGCGCGCCGTACTCGCCCCGCAGCAGTCCCTTGGACTCCTTGGGGAAGGTCTTGTACTTGCCCACGATGACGTTCATCACCGCCTGGGTGCCTACGATCTGGCTGGTGGGAGTCACCAGCGGGGGATAGCCGAAGTCCTTGCGGACGCGGGGGATCTCCGCCAGCACGTCATAGTACTTGTCCTCCTTCCCAGCCTGCTTGAGCTGGGAGATCAGGTTGGACAGCATGCCGCCGGGGACCTGATAGAGCAGGGTGTTGGTGTCCACCCGCAGGACCTTGGGGTCCAGGATCCCCTCGTTTTGCAGACGGGCCGCCACCTTGCGGAAGTGGGCCGCCGCGTCACTGAGCTTGGACTGATCCAGCCCGGTGTCCCGGACGGTGCCCCGCAGCGTGGCCACCAGAGACTCCGTGGCGGGCTGGGAGGTGCCGTTGGCAAGGGGGGAGAGGGCGGTGTCCACAATGTCCACCCCCGCCATGGCCGCCATGAGGTTCACCATGTCACCAGTGCCGGTGGTGTTGTGGGTGTGGAGATGGATGGGGATGGAGACCGTCTCCTTCAGCCGCTTGATGAGGGAGTAGGCGTCCATAGGCAGCAGGAGGTTGGCCATGTCCTTGACGCAGATGGCGCTGGCACCCATTTCCTCCAGCGTCTTGGCCAGCTTCACGAAGTAGTCCTCGTTGTGGATGGGGGAGACGGTGTAGCTCATGGTAGCCTCCACCTCGCCGCCGTACTTCCGGGTGGACTTGATGGCCTGTTCCAGATTCCGCACATCGTTCAGCGCGTCGAAAATGCGGATGATGTCGATGCCGTTTTCAATGGACTTGCGGCAGAAAGCGTCCACCACATCGTCGGCATAGTGCTTGTAGCCCAGGATGTTCTGGCCACGGAACAGCATTTGCAGCTTCGTGTGCTTCACGTGCTGGCGGATGGTCCGCAGCCGCTCCCACGGGTCTTCATTCAGAAAGCGCATACAGGCGTCGAAGGTAGCGCCGCCCCAGCACTCCAGAGAGTAGTAGCCGATGGAATCCAGCATTTCCAGCGCGGGGAGCATATCCGCCGTGGTCATGCGGGTGGCCGCCTGAGACTGGTGAGCGTCCCGGAGGATGGTATCCGTAATGAGCAGGGGCTTGTTCGATAAAAATTCCATTGTTGCGGCAAGGGTACACTGTCCAATGCTTTGCATTGGACGGTGAGGAATTGCCGTTCCCTCCTTTCGTGTATTAAAATCAAGCAATTAAATAACTCGTGGATTTTTCTACGGGTTTTAATTTCTTGAAAGAAATGCCGTCCTTTATCATTTTCCCGTTTATCGTTTTAATGGTAAAGATTCCGGTAGTTCTTCTTCCCCAAATGAAGCAGTCCTGGCCGTTAAATTGGACTTTGTCAAAAAGACGATACCCAAATACGTACTTTTCTGTTTGATTGGATTTACGGATGCCTCCCTTGAGGATAGTCGCTTTGTGTAGCTGTCGGTTGTGGTGTCTCACCGGACGAATCGTGTAAATCTTATCGATTTGCGCAATTTCCGGGAGGTATCCAACGTTGAAGCCGCGCTTCCCCTGTGCGATTGCCAGAGCATCGTTGGTGTGGCTCTTTGGAAGCACCAGCAACTTCTCTCGGGTTGCCTTTGTGATATAGCCTCTCGTTTTGACAACGGGGATAGGCAACTCAGAGCAGAGCCTCTGCATTAAAGTCTTCCGCATGATGC
>UMHI01049475.1_pt1 | contig 22253 bp, 17 predicted proteins | sample 1965481 | NCBI WGS metagenome assembly UMHI01 (sample SAMEA4836093, study PRJEB28245) | human gut metagenome | biome: gut microbiome; material: fecal sample | place: Denmark | collected 2008 | reverse complement strand
TCCCAAACTGCTTTGGAAGAGGTGTGCGCCTTTTGTTAATCAAAACCTGCACTCTGGATATGCCCTTTGCGGCCATGCTGGATTTCTGCGTGGCGCAGGGCGTTTAGGCGGTGGAGATCGGCACCGGCAACTGGGCAGTGTAACATAAGGACACCGCGTCGCTGCGAGTGTTGGACGGCACAATTCCGTGGTCATGGTACCTGAACTTAGAATTTCCACACGATATTTACCTTCTGCTCACCCGTTTCCGCATCTCGCTCGCCGATCTCGATCCGTTCGATCAGCGCCACCGCCAGTTCCCTCGGCAGGGTTTTCAGTTCCAAAAGTTCCTGCGCCCGTTCCATCAGATCTGCCTGTTCCTGCGGCTGTGCTGATTCCGACAATTCTTCATCAATTTGCGCCAGCCGCCGTTCCAGCCGGCTTTTCTCAGCAAGAAAGTCATGGTTCAAATCCACAAACTGTCCCTCGCTCAAAACGCCGGAGACCTTATCCAGATACAGATTCTTCAAAGCCGCGCTGCGCTTTTCCAGTTGGGACAGCAGTGTCTTCTGCTCTTGAAGCAGCACCTCCCGCCGGGTGTTTTCCGGCGTTGGCAGGTTGAGTTCCTCCGGTGTGTAGTAGGTCTGCACATGATACCTCAGCCGTTCCAACACCAGCTCAATCAGTTGATCTAAGCGGATGGAATGACGGGTACAGAGCTTCTGTTCCCCGCTGTCGGCGTATAGCTTGCACCGAAGATAGCTGACTCGCTTTGCGCCCTTTCTGCCATTGCTGGTTTTACTCATAGTGCTTCCGCAATCCATGCACTTTACCAGTCCCGCCAGAGGATGGATCGTTCCCGATCCGTCCTCCCGGGTACGTACTGCCATCAGTCTCTGCACCGTTCGGAAGGTTTCCTCGTCGATGATAGCCTCATGCGTCCCCTTCACCCGAAACCATTGTTCCTCCGGCATCGTGATCAGTGTCTTGGATTTATAGCTCACCTTTTTTGTCCGGCCCTGCACCATGTTGCCAATGTACATCTCGTTATGCAGGATCCGCCATACCGTGTTCTTGTTCCATAGGCCATAGTCATTTTTTATGGGATGGTTGCAACTCCATCCCTGCTCTGCCTTGTAGCGGGTCGGGTTCACAACGCCTTGCGTATTCAGCATGAAGGTGATGCTCTGCTTGCCGTGCCCGTCCAACGCCCACTGAAAGATCTGCCGCACCACTCCCGCCGCCTCCGGCTCCACAATGAGATGATGTTTGTCGTTCGGATCTTTCTGATAGCCGTAGACCGGAAAGCCGCCGATGTACTGCCCCTGTCTCCGCTTCATGTCAAAGACCATGCGGATGTTCTCGGACAGATCCTCCAAATACCACTCATTGATGAGTCCGTTGATCTGGCGGGCTTTTTTGTTGCCCTTGACCTCGGTATCGGCGTTGTCCGCTACCGCAATAAAACGAATGCCCCAGATGGGAAACAGCGTGTGGATGTACTTTTCTACCAGTTCCATGTCGCGGGTAAAGCGGGACTGGCTCTTGCAGAGGATAATTTGGAACTTCTTTTCTTTCGCCGCTTCAATCATGCGGTTGAAGTCCGGCCGCAGACTGTCCGCGCCGGAGTAATCCTCATCGCAGTAAATGTGGTAGACGTCCCACCCCCGCTCTACGGCGTAGCTGATGAGCAAAGATTTCTGATTCTGGATGCTTTCAGATTCAGGCTGCCTTTTGTCTTCGTCCTCCTTACTCAGTTGTTATTGCTGACGGCCTTTGTCGGCCAATCGCCGGCGTTATTTGACGTATAGACGAGCCTGTTCGCCGGGGGAGCCGGAGAAGGCTGTCGCAGCGCCGAGTTTAATTGGCAGTGAAAACGGCGCATGAAAATTATGTTATACTGGGGACGTGCCACGTTGGTACTACTCTAAAGAAAGAAAACGACATCCCCATTGTAGCACGAGTCAAGGCCACTACACCTCTCATGCTACAGGGAATGTCGTTTCCAAAAGCATGATTAGTATAACGGAATACACCAGTCTTTGCAAGGGGAATTTCATCATTATTACCGGCCCCAGCGAATCTTTCTGCCCAATTTGCGGTGGAGAACTGAACGTCCGAGGCACCTGCATCCGCAAGGTGCGGAAAGAAGGCACTACCCAAAGTCTCCGGTTGCGAGTGATGAAGTGTCGAAACTGCCAAAAGACCCACCGAGAGATCCCCGACGATATCATTCCTTACAAACGTACTGGTCTCACCAATTTTTGCGAGATAGCGGAAGCCGAAGCCACTGATTATCCCTGTGATACAAGTACCTGGCAGCGCATGAAACGGTGGCTGTCTTGGTTCCTTGCGTTTGCTCGCAGTGTAGAACGCGGCTTAGTCTGTTTCGGATTGCTTGCGACGACAATGGACACCGGCAATCCGTTGCGGGTCCAGACGGTCTATTTTGTCCGGCTGGTCATAAACAGCGGAAATTGGATACACAACCGTTCGGCGATGTCTGTCGCATAGAAGTGCTTTATACTGTTGCCATCATCTAAGAATGGAGGCAATGTTATGAGCATGAAAGACAAAGCCAAGGGCAAAGAAATCGCTGAGCAACGGATGTCCATGATCGCACCATTTCTCTCGGTTTCACCGGGAGAGTCTGCTGCGCGCAAAAAAGAGGAAATCTCAAATCAATTTCAGGTGTCGGTCCGCACCCTCGAACGCTATCTTGCAGCCTATGAAAAGGATGGCTTTGAAGCGCTTATTCCCAAGGGCCGTGATGGCGGAGGTTTCCGAATTCCGGAACACATCGTTGACGAAGCAATCCTGCTCCGCAGGGAGCAGCCCAGTCGCAGCGTTCCCTCCATCATCCGTATTTTGGAACTGGAGGGAAAGGTAAAGCCAGGAGAACTGAAGCGTACCACTTTGCAGGATGCTATGAGCCGGAGAGGGTATTCTGCCAGCATGATGAAGATCTACCAAGACACCAGCTATGGCTCCCAAAGATTTCAGCGCCAACACCGCTTTGATCTGTGGCAGGGCGACATTAAATACGGTCCCATGCTGATGGTGAACGGTGAGAAGAAACCCACTTATTTCTGCTGCCTGATTGACGATGCCACACGCTACATTGTCCACGGCGAATTTTATGACAACATGGAGCAGAGTATTGTGGAGGACACATTGCACAAGGCCATTACGAAGTACGGAGCACCTCGCCGTTTGTATTTTGACAACGGCAGGCAGTACCGTACCCACTGGATGCGTCGCGTCTGCGATCTGCTCGGTATCCGACTCATTTACGCAAAGCCCAGGAATCCCAAAGGCAAGGGAAAGCAGGAACGCTTTAACCGGACTCTGGACGCTTTTCTGGATGAGATTAACCTCAACCGCCCTGACACGCTGGAAGAAATGAACCGGCGCTTTGATGCATGGCTTAGCGAATGCTACTATTCTCAGAACCACAGCGGTCTGGGCACAACTCCGGAAATTGCCTTTAAAAGTGACTCGATGCCACAGCGTTTTATTGATACCGCACTCATGGCAACGGCCTTCTTGCATTGCGAACCCCGCAAAGCAGACAAGAGTGGTTGTATTAGCTTTAACGGCAAGAAGTATGACTTGGGTGCCGCTTTTGCCGGGCGGCAGGTGGATGTGGTTTACTCGCCCCAGAACACGGAAACGCTGACGATTGAAGTGCCCGGTGTTGCACCCTTCCAGGTGCGTCAGCTTGTAGTTGGAGAGCGTGTTGGTCCCCGCCCGAAGCGCGCCGATGTGGAACGTATCCCTGTTGATCATTCCCGGTTGCTGGATGCCGTATCGGCATCTCATGCAGAAAAGAACCGGCGCAAGAGCCGTGCCATCTCCTACAGCACGGAAGTGAATGGGGGTGACAGCAATGTATGAATCTTTTTTTGAAATGAAACGGACACCGTTCTTGCGGAACCTTCCGGTGTCTGAACTCTATGTGGACAGTGATACCAGTGAAATCCACAACCGACTGGTCTACGCCGCCCAGAGGCAGCTCTTTGCTGTTCTGATTGGAGATGCTGGCACGGGCAAAACCACAGCACTAAGAAAGCTCAAGGAAACATTGGATGGCACGGAATACGCCGTGCTCTACCTGACGGATTCCAAGCTGACGCCTCGACACTTCTACAACGGCCTGCTGGAACAACTCGGCCTTGAGACCTGGTTCTACCGGGGCGATGCACGAAAAAAGCTGCATCAGGAGATTGAGATCATGCGTGGCGTATCCAAGCGAAAGCTTGTGGTGATTGTGGATGAGGGGCATCTGCTCTCCAAAGAAATGCTGGAGGAAATCCGGTTTCTGATGAACTACAAGATGGACTCCGAGAACCCGCTGGCTCTCATTCTGGCTGGCCAGACAGAGCTTTGGGACAAATTGAAGATGCAGGCTTACCGGGCCATCCGGCACCGCATTGACATCCAGTGCTTCATGATGCCGTATGACTTCGCTCAAACCAAGGCATACATTGAAAAACAACTGGCCTACGCTGGGCATCCAAATCCCATTTTCTCTGAGGATGCGCTCCAACGGATCTTTGAGTTTTCCTCTGGTGTTCCACGCCTCATTAACCGTGCCTGTACGCAGGCACTGATCTATGCGTACCAGAACCGCAGAGCCATTATTGATGACCGCATGGTGCAGATTGTACTGGAGGGCGAAGTAGCTTGAATTTGGGAAGGAGTGGCCATGGGCCACTCCTTATGCTCATTCATTCTGCGACAAATTCCTCGGCGCTCTCCGACACACAACGCCGTCCATTTTACGACAACGAGGCTCGGCGGCTACACTCAGTCGTGTATAAATCGCACAAAGGATAGTTACACCTCCTTCAAGGCATAACTGCTCACTTGAATCGTAGCACATGAGCAGCTATTCGGCAAGAAATTATTTGAAATCCCTGCGCCGCTAAAACGCAGCGCAGGGATCATTTGGACAGTTCTTTTGTGAGCCATGTTGTGATGGCTTGTTGGATAATAGCGCCGGTTGTGGACTTGTCGTTGGATTGTCGCTGCTCGGTCAGGATGAATATTGGGTTCTTCATAAAAGCACCTCCAGTGAAAGTTATGAAACAGTGGAAAAGAATATGAAAAAACAGATGCGTAAATACGCATCTGCTTTTTCATACAGATAATCATTGGCACCGAGGAAATAAGGAGTTGCATAGAAAAAGTAAACTATTCATAAGCTATCGTCAATGTCAATTTTGGTGAAGCAACTAAAGAAAACGAAACTTTTTGATCTAATGCAGCTGCATAGAAAAAAGTATGTTCAACATCTTTAGGAAATGTAAAGGTTATTCTTTCGTTAGATATACTCATGCTAGCTCCATTTTCCATAGAGAATTTTTGATTCTGGCGAACCTTGAGTCCTTGTATGGTACCTAATGGAATTCTATATGTGCAAATATCTCTTAACACATCGCAATATTCAGTGCCATTGATGTTCACAGGAATATATTTGGGGTTTACCGTAAACACTAAGTCTTTAAGATCACACTTTTTAACCAATTCACCCTTTTTAACTTTCACAGACTTACTATCGGGTAGAATGTTGCCTGTATATTCAGATTCAAATGAGGCGACTATCGCTCTCTTCTTTTCTTCCTCTTTGTCAAATGCTGTATTCTGGTAATATTTAAAATCGGGAAGCAATGATGCAACAGCCTCTTCTTCTCTCAAGCCAAAAGAATCCCAGTCAAGATCATATTTAACTTTAAAAGGGATAATTTTGTAATCACCAGCAAAGTCATAATCCAGAGCTTTCCTAGAATGATAATCAGAATACCGTTTTAGTATATCATCCATAAACATTTCCGCAAGTCTAGACTCACGTTGCACATTGTAGGTAATTCCATCGTCAAATGACAGTTTGATCTCAAGGTTATTATCTTTATATATCTCTCTGAAACCTTCGCAGAAATCATTGATTGTTAATGCTTGCTGCGAGAAAGCTTGCGATAGTTTATCATACTTTTCTATAAGCTTTTGATTGGATTCAACTACAGTTACAAGTTTTTTATAAATAGATTGTGGATATCTATACCGGAATTTTGATATGTCAAAATTAGGAGGTAATTTAGTTTCTCCAGATCTATTCAACGTACATAAATCAAGAATGTTGAAATCAATATTAATTGTTTGATTGAAATCAATTTCGTATATAGAATCTTCTTGGTAATATTTTAGTTGGTATTTGCTTATTGGGTATTGCTTCGGATTGTCGCATTTTTGTATTTTGGCGAGTGTTGCACATTGCGCAGTGCGTTCACCCGTGGCTCTAATCGTCAAATTGCATGCCTGACCAAGCAAGATGTAAGGGACTTCTCCGACCTTGAAAATATCACCACACGAAACAGGCAAATATCTTTGACTAACGCACGAATCGTAGCATTCTGAAATTCTTGCTTTTTTTATTACATCGAAGTCAGATAAATCCTTTTTTATAATTCCGCACCACTCACAAAGTTGCGAATAATCGTAGATAAGCTTCGCAATATCATTGTACTTTTCAGAAATATTAAATGCAATGTCATTTTTTATAATAATTAGTAGTAGTCGCTGGAATACCTCAATAGGAGAAACACCCTCGGCTTTTCCACTTTCAAAAAATACGCGGTATATTGTATCGTTTCCAAATGCGTTAATAGTAGCATTCGCTTTTTCCGAAGCTGATTTATAAATGGATATCAACTCTCTAAGAATAGCTCCAGAATAGTTTTGGCGAAAACCACCTGCCATTTCATTGTATAGTTGTGGATAATTCTTTTCGGTAATATTATGCTTATCCACAATACATGCCAGCAACGAATCATATGTAGGAAGCTGGTCTGCAATACTATCTCGAAACATTTGGTCAGTTAGGCCACCGAGTTGGGCGGAAGTTAAAGCATAGATATTAAACGAGACATGTGCCGCAATAAAATTTTTGATTAGAGATATACCACTATCGCTTGTCCCACCACTGTTTTGCAAATCTTTATCAATCATCCACAAAGCTTTTTTATCTTGCGAAATTTCTAGATGCTCAGATAAATGATCAAAAAATTTTTGAGCGTCTTCGTGACTAGCAAAAAGTTTATATTCCTCTATGCAATTTTCTGACTTTAGCTTCTCAAGAAAAGACAATAGCTCTGTCTTTTCAAGCGAAGCCGTGTCTTTCATATACTGTGTACAATATAACCCCAGATTGATTTGCCCCAACTCATCACACACACTCTCTAGATAGTCTGCCAAATCCTCATCTGGCAGACCACCTAAAGTTTCGGCATAAACTTCTTGCCCAATTGCTGCAAAAAATTTTTTTGCAATATCCCTGTTCTTTGCCATGTGCTCTTTGATGGCAAAAGGGGTAGGGGTAGCATTTGCGGCATGACAATCATCGACACTAATAATATATTTTATTTTTGCCTTCTCAAATAATTCTTTAAGTTTATCCATATCTGATTCTCTCTTTATATCTGTAGATTTGATAAATCGATCTGGAACTTATATAGGTTACCGAATTTATTCCTTTCTCTGAGTAGGCGTATGCTTGCACTGTTGTTTTCTAAATTGTTTTTGCAAATAAACAAACCTAGACCGCGTCCATCCTTTTTGCAAGAAACAAAGGGATTGAATAAGTCGTTTTCGACATCTTTTGAAATACCAATCCCGTTATCCCAGATATTAATTGTTCCATCCGCAATAAGTTCAATGGTATATTCGCAATCGGCTATTATACCAAGTGTGTCTCTGCTATAAAGCAACCAATAAAACGCATTCGAAAACAAATTATCGAGCACTTGATTAAGAAGCCCTGTGTTCATTTTCACAACGATATCCTGCTGACATTTTATAAAGTTTTGATTAATGTTTTGTGATTCACATTTAGTTTTATAGAAAGCCATGTGGTTAGATATCAGTGTAGAAACAGATATGTTTTCTTTCTTCAAGCGGACATATTTGAGTCCTGGATGGAAATACGACAACTGCTTTCTTAGAGAATTCATAGCATTTTGAATATATCGCAATTCTTCGGTCTGCGTGGCAATTGTCCCTATTTTTTCATTGACATTGTTTATAGTTGTATATAACTCATGGGTGAACAATTCAACGGAGATTCCAAGACCCGCCAATTCAAATACATCGCCAATTTTTTGTTGATAGCGATCAATTTCTTGGCGAATTTGGGAAATCTGCTTCTCAGTGTCGGCAACCTCACTCAGAAAATTTGTTATTTCTTTCTGCATTCGATTAATTGTCTCTGATTGCTTCTCAATTATTTCTTCATACTGTTTTTGAGCAGTATCGGGAATGCCTCCGAGAAGCGATGTTTGATTACTAGTTTCGCGGGCTTGCTGCATCATGGTTGTTGCATATTTCTTGCTCTCAGAAAATTGTTTTTTAACCATTTGCGAAAGGACTGTCGCCCTGTTACTGATCGTTTCAATTTGTTGAACCGGTGATCCTGTACTTGGATCATCCGAAAATAATGTCGATAAATATTTAGTGAAGGCTGCCATCATCTTCTGATTCTGGCCATTTATTTTGCGAATAATTATATTTCTCAGAAGAGTGTAAAAATTACGGTAATACTCATCAGTAACAAAGCCTTCTCTGCTGGTGGTTTCTTTTAAACTCTGGTTGTTAGCACCAGTCAAACGAACATATCCAATTACTGACTCGTTATTTAAATCACCATATTTTCCAGAAGTTGTTGGAGAGGCGGACAAGCCAAGCCAATCAACATCTCCATCACCATATCCCTGAACAACAAAGCCATCGCGTATTACTTTTATACCTTTATTATCTTTTACATACTTTGCATAATCCGAAACAGAAAATGCATCTGCCAAGGCGTGTTCTTTGATAAGTGAAGCCAAATAATTTTTATCATAGTAAAAGTCAAATATTTCCCCATCAAAACACCCCGGATGGTATATTGCACCAGTTTCTGGATTACGAATAAGTTCTGAATATCCAGTCAGAGGAATCGTACAGTTTGTTTCAAATAAAATATCTCCTCGGTCATGATATTTTAGGCCCTCAATAGATTTTTTTGCAGTAGAGTACATTTCTTGAAAATAGTCGCGTTGAAACCCAAATGCCTCATACTGCTTTTCAATTTTTCGCCGCTTAAAAAAATCTAGTTTATATTTGCAAGAAAGTTGCACCTCATTTTCCTGCACATCAAATGCGTAGATGCATCTTGCAGTACCAAGTACATCCTGAAATATAGAATTGCTTACATCAATTTTGTACTTACCAACAGAAGCGCTAATAACAAAAGTGCTATCTCGGAATCTAAAGGGCGAAACAATTTTTCCAATAGTCTTTTCTAAACCTTTAATATTTTCTTCTTGTTTCCAATAATGAGGATTAATTAAATCTGTGATTATTATCGTTGTATAGGAGCTCGAGTTCAAGACTTCTCGCTTTTCGCATGGAATATTAATTTGATCAAGAGTAGTATTCTCAAGAAAATCATTCCAAGGAATAGTAATCGAGTACTCAACTGGGTTTTCTGCTATTTTCGTTATCATCTTAACTTTGCGGCCCAGTTTTTGTACTGAAAGGCGTCCTAATCCTTTTTCGCCTAATGGAATTCTGTGGTATCTTTTAGTAGTTTCATTATTATTCTTCATTCTCTTTTTAGGAGAATTTGAAATTGTTAACCATCCACTTACAATAGTTTGCAGGTCCATGCCGCACCCATTATCTGTAATGGTGATCTGGCCTTGAGCTCCATTCTCAACATAATCAGGATCAATCATTAATTTGCAAAAACTAGCATCTGCGTCATAGGCGTTTTTTAATAGTTCAGAAAGTGCAGTCACTTCATCTGCAATGAGAGACTCACCTAATTTGTAAATGACAGAGGCATGAACTTTAAAGTGGAGTTTTGTCAAATCTACATTATCAGTATTAATTTCAAAATAATCAGAATTGGCATCAAACAAATTGAACTGATCACTCAAATTAGTCACCTCTTTTTCATAATCAAGATATACTCCTTGGTCATTGATTCTAACAATGTCCCAGTTTCGGGATCTATTGCATTCACAACAGACATACGTTTGTTAATTATTCTGCGGCTAAATTCAAACGAAAAATCGAAATCGTAAAATTCGAATAGTTCTTGCAGTATTTTGTCCATTTTGATTCGCTGTTTAGCTACTGTACGATTTCCAACCGTCATAACCACATAAGAATCTGATTTTAATCCATTGAGTGAACCTACAAATTCATCAAAATCGTGATAGAAGCTAATTACTTTTGATGTTTTATTTTGGTCAAACTGCTCGATTTCTGTTAGTTGTTCCTCTAAAGTGGGTGCTTTATTGCGCAACTCCTGTCGATATTGTGCGCATAATTGTTTTTGAATCTTCCCGCCGAGGCTTATCCGATCAATTTTAGATTGGCTTTCTATTATGGAACCATCGATACCTTTTTTTATATCCTGAATATCCATCCATCTGAGAGCCAGTACCGAGTATTGGCCGTAGGTAACTGTTGTTTCGTTATCACCATAAGGTGGTGACGTTATCGCAATATCAGGCGCATATTGTTTGCAGATATGTGCAGATACCCTCGTTGTATCTGCTAAATAGATAGAAATCGTACCAGTATAAGATATGCGGCGACCATTTTTTTTCAAGAATCCTTTATTCTGTAGTTCTTGTTGAAAGGAGGCTATGCCTGTATATGCAGATTCTAAGCACTCATAAAACATATCAATTGCGCTTTTATCAAAATTATCTATCGATTTCTGCGTTTTAATATATAGTTTATATGTGCAAGAGCGTGCATTTGATACAAGACGTACTGTATCACAAAATGCAACCCACATGAGTCTCCGAAACTTTAACGAAGGCTCAAGGCGTATTTGTTGTTTAATTAAATCCAATTCTCTAATTATCTCTGGCTTAAACCATTTTTGAATGTTATCAAAATCTGTTGCTACTTCAACATCATTTGTGTTTTTAATTCGTTCAAATAGAACGTTAATACTTTTTCTCAAGCGATTAAGTGAATAGATTTCCGTTTTCACTTTTGCAACTAGATATGCTAATGGATTAATATCTACACCTACGATATTATATCCTTTTAACATACCTTCCACTAAGATTGTCCCAGAACCCATAAAAGGGTCATATATCGTGGGAGTATGAGACCAAGCGAGTTGATGATCAAAAACGTCCAGAATCTCTCTCTGCATTTTTGGAACCATCATTGCAGGATAAGCAAATAAACCGTGAACATAGTCACGCTCTGCATCTTCTTTGAAGGTCCAATATTCTTCACCTTTATTTAAGGCGGCTGCAATTTTTTTATCTACTTCTGTTATCATATTGTTAACCTCTATCTTACAACAGAATTACTTCATCAATTCTAAAAAGGCCTTTTTCTGTTCGGCAGTCAATTTTACCCATTTTTCTAATAACTCTTTTTGATCTGTATCAATCATCATGGGCTCGCCATCTGTTGAAAAAAATTGAGATAAGGTTATTCCGAAACCATTACAAATATCTTCCAGGGTTCCAATTGTTGGCATATTATTCCTTGAAAACATATTTGATAGGGTAGATTGAGCTACGCCAGATGCTTTTGATAATTTGTAGATGCTCCAATTCCGTTCATCAAGCAACTGTTTGATGCGTGCTAAAACATCCATAATTGCACCCCCTGTGCTATTATAATTTTTAGTATACTTCACTTTTTGGAAGTATACAAGTTATAAAAAGAGTGCAATTTACTTTTCATATGAAACTTATAATACATCATGAATGAGATATATGTTTCTTGATGTAGGTTAGATGGGTAAGGGCGGCACACCCGCTAGCGGTTAAAAGCAATATTGGTGGCACCATCGTCTTCGGCGAGCGGCAGCCCATTTATGTTCTCTTCTTGCTAACATTGTTTTTCTTACTGGCAGACTCTGATGAGTTTTCGGAGTAAGTTCGGTGTCTAGCGAGGCAGCTAGTCTGCCGCATAGCAACTAGAATAACGGCGTTGGCCACCAAAGATACCCTGAAAACCGTATTTCTCCTCGTACGTTGATGATACACTATAAAAAGAAATGACACGGCATGATTTATCGGCAATAGCTAAATGCGATACCACATCCATTGACTTGTAGGTGATTAGCGGTATACAATTCTACTCCATAGATAAGCTGTTGCTTTTGCGATGGCAGGATGACGAGCTTCGTAGAACAATGTATCACCGCTGTTAAATCTTAGGAAGAAAGGCGCGGCTTTCATGACCTCACCTATCCGAAATCGCAGGGCAGAGGCCGTAAAGCTGGCAGATGCCCTCAACTCCATCGAAGGGGTCCCTGTATCTGACTATGCTAAGGAACTCTCCCAATCTTGGGTCAACGGCGAGTTGACCGGTGAGCAAATGAAAACCGCTCTGTTAGCCTTCCACAAAAAGATAGCCGAACAGGAAGTTCAGCCCGATATTGGGGAGCCTATCCTTTCTAAATCCGGGAAGTAGATACCCTCAAACCAACACAATTTTGCGATTTGACGTCGATGTTACTGGTTGGCAACAGTGATTGTGCCTGGAGAAAGTATGCCGACTGTCAATGGCCTAGAGATAGTTAAGTCAGGAAAAATACGTAGAGATACGATTTTTCTTGACTTAAAAATCATTCTTCATTTTTCTGGTGTATCACCTGCTTTCGCTCTCCTTCTCCTGCTCCGATAGACGAATGGTATTCCGTCCGACCATATCGATCATCATCACCGCCAGATGGATGCACAGGCCACCAGCACCGCAGGTGCAGAACATATCATCAATGGTGTGATCCTCGTTGAGATTGATCTCTGCGAAAATAGTCTCCCCATCACCATTGAACCGTCCGTCAAATTCCAGCGTGGAACTGAGCTCTACCGCAAACGGCTGGATATGTTTATAGAACTGTTTCACATAGGCCAGTTCTTTTGTGGAAAGTCTCGTCAAACAGCTGATGATTGTCATATATCATCCCTCCACTTAATTTTTTTCAGCGTCTCTGCGCTGGCCAATTTGGTCTCATATTCCAAATGGGCATACAAATCTGCCGTGGTTTCCAAGGTACTGTGCCCCAGCCATTGCTGCACTTCAATGAGCGGCGTGCGATTTTGAATCAGCACCGAAGCACAGGTATGCCGTAAATCATGCAACCGAATGGGCCGCAGGTCATTGTCCTGCAAAAACTTTCGAAAGCTCTGTGTAAGATAATTTGGCGGGATGGGCTTTCCCTCCCGATTTAAGCAAATATAATCGTCTGCGGGAGGCAAATCGTCTCCATAGCGGGAATGCCGCAGATCACGGAGCATTTTTTCTATTGGCTCCACCATTGGAAGTGTCCGATAGCTGGATCTCCGCTTCAGCACAGCTCTGTCGATGGCAGTACGTTTCCCGTCTACCTCCCCCAGCACGCGCGTGTGTTGAATGGCAATGGTCTGATCTTCAAAGTCCACACAGTCCCATCGCAACCCTAATACCTCACTGCGGCGCAATCCATAAAATACTGACAATATCACCGGCACAAACATCCACTGCCCACACAGCTTGTCTATCAACTGGTTCACTTCATTAACAGAGTAATGGGCCGGCAAATACTTTTGTTTCTGCGGTCGGTCTGCGATCTCCGCCACATTACGGTTGACCAGATCAAGCCGCACCGCATCCTTGAGAGCTTTGTGGATGTTTGCATGATGATGCAGGGCGGTGTTGGATGACACGCCTCGCTTTTGCAGGTCGGCATAGTACCCCTCCAGATCTGCCGCCCGCAGTGTTTGCAGCGTGGTCTGTCGCTCCCGAAAATAGGGGCAGATACCTTTCTCGATCACATATTTGTAATTTTGGTATGTAGTTGGTGAAACTTTGTCCTTTTTCCCCGCCAACCATTGCAGCATATAATCGGAAAAGAACAGCTGGTCACTTTTCCTGCCATTGAGGTCTGTGTGCTGCTGCCTGGCCTGCAAAAGCAATCCCTCTGCTCGACGCCGGTTCCCCTGCATTGGCAAATGCGTTGCGATCCACTTGGTTTTTCTCTTTCCGTCCTCGTCGTGCAGATTTAATACGATGTACCAGTATCCCTTTTTCTTCTGTAAATGTCCAGCAACCATAAAGCAGCCTCCTCCATGTCATATCAGTATATAGAAAAGAAGTGCGGCAACCGTACTTCCTCCAAATAGTATTCTTATTAGAACCGCTATGCGTGCCGGACTCAAAATCTGGCGCGTGCGCCCACGAATGGGTTCGAGTGGCACTCCCCCACAACCATTTTCATTCCGTCTTTTCAGCTATTATGGATCACTCTATAGGTATCGAACCAACTGCTTACAATTTGTAGGCAGTTATTTTTTTGAGCAGTTACGCCTTACTTCAAATAGCTTGTCCTGTAAAAGTGTCCTAATGGTGCCATGACGGGTGCTGGAACCATCGTAGTTTCGTCCCCGCAAAGCCTTGCAAATCCTGACTTTTTTCGCATGGTGTCCTAATGGTGCTGTGCCATGGTCCGGCGCGCCCCACATCGACTTGGACGAACTGCTCGGCTCCGAAACGGCCCGGCAGCGCTGGATGGACCAGCTTCGCCGCCGGGATATCGCCCTGTGCGCCCTGAACTGCTCCGGCAATCCCCTCGCCTTCCAGAAGGACTGGGGGGTGACGGAGAAAACCTTCCGTCTGGCGAAGCTGCTGGGCGTGGAGAAGATCGTGATGATGAGTGGCCTGCCCGCCGGCTGTCCCGGCGACAAGACCCCCGTCTGGATCACCACCAGTTGGCCGCCGGAGACCCAGGACATTCTGGACTACCAGTGGAACGAGGTGGCCATCCCCAAGTGGAAGGAGCTGGTCCGTATGGCGGAGGACTGCGGCATCCGTCAGATCGCGCTGGAAAACCACGGGATGCAGCTGGTGTACAACCCGGAGACCCTGTTCCGTCTGCGGGAGGCCGTTGGCCCCATGGTGGGCATGAATCTGGACCCCTCCCACCTGTTCTGGATGGGCGGCGACCCCATCGAGGCCGCCCGGGTGCTGGGTGAGCAGGGCGCTCTCTACCACGTCCACGGCAAGGACTCCCGCCCGGAGCGGCGGATGGCCGGACCAAACGGCCTTTTGGACACAAAGCCCATCGACCAGTTCCGCGTACGTTCGTGGAATTACGTGGCCGTGGGTTGCGGCCACGGCGCCCAGTGGTGGAAGGAGTTTTTCTCCACCGTGCGGATGGCGGGCTATGACGGCGACGTGTCGCTGGAAATGGAGGATCTGACCATGCCCATGCTGGAGGGCCACCTGACCTCCCTCCGGGTATTGAAGGAGGCGCTGGTGCTGTAACATCGCATGAGTCGGTCTCTGTAAATTCCCCCAATAAAAGTCATAGGAGGCGTGTCTGTTGACACGCCTCCTATGTTCTTATATTTCTTGCATTTCCGGTCATTTCACCGTGCAGGCTGATGGGAAAATGTCCCGTGCAGGGGAAATTTTCCCCCCTCTATCGCTGTAATGTTGTTCCGCTTTACAGTAGGCCCTGCAGGAAGATCACAACGATCAGCGCCGGCAGAATGAACTGGAAATAGGGCTTCAGCCACTTGGCGAATTTCAGGCCCTTGCCCTTGTTGGCCTCCGCAACATACTTGTCGAAGCCCCAGCCCCACTTGCTGACGCAGAACAGCAGATACACCAGAGAGCCGATGGGCAGCAGCAGGTTACTCACGAGGAAGTCCTCGCTGTCCAGCACGTCCTTGCCCAGAATAGGATGGAAATCGCTCCAGATGTTGTAGCCGAACACGCAGGGCAGGCTCAGGAGGGCCAGCAGCACGCCGTTGATGAGCACGGCCTTCTTGCGGCTGATGCCGAAGGTGTCCATGCAGACGGCCAGAATGTTCTCAAACACCGCCAGCACCGTGGAGAAGCTGGCGAACACCATGAACAGGAAGAACAGCGTGCCCCAGAAGCGACCGCCGGACATGTTCACGAACAGAGGCGGCAGGGTCTGAAAGATCAGCGCGGGGCCTTCACCGGGCGCAACGCCGAAGGTGAAGCAGGCAGGGAAAATGATGGCGCCCGCCATAAGGGCCACGAAGGTATCCAGAATGCAGATCCGCACGGCCTCGCCGGGGAGGGTCTGCTCATCGCTCATGTAACTGCCGAAGATCTCCATGGCGCCGATGCCCAGAGACAGGGTGAAGAACGCCTGATTCATAGCGTCGGTGATGAGGCTGCCGAGACCGTGCTCCCGGATGGTGTCCACGGAGGGCAGCAGGTAGAACTTCATGCCCTCCGCCGCGCCGGAAAGGGTCAGGCTGTGGACCGCCAGCACCACGATCAGTGCCAGCAGGCAGATCATCATGACCTTGGTCACCCGCTCCAGGCCCTTCTGAAGGCCGAAGCTGCACACGATCAGGCCGGTGACCACCACAAGCTCCGTGAAGATGACCATGGAGCCGGGGCTGCCCAGCATGGTGCCGAACATCCCGGAGATCTCGTCACCGGTCATACCGGCGTGGAAGCCGCCGGTGAGGAATTTGCCGAAATAGTTCACCATCCAGCCGGTGACGGTGGTGTAATACATCATCAGCAGATAGCAGCCCGCCAGACAGAACCAGCCGTGGATGTGCCACTTGGAGCCGGGCTTTTCCAGATTCTTGTAGGCCAGCACGGCGCTCTTGCGGCCGCCGCGGCCCACCGCCAGTTCCATGGTCATCACGGGGACGCCCAACAGCAGCAGGCACACCAGATAGAACAGGACGAAGTAGCCGCCGCCGTTCTTACCGGTAATATAGGGGAAGCGCCACACGTTGCCGATGCCGATGGCGCAGCCCGCGCTCACCAGCAGGAAGCCCAGCCGGGAGCCGAAGGATTCTCTTTGCATTTTCAAGTACCTCGCTTACACACAACAAATATGCACTTATCTTAGCGGAAAAAATCCCCCTTTACAAGGGGGATTTTTTCATGATAAAATAAGAAAAACTTATTTTGTGTCATGGGATGGCGTTATGAATCGAAATCAGCTGAAATATTTCGTGGCCGCGGCGGAGAGCCGCAGCTTCACGAAGGCCGCCGAACAGTTCTACATTTCCCAGACCGCCATCACCCAGCAGATCCGTCTGCTGGAGGAGGCGCTGGGCTGTCCCCTCTTTGACCGGAGCACCCGGCCCGTGAGCCTGACCCCTGCGGGGACCATCTTCCTCCGGGAGGCCAAGGGGATCTTGGAGCGGATGAGCCGGGCGCAGGAGCGGGTCCATGACGCCTCCACCGGTCTCTCCGGCACGCTGCGGGTGGGCTACGTCCGGGGGTACGAGCGCAGCGACCTGTCCGCCCATATCCGCCAATTTCACCAGCAGAACAGCAACGTGCTCATCACCTTTTACCGCTGCTCCACCGACGCGCTGGCGGCGGGGCTGCTGCACCATGAATATGACATCATTTTCACCTGGGACAGTACCAACCTGAAAACCCAGGAGGGCGTGTCCTGCCGCACCGTAGAAAAGGCCCGGCTGGTGGTGGCGCTGTACGCCGGACACCCGCTGGCCCAGCGGCAGCAGCTCCGGCGGCAGGAGCTGCGGGGAGAGACCATCCTCTATATGTCCCCTGACGCCGCCGACGATTCCTACGGCGACGCCTTTTTCATGCAGCTTTACAACGAGGCGGGCTACAAGCCCAACATCCTCTTCCGCTCCGCCGACACGGAGAGCATCCTCATGATGGTCTCCGCCGAGGAAGGCATTTCCATCCTCCCCGCCTACTGCGTGGAAAAGCTCTACAACGCCGACAATCTGGTGTTTGTCCCCCTCATCGGCGAGGGAGAGGTGGAGGAGATCATCGCCGCGTGGCAGACCACCAACCCCAACCCCGCGCTGGCCCGGTTTCTGGCTATGACTCCTCCCCAATGGGAATGAGCCGTCCCGTGTCCGCTCCGACCCGGTGAGAAATGGAGAGCACCGTCCGGTCCGCCGTAGCCCGCTTCAAGGCCCGCAGCACCGCCCGCTCCGTCTCCGCGTCCAGATTGGCTGTGATCTCGTCCAGCAAAAGCAGCTTGGGGTCCGCCGCCACCGCCCGGGTGATGGACAACAGCTGCCACTGTCCCTGAGAGAAAATGTCCGGGGTGCAGGGGGTGTCATAGCCCTGCGGCAGGGCGCCGATGGCCTCCGCCAGTCCCGCCAGCTCCGCGGCCCGGCGGACCTGCCCCTCCGTGATGGTGTCATCATACAGGGTGATCTGGTCCCGGACGGTGCCGGGGACCGGGTGAAACCGCTGCTCCACATAGCCGTACAGCGCCCGCCGCTGCGGGCCGGTGAGGGACCGGGGGTCCACGCCCTGAATCCGGACGGTGCCCCGCCGGGGGGTATACAGCCCCAGCACCAACTTGAACACGGTGCTCTTTCCCGCGCCGGTCCGACCGGACAGGGTAGCCAGCTCTCCCTCCCGGATCTCCATATTTAAGTGGTGCAGAACGTTCTGCCCTGCCTCATAGCCGAAGTCCACATCCCGCAGCTCCACCATGGGAGCGGCGGGATTTTCCGTTTCCGGGGCCACAGTCTCCTGCTCCGGCTGGGCCAGAAAGTCATTGATCCGGCGAACGCCCGCCACGGCGGACTGGATGGTCTGGATCTCCATGCCCAGACTTTCCAACGGGGAAAAGATCTGGCTGATGTAGTTCATCACCGTCACGGCGGTACCGGCGGTCATGCCGAACAGCGTCAGCACCGCCGGGTCTCCGGAGGCGGACAACAGCATGACCGCGCCCACCACAGCGGCGTTCACCGTGAGGATCACGGGGGAATACAGGGCGTCATAGAAGTTGGTCCCCTCAATGGCCCGGTAGCTCTCCCCCAGTGCGCCGTCATACCGGGTCTCCATGTAGGTCTCCTTGCCCAGCGTCCGGATGGTGCGGAGGTTCCGCACCGTCTCCGGCACATATCCGGAGGCCCGGCTCACCGCCTTCCGGTTTTTCAGCTGATTGTGCAGCATCCGCTTCTGGACGAACCGGGTAAAGCCGAACAGCACCGGCAGCAGCGCCAGCAGCAGATAGGCAAGCCCCCGGCTGCACTGCCACACCACGATCAGAATACTGAGGATCCGGCAGGCGTCCGCCGCCATGCTGATGATCCCGGCGGTGAACAGGGTCTCCACCGTGTCCACGTCCCCCACAAAGCGGGACACCAGCGCCCCCGGCTCCTGACGGTTCAGTTCGTCGGCGGGCAGGCGGCCCTCCTTTTCCATCAGACGGCTCCGCAGGGCGTGGGTGGTTTTCTGGCCGAATACCGTCAACGCGCTCTCCCGGGCGGATTCCAGCCCTCCCGCCAATGCGGTGAAGGCCAGATACCACAGGGGCAGGCGGAGGGTCAGCCCCTCCCCGGCGGTAAGGCCGTCCACAATGCGGCCCAGCACCAGCGGCGGCACCAGCGCCGCGCCTACGGCGCCTGCCACCACAGCCAGAATGGCAAAGGACAGCCAGAGGTGGCCTTTCACCGTTTCTAGTACCACAGTCCCCACATGGACTGCTTTTTTGCGGTCATTCATGGCTGTTCTCCTCCCTCTGCGCGTCAAACTGCGCCGCGTAATCCGGGGTATTCCCCACCAATTCCTCGTGGGTCCCCACCTTGGCCTCCCCGTTTTCCAGCCAGATCACCCGATCCAGTTCCGGGAACAAGTACAGCCGGTGGGAAATCAGAATCACCACACTGTCCGCCGCCAGACGCCGCAGATGGGCGAAGATCTCCGTCTCCGTGGTCCGGTCCAGCGCCGAAAAGGGATCGTCCAGAATCAGCAGGGGCCGCTTGTGAGCCAACGTCCGGGCCAGCGCCAGCCGCTGGGCCTGACCGCCGGAAAGTCGGACGCCGCCGGAGCCCACCCGGGTCTCCAGCCCCTCCGTCATGGCCGCCACTTCGCCGTCCAGACACACCGCCCGGAGGTAGTCCATGGGATCGCCCGTGTCTCCCAGCAGCACATTTTCCCGGATCGTGCCGCTGAACAGCTCCGGATCGTGGCCCAGATACCCCACGAGGCCCGTCCGCTCCCAGGGGGACAGCTCCGCCAGCTCCCGGCCGTCCAGCCGGATGCTGCCGCCGTAGGGCTGCTCGCAGAGAAACGCCTTGCCCAGCGTGGATTTGCCGCAGGCCACCGGCCCGGTGACGCCGATGATCTGCCCCCGGCAGGCGGTCAGATCCAGCCCGGAGAACAGCGGCGTGTCACCGGGATAGCCGCAGGTGAGGTCCCGGACCTCCAGACGTTCCACCCTCCCCGTGGAAACGGCGGGCACGGCGGGGATCTCCCGCATCAGGGGCTGGATGCGCTTCCAGGACACCTGCGCCTTGTGGACTGCGTTGAACAGCTTTGCCGCCTTGGAGGATTTGGTGGCCAGCTTGGTAAAACAGGCCAGAAACGTGGTGAATTCCGCGATGGACCAGACCGTCCAGCCGGTGCCCAGCACGTTTTTCCCGCCGAAATACAGGATCAGCGCCGCGCCGATCATGGAGAGCACCCGGTACAGCGGCGGCAGGGACGCTGTCCACAGGTTTGCCTTTACAGCGGCGTGTTCGTAAGCGGTGAGGTGCTCCTCATAGGCTGCCCGGCGCTCCTCCTCCCGGCCAAAGACCCGGTAGGTCAGGGCGTTGACCGCCCGATCCATGGTAGCGGCGTTCAAGGCCCCGGCCTGCTCCTTGAAGGCCGCGCCGGTGCGCTGGACGGGCCGCTTCATCCGCTCCGCCAGCGCGTAGCTCCCCGGCAGAAAGGCCATGGACAGCAGCGCCAGCCGCCAGTCATACCACAGCAGCATCCCGGCATAGGCCGCCAAGGCCACGCCGGTGTCGAATACCTCCGTGGTAAATTTCCGCATCCCCTCGGCGCAGTCGTCCACGTCGGAAATGGCCTTGGTCAGCACCGTTCCCGCGCCCTCACGCTCCAAGTCCCCCCGATCCGACCGGACCAGCGCGCCGTACAGGACCCGCTCCATACGGCAGTTCACCTTGTTGGCAAAGCGCCGGACATAGAACCGCTTCAAAAACCGAAGTCCCTGCACCGCGGCGACAACGGCGATGTACCCCGCCGCCAGAGAGACCATGGCGGAAAAGCTGCCCTCTCCCAAGAGGATCCGGGCCAGCGCTTCCGTCATCTGTCCCTCGAACCACGGACCTGCCACCAGACCGATATTATAGAGGAGACCCGTCACGGTGATGACCGCCAGCACCCCGGATTCCGCCCGGAAATAGGAGCTGACCCGGTCCGGCGGAAGCTGTCGCTTACTCATGGCGCTCCCCCTCCCCCTGCTCCGTCAGGGCCGTGATGTGGGGGAACCCCGCCCGGCTCTCCTGCTTGGAACGGCGATAAAGAGTATCCAGCGTTTTGCAGAAAGCGGCCTTCTCCGCCTCCGGCAGCTCCGCCAACAGCCATTCATAAAAGGTGGTCTCCACCTGCGCCTTGGAGTTCCGCAGGCCCTCCGCCTTTTCCGTGGCGAAAAGCAGCTGGCTGCGGCCGTCCTTGGGGTTGGCCTGCCGGATCAGGTAGCCCTTGGCCTCCAGACTGGCCGCACGGCGGGCGGCGGCGCCCTTGTCCACCCGGAGCTGCTCCCGGACCTCCGCCTGCGTGATGCCGGGATGGTGGCGCACCAGATGGATGAAATCGTATTCCGCGGTGCCGATGCCGTCCTCCTTCAGCGTCCGTACGGCCAGCTTGCTGGCCTCCCGTGCGATTTTCGTGATCTTGCGCTCTGTGAGATCCATTGTTACGGCAAGGGTACACCGTCCAATGTGAAGCATTGGGCGGTGAGGAATTGCCGTTCCCTCCTTTCGTGTATTAAAATCAAGCAATTAAATAACTCGTGGATTTTTCTACGGGTTTTAATTTCTTGAAAGAGATACCGTCCTTTATCATTTTCCCGTTTATCGTTTTAATGGTAAAGATTCCGGTAGTTCTTCCCCAAATGAAGCAGTCCTGTCCGTTAAATTGGACTTTGTCAAAAAGACAATATCCAAAAACGTACTTTCCTGCTTGATTGGACTTACGGATGCCTCCCTTGAGAATGGTCGCTTTGTGTAGCTGCCGGTTGTGGTGCCTTACGGGGCGAATCGTATAAATCTTATTAATTTGTACGATTCCCGGTAGGTAGCCAACATTGAAGCCCTGCTTCCCCTGTGCGATTGCCAGAGCGTCATTGGTGTGGCTCTTGGGAAGCACCAGCAGCTTCTCTCGGGTTGCCTTTGTGATGTAGCCTCTGGTCTCAATGACTGGGATAGGTAACTCAGAGCAGAGCCTCTGCATTAAAGTCTTCCGCATGATGC
>UMHI01071482.1_pt1 | contig 22293 bp, 21 predicted proteins | sample 1965481 | NCBI WGS metagenome assembly UMHI01 (sample SAMEA4836093, study PRJEB28245) | human gut metagenome | biome: gut microbiome; material: fecal sample | place: Denmark | collected 2008 | reverse complement strand
AGAGTTTTGATATATATATATATATATCCTCTAAAATTATATCTTCTTTCACAATTAATTCCCTTTCTGAGTCCAAAAACTCGGATTTAAAATTTCATTTTCTATTTCTTTACTAATAAAAATTTTTAATAATTCATCATAACATAAATTAAATTCCTTTATTTTCCCAATGGTATTAATATTATTATCCAACTGTTTTTTTGTATCAACGCCAAAAACAACATAGTCAATATTAGCATTTGCATAAGAAAATAAAAACGCTGCTTCTTTTCTAGTAAAATTATGTTTATGGCAAATTTCGTCAAATTCTTTAACATATTTTTCTGCTTGAGGCAACTTTATTTTTATATCAATAATATCCATCAATAATAATCCTTGCAAAAACGCGCTTCGAGCATAAATTTTCTTATTATGTTTCTTTGCCATATCAAAAAAATTATTTTTATTTAATCTTTGATCTAATACATTATATGGTATTTGTATAAAATCAATAGCTTCTAATTGTGCTGCATAAAAAGCATCTTCTGGGGAATAAATAGATACTCCTACATTTTTAGTAAGCCCTTCCATCTTACATTGTTTTAAGGCATTACATAGCTCTTTATTATACATATCTGCAGCGTTATGAAATAAATAACCAAAAAATCTATTGATACCTATTTTTTTCAAAGAAGATTCACATTCATTTAAAACATAACTATTTATATTTTGTATATCAGTTTGTAATGGTTTTATTTTAGAAATAATATTAATTTTATTTTTATCCCAGTTTTTATACTCTCCTAAAATCTCTTCAGCCTTTCCATAACCACTAGCTGTATCAAAACAATTAATTCCATGTTTTACAGCACAATCCAAAATTTCAAAACATTCTTCTATGTTTGGTTGTCTGCCTAAAGAATTATTAATCCCATACTGCATCCCAAATTGAACAGTACCCAAACATAATTTATTCATTGTAATACCTCTTTTAAACTGTTTACAATATACTCCTGCTGCTCATCAGTCAAACTATAATAAAGCGGTAATGTAAATGCCTCTTCATAATATTTTTCACTAACAGGAAAATCGCCGTGTTTAAACCCTAAATTTTGGTAATACGGTTGCGTATGCACCGGAATATAATGAAGGTTTAAGCAAACTCCTTTTACTTTCATTTCTGCAAAAATCTGTTTTTTAGTTTTCTTAACCTTATTAAAATCAACTCTTACAATATATAAATGCCAAGAAGAATCAGTATCAGTATTTTGATAAGGCACTTTTAAAGGTAAATCTTTTAATAGTTCATTGTATCTTTCAGCAAGCTGCCTTCTTCTTGCCACAAATTTATCGACTTTTGCTAATTGACTTAAGCCTAATGCCGCTTGTAGTTCTGTCATGCGATAATTAAACCCTAAACCAATTTGCTGATAATACCAAGGCCCATCAACGTCTTTGGTCATCAAATTTTCATCGCGTGTAATGCAGTGGCTGCGGTATAATGTTAATTTTTGGTATAATTCTTCATTATTAGTTAATACCATGCCGCCTTCGCCGGTAGTAATTATTTTTACCGGATGGAAACTAAATACCGTCATGTCGGAATATTTGCAGCAGCCAACTTTAGTATCTTTATAATCTGCTCCAATAGCATGGGAAGCATCTTCTATTACGGTAAAACCATATTGTTTAGAAAGGTCATAAATTCCTTGCATTTCACAAGATTGACCTGCAAGATGTACGGGAATAACAACTTTAGGTTTTATTTTAGATTTTTCAAGTTTTTCTTTTAATGCTGTAACCGACATATCATAACTATTGTCATCTATATCGACAAAATCTACATCCGCTCCACAATATCTGCCGCAATTAGCCGATGCAGTAAATGTTATTGGTGATGTCCAAAGAATATCGTCTTTATCTAATCCGGCTGCCAAACAAGCAATATGCAGTGCGGAAGTAGCATTAGTAACTGCAACAGCATATTTTGCTCCGCAATATTCTGCAACTGCTTTTTCAAAATTTTCAATAACAGGCCCTTGTGTTAAAAAATCTGATTTTAAAACTTCTATAACTGCATTTATATCCTGCTCGTCAATAAATTGCTTGCCATAGTAAATCATAATAAGTCATTCATCTCCTTCAATTCTTCAACCGTCAGAAAATGAGGATTATTTCCGGAACTATAATCAAAACCGTCATCTACATAATGCCCATGCTCTCCAAGGGCGTTAGTAGTATAATCTATATTTTTAGCAAAATTTATGCTTGGCCTGATTACAAAGTGGTCAGGAAACTCAATAGTATCATAATATAAATCAGCCGGACACATTACTTCGTGAAGTTTTTCACCAGGACGAATACCAATAACTTTTATCGGCAAATCAGGAGCGATTGATTTTGCTAAATCAACTACACGCATCGAAGGAATTTTAGGTACAAATATTTCTCCGCCCTGCATTCTTTCAAAGTTTTTAAGTACAAATTCAATACCGTCTTCAAGCCGCAGCCAATAACGTGTCATTCTTTCATCGGTTATGGGCAAATATTCAGCGCCATTTTCTACGAGTTTTTTAAAGAACGGTACGACTGAACCACGGGAACCCACTACATTGCCATAACGTACAACAGAAAATTTAATGTCCCTATCACCTACCAAGTTATTTGCAGCTACAAATAACTTATCTGATGCCAGTTTAGTTGCACCATATAAATTTATAGGATTAGCTGCTTTATCAGTCGATAAAGCTATTACTTTTTTTACACCGCAGTACATGGCTGCATTAATAACATTCCATGCACCATTGATATTAGTCTTAATACACTCCATAGGATTATATTCTGCGGCAGGCACTTGTTTTAGTGCAGCAGCATGTACAACATAATCTACGCCGCGCATAGCTTGTTTTAAACGCTCTCCGTCGCGTACATCGCCAATAAAATATCTCATGCATGGAGCATTATATATCTGCTGCATTTCAAATTGTTTGAGTTCATCACGTGAATAAACAATCACTTTTTTAGGATTATATTTCGACAAAAGAATTTTAATAAACTTTTTACCAAAAGAACCAGTACCACCTGTAATTAATATTGTTTTGTTGTTGAACATTTAATTCATCACCTTATCCTTGTTTTTATAATTATAAAAGCCAATCTTTTTGATTGTTATATTTATTTTCTTTAAATATAAGTTTGTTTCCATCGTTAAAAACAATGGTATTATCCGGAATAATAGCATCTTTTATATACGTATTAGTAGAAATAATACAATTATTACCAATAATGGAACTACCTATAATCTTACTGTTACTCATCATTTTTACAAAATTGCCAATTTGAGGATATATGCCTTTATTATTACCGACTGTACACCCTTGAGAAAAAGTAAAAAATTCACCGTATTTTGCTCGCCCCATAACACTTCCAAGCGGATGATCCAAGAAAAAGTTTTGAGGCATTTCAACTTCGTAAAATAGCTCTACTGAATTCATTATTTTATTTAAGTAATATATTTTTGAAGCTGTTTCAATATAATTATTTTTGTAAAGCTTATTGCTGAGTTTATACAAAAATACTGTATATCTATTGGAGAATATTGTGTTTATAATCGGGGGGAGGAGTTTAAACAATACTTATTATTTACTCTATGCAACAAAGCTACTGTTTCGTTATTAGCATCAATACTAAATTGTTCCAATGCCAATTTATCAATTTTACCAACTTCAAAAAAATTATTAAGTTGTTTTTCTAAATGTTGCAAAAGCCTTTCTCCCATAATTAATCAACGCTCCTTAATTATTTAGCATTTCAGCAAAACCATTTTCAAATTTAACTTTAAAATCGCACTGCTCCAAAGTAGAAGTCCTATGAGCAATTGCAATAATCGTTATCTTTCCTTTTAGTTTTAAAATTGTATCAGTAATGCTCTTTTCTGTTTCGTTATCTAAAGCAGATGTTGCTTCATCCAAAATTAAAACTTCCGGTTTTTGGTATAAAGCCCTGGCAATGCCAATACGTTGCCTTTGTCCTCCAGATAGTTTTACACCGCTTTCGCCAACATTAGTATTTATATTATCCTGCTGGCTATAAACAAAATCATAAAGTTCTACCATGTGCAGCACTTTATCAATTAGGTCGTCATCTATTTCTTTTTCAGCAACGCCTAACGCGATATTTTCTTTGATAGTTCCGTCAATTAAATATATACTTTGCGGTACATAGGCTAAGTTTGCTTGCCATCCTCGTATATTACTAAAAATATCTACTCCGTCTGCTGTAATGATTCCGCTTGTTGGTTTAAGCAGTCCAAGCAAAATATCTACAAACGTAGTCTTACCGGCACCTGATGGACCGACAATGCCCACAAAATTTCCTTTTTTTATAAAAAATTTAATATTACTTAAAATTTTTTTATCATTATCTTGATATTTGAAACATATATTATTTATATAGATACAATCATCAAATACTAATTTATTTTTTTTCATGTTTAAATTACATAGTTTTTTATTTTTACTTTTTAAAATATCATTATAAATTTCTAAAAAAAACGGTAAATGAAATTTTATTGTGTTAGAATAATTAATAATCCTATTAATACTAGGCATGAGTCTAAAAGCAGCCAAAGATAAAACACCAAGCAACGGTACTATATCTTCTACTTTGTCACCAAACAATAATTTGATAATAACTAGTAATAGTAATCCCGTTATCACTGAACTCTCTATAAATAATTTAGGAAGCTGGTTAAGAAACAAAAACCTATTATTAGCCTCAGCATATTTACCATATGCTTTAATAAATTTCTTATTAAAGAATTTTTCTTTTCTTAAAATTTTCGTTTCTTTTATACTAGCAAAAGCCTGATTTATCCATCTTATATATATATTTGCAAAAAAATTTTGCAATTTCCCTACATCAGTAATTTTTTCCTTTAAACTACATATAAGAATATAAAAAATCAAAAATAAAAAAATAAATAAAAACGAAATAGCAAATGGATCTAATATTAGTAACATAGTTAATATTATAATTAAAGTGCTAATTTCACTTAACAAACCAAAACATGATACTAAAATAACAGAAAAGATAATGTATCCAAAATTATTTAAAATTTTCAATAACTCAGCTGTATTTTTGTTTAGATAATATTCATATTTTCTTGTCAAATAATAATTGAATAAATTATTAGAAAATTTTATTTGTAGATTTTGACAAAAATTAATTTGTTTTTTTAACATCCAAGCAATATAAATATTTTTTACTAAAAAAAACATTATTAGTCCAACTGATAATATTATAATTAAATATTCATAATCAATATCATAAGTGCAATTGTAAAGAGTTTTTGTTTTTAATAAATAATATTTATTGTCCATGAGTTTGATTAAAGGATATATCCCACCTATACCTATAGACTCTAAAACTCCACCTAGTATTAATGCTAGTATAATAAATATGCATTTATTCTTATCATTTCTGTCAAGAATAGATAATATTTTCAATAATTTAATCATTATATTTTATCCTTTTTGAAATTTTTCAAAAATATTAATAATCTTTTTCCACAACTTCTACTAATAATCATTTTTATCTTTTGCTTTGTTTTCCCCCACCAATTCAACCAACTGCCATCAAAATGATGAATTGTATATGTGTTTTCTGTTCTGTAAATTTTTCCATCCATTAAATCTTTACAACACAAATAATCAAATGGCATCAGCAAGTTATTATCACCAAATATTTGACGTGTATTATTTAACTGCACTTTATACTTTTCTTTTAAAATTTTTGTCATCACTTCTACATTAGTAGTTAAATCAAAAGTACCGTCATTTTTTACAAAATGCCTGTTGTTATAATCATCCAAGAAGATTTTTATTACTTTACTGTTCCAATCGGCACCCATGGTACCGGTTGGAAGCCTCTCTTCAGATTCAAACCCAGAGAACCAATTATATTGTAGTAAATCATCTAATGATTTTACTACTTCGACATCTGTATCCATATAAATGCCGCCATAATCATAAAGCACTTTTAGTCTTGCATAATCACTTACAAACGCCCATTTTTTAGCTTCATAAGATTCTCTGCAATATTGGTTTTGTGTTACGTCAAAATTATTTTCATTCCACTCTATAATTTCATAGTCAGGACAGTATTTTTTCCATGTTTCAATATACTTTTTTGCACTTTCTGGTAAATGATTACCACCAAACCAACAGTAATGTATTTTCTTAGGTATCACAAAATAACACTCCTTAATATTTTCACTTTCTCAACTTCCACCTGTAAATCATTAATCTTAAATTTCCCGGCATTACCGATACTATACTTCTTAAACTTATATAGCCAATCATTTCCGCAAGGTTTATCATTTCTATTCTATACATTGCTTTTTCAAACCTTAGTATACATCTGGCATAGTTTAAGCCGCCACGCCGTGCTATCATATTCTGCCCAGCACGTACCAATACCAGAACTTGGTCTATATTTTTTGCTTTATAACCTACTTTTAGCATTCTTGTCCATAGCCAATAGTCTTCAAAATATGGCATCTCCATATAACCACCAACGCTTTGCACTGCCTGCTTTTTAAACATTACCGTCATATGGTTATACGGATTGCGTTTTTTGGCAAAGTTTAATATTTCATTGTGTTTCAGCGGCACGTTTCTGTAGCCGGTTATTTCTGTTTGGTTATCTGCAAATTCTGCTATTTGCCCGCCGCAAAGCATAAGTTCTTTGTCTTGTTTAAATTCTTTTATTTGCAGTTCGAAGCGGTTTGGTTCTGCTATATCGTCGGTATCCATACGCGCTATAAGTTCATAGCTGCATTTTTGCATACCAAAGTTAAGCGCTTTACCTAAGCCTTGGTTTTGTTTTAAGGCATATGTTTTAAATATATCTGGGTATTTTTGTAAGTATTCTGTTATTGCTGCTTGCAATTCTTCTGTTAGTTTTCCATCCTGTACAAGCACTATTTCATCTGGCTTTAATGTTTGATTTATAATGCTATCTAATGCCAGTTTTAAATATTCTGCTTTTTCTTTGTAATATACTGACATTAGTACAGTGAATTTCACGTTTTACTTTACCCCTTCGGTGCTTTCTTTGGTGATGAGCACTTTTAATGTTTGCAGCATAATTATTAAATCTGTTTTAATGCTCACTTCCTGTATGTAGATAAGGTCGTATATAAGTTTATCGTAGGCAGTTGTGTTGTATTTGCCTGCTATTTGCGCAAGGCCTGTTATCCCGGGCTTTACGTTATGGCGGTAGGCGTATTCCGGCTTTTCTTTTATGAATTGTTCTACAAAGAACGGCCGCTCCGGCCTTGGTCCTACAATGCTCATTTCGCCTTTGAGTACGTTAATAAGCTGCGGCAGTTCGTCGATACGTGTTGCACGTATAAAACGCCCTACTTTTGTTATGCGGCTGTCTCCTTCTTTGGCAAGTACCGGTCCGCTTTGGGCTTCGGCATCCTGCTTCATGCTGCGGAATTTATAAACTTTAAAGGTTTTACCGTATTGCCCTACTCGTTCCTGGCTGTATATTACCGGTCCTTCGCTGTCTGCCTTTATAGCTATGGCTGTTAATGCCATTAGCGGCAGAAGTATTATTATTGCCGGTATGCTCACTGCTATATCAAGCATTCTTTTAAGTATTTTTTCTTCTGCTGTTAAAAGCAGGCGTGTTATGCGCTGCATGGGTATGTCGTCTGCTATGATAAGGCTGGTATTTTTGCATGCCATTTCGTACATTGTTGGTACAATAAACATCTGTTTTTTTGCACTTCTGCCATAGCAGATAATTTGTTCTTTTGCTTTTATATCAAGTTCTGCACCTATAAAAATAAGGTCATATTTATCTGCACAATGCTGCCAATTTTGGTTGCCATTAATATCAGCAACAACTTCTTTAATGGCTTTATGCATGCCGTAAATTTTGGCAATTTTTTCTTGCAGCCTTACAGATTCATTTTTCCCGCAAAATAAAATGCCGCTGAAAGCCGGAAGATTTTTTATTTCCCATTGATGGCAGATATAGTTCCATATAAAGAGCAGTATTAGTGAAAATGCGCCGCTGTATAACAGCACTACGCGGGAATAGTCAAAGCTGCGGAAGAAGAATGTTACTGCCATTGCAATTACGTAAATGTTTATTACTGCAACAATAATATTTAGAAATATATCGGCAATACGTTTGCGCACAAGGCTGAAGAGCCCATATACGTTAAACATTACGAGCATAATGATAATAAGTATGGGCAGAAATTGCATATGAAATGCAATTTTATCTGATTGTTTTATTCCTAATTCCAGAAGCATTGCTGCTGTTGTTGCCAAATATAAGCAAGCAGTATCGCCGCAGATGAGAATTATTTTTCGGATTAACGGGTAGTAGTTCAAATGGATTCTTCCTCTTTTATACTTCTTTAATTGTAATAAAATTTTAAATTTTATTTTACATTAATTTATGATAATATTCTACCATACTTTTACCCCCCCGCAAGACATTTCCGTTAGAGTAAGTCTAACTTTTACTGGTCTTGGTGAAACTTTATCCCTGCCGGTAGATTAGCGCGGCAGTGTAGTTTTACGGTAAACCGCACTGCCGGTGATACGGGATATCAATGACTCATCTAAAAAAATAACGTCACAACAAATTTGATGCTGACATTAGAAGTTTATCTTTTTTATTATATTAAGGTTCACAAATTTCACTCCCTATTCAGTCATGAAATTTGCTTAGCTTCGCTGTCACGGTTATCAACTTCGCTTCCAGCTCATTGCTAACCGGCGACTCAGCTAAAAACAAAACCACCCTGCTTACTCCAAACGGAATAAACAGGGTGGTTTACTTTACCTATTGCAACTTATTAAGTTTTTCTGCTGTTATGCAGTAAAATTAGTTATTAGTAGGTACATTATTATATTTTACTTTAACGTCACGGTATCTGCTCATGCCGGTACCTGCCGGAATGAGTTTACCGATAATAACGTTTTCTTTAAGGCCGAGCAGCGGGTCAACCTTGCCTTTAATAGCTGCGTCCGTAAGTACACGGGTAGTTTCCTGGAAGGAAGCCGCAGACAGGAAGGAATCGGTTGCCAAGGATGCTTTGGTAATACCCAGAAGAATCGGATGGCCTTCTGCCGGCTGTAAGCCACGGTCAAGCATCTCGCTGTTCTGTTCTTCAAATTCACCGATATCAACATATTCGCCCGGCAGCATCGTAGTATCGCCTGCTTCGTCAATACGTACTTTACGCATCATCTGGCGTACCATAACTTCGATGTGCTTGTCGTTAATTTCTACGCCCTGAGATTTGTAAACGCCGAGTACCTGCTGTACCAGATAACGCTGGGTTGCGCGCACGCCGCTGATGCGGATAATATCATGCGGATTGAGGGAACCTTCGGTAAGGCGGTCGCCTTTTTCGATTTCCTGCCCTTCGGCAACAGCAAGTTTTGCGCCGTACGGAATAGCATAAACTTCTTCCATGCCGTCTTTATCGGTAATGGTAATTTTACGCTGGCCGCCTTCTTCGGCAATATGCACAACGCCGGTGGTTTCTGCCAAAATACCGGGGTGTTTCGGTTTGCGTGCTTCAAACAATTCTTCAACACGCGGCAAGCCCTGGGTAATATCGTCGCCGCCTGCTACGCCGCCGGTATGGAACGTACGCATGGTAAGCTGGGTACCAGGTTCGCCGATTGCCTGTGCTGCAATGGTGCCAACTGCTTCGCCGACATCAACGTTTCTGTCGGTTGCAAGATTACGGCCATAGCATTTGCGGCAAACGCCAACTTTAGATTTGCAGTTAAGCACGCTGCGGATTTTAACAGTTTCGCGCAGGGCTGCAATTCTGTCTGCCATATCTTCGGTAACATAATCGTTGATATGATAGAGCACTTCACCGTTTTCATCCAGAATATCTTCGGCAAGGTTACGGCCGACAATACGGTCACGCAGAGATTCGATAACCGTCTGTTTGTTCTTGCCTTCGGTAATAGCACCGATTTCGATACCTTCGATAGCATTGTTGCGCACTTTCATTTCGCGGACAGTGCCGTCTGCCAAAATTGCGTCAATCATTGCTTCAGTATAAGTATCTTTTGCATGTGCCAGTACTTCACCTTCTGCGTTAACAACGTCTTCGGCAACTTCTTTGCCATCAAAGTGATGCATCAGGTGTTCTTTCATTACCTTGTTTGCATCTTCGCTGCTGATATTAATCTGAACGGTTTCAGTTGCTTCGCCGTCCATATCATCGGTTGCATACAGGTTAACTTCAAGCACGTGGCCTGCAATAAGTTTATTGTAAATATCTTCCGTAATAACGGTATCAGCTTCGGCAATCAGTTCGCCGGTTACAGGGCTTTCAACGCCGGAAGCAAGGTTGCGCCCGATAACGGTTTCGCGCAGTTTGTTCTGGCTTGCGCCAAGGGTTTGTTTGCACAGGCGGCTGCGTTCTTTAACAAGGTTAAAGGTTACAACATCGCAGTCATCCTCGCGTACAATAACATCCTGCGCAACGTCTACAAGACGGCGGGTAAGGTAACCGGAGTCTGCCGTACGCAGTGCGGTATCGGCAAGGCCTTTGCGGGCACCGTGGGTGGAAATAAAGTATTCCAATACGGTTAAGCCTTCGCGGAAGTTTGCCTTGATAGGACGGTCGATAATACGGCCGGACGGGTCGGCCATAAGGCCGCGCATACCTGCCAGCTGACGGATCTGCTGAGTGTTGCCGCGGGCACCGGAGTCAGCCATCATGTTCAGGGAATTGAATTTATCCATGGTAGCGCTCATCAGTTTTGCGGTAACGTCGTCCGTTGCCTGGCTCCAGATTTCAATAACCTTACGGTAGCGTTCGTCCTCGCTCATTAAGCCGCGGCGGAACATACGCTCGGTTTTATCAATCTGTTTTTCGGCGTCAGCCAAAATCTGCTGTTTTTCTTTCGGAATTTTAATATCGGATACGGCAATGGAAATACCTGCCTTGCAGGCGTTGTCATAACCGTTCTTTTTAACAATATCAAGAATTTCTGCGGTACGCAGGTTGCCGAACAGCTTGTGCGCTTTGGCAACAAGGTTGCCCAGTTCTTTTTTGTTAATAAGTTTGCTTAAATGCCAAACCTTAACTTCTTCGCCGGCAGCATTCTTTTCGGTTTCCTGATGGAAATACTGCAGTTCTTTCGGCAGGTCTTCGTTAAACATGATATTGCCCGGCGTAGTGGTAACAAGGCTTACGCCTTCGTTCTTTTCTTCGCCGTAAATATCTTTGTTAGGTACATAAACCTGAATGCGTGCCTGCAAATCAACAACCTTATGGAAGTATGCCAGCATAGCTTCGTTAATGCTGCTGAAGCGCATGCCTTCGCCTTTGGCTCCTTCTTTCACCATGGTGATGTAATAAGAGCCCAGAACCATATCCTGTGTAGGTACGGCAACAGGTTTGCCGTCTTTCGGTGCCAGAATGTTGTTAACAGAAAGCATCAGAATTCTTGCTTCTGCCTGTGCTTCCGCGGAAAGCGGCAGATGCACTGCCATTTGGTCACCGTCGAAGTCGGCGTTGAATGCTGTACATACCAAAGGATGCAGCTTGATTGCACGGCCTTCGGTAAGGATAGGCTCGAATGCCTGAATACCGAGTCTGTGCAGCGTCGGTGCACGGTTAAGGAATACAGGATGTTCTTTAATTACTTCTTCCAAAACGTCCCAAACAACATTATTGGCGCGTTCTACCATGCGTTTGGCGTTTTTGATGTTGGTAGCCTGTCCGCTCTGAACAAGGCGTTTCATTACAAAAGGTTTAAACAGTTCCAGTGCCATTTCCTTCGGCAGGCCGCACTGGTGCATTTTAAGTTCAGGGCCTACAACGATAACGGAACGGCCGGAGTAGTCAACACGTTTACCCAAAAGGTTCTGACGGAAACGTCCCTGCTTGCCTTTCAGCATATCGGAAAGGGATTTCAGCGGGCGGTTGCCCGGGCCTGTTACCGGACGGCCGCGGCGGCCGTTGTCGATAAGGGCGTCAAATGCTTCCTGCAGCATGCGTTTTTCGTTGCGTACGATAATATCCGGCGCGTTAAGTTCCAGCAAGCGTTTCAAACGGTTGTTGCGGTTAATAACGCGGCGGTACAAATCGTTAAGGTCACTCGTTGCAAAGCGTCCGCCGTCCAGCTGAACCATCGGGCGCAGTTCAGGCGGAATAACCGGTACAACATCCAGAATCATCCATTCCGGGCGGTTGCCGGATTTCAAGAAGGCTTCGCAAACTTCCAGACGGCGTACAGCGCGGATTTTGCGCTGGCCGCTTACTTCTTTCAGTTCTGCGCGCAGTTCTGCGGTAAGTTTGGGCAGGTCAATTTCCTGTAATAAGGTTTTAATTGCCTGAGCACCCATGCCTACTTTAAATGCGCTGCCGTATTTATCACGGTTTTCAATATATTCGCTTTCGGTCAGCAGCTGTTTTTTAGTCAGCGGAGTGCTGCCCGGGTCTAATACAATGTAGTTGGCAAAGTACAGTACTTTTTCCAGAGAACGCGGGGAAATATCAAGAATTAACCCCATGCGGCTCGGAATACCTTTGAAATACCAGATATGGGATACAGGTGCAGCCAGTTCAATATGGCCCATACGCTCACGGCGTACTTTGGCACGGGTTACTTCAACGCCGCACTTGTCGCAGATAATGCCTTTATAGCGGATTCTTTTATATTTGCCGCAATGGCATTCCCAGTCTTTGGTAGGCCCGAAAATTCTTTCGCAGAACAAACCGTCACGTTCCGGTTTTAAAGTTCTGTAATTGATGGTTTCCGGTTTTTTTACTTCGCCATAGGACCAAGCCCTGATTTGCTCCGGTGAAGCCAGGCCGATACGCATAGATTCAAAATTATTTACGTCTAACAAGAACCGATCGCTCCCTTCTATTCCATATCTTCACTGGCGGCGTCATCCGCATCTTTTGCTTCCATATTCATGTTGCCAATATCGGCAATCAAATCAAAATCGGGGTCTTCCGCTGCGCTGTCATCACTGTCGGTGGTGTAGTCATCCTGTACAATCTCCGTGTTAGGAGCTTCGGGAATGGCACCGTCGATGTCAAGGTCCAGCTTGCGGGCTGTTTCGTTGATATCGTCGTCGGTATCACGCAGGGAAATTTCTTCTTCGTCCTCGTTGAGCACTTTAATGTCAAGGCCGATGGACTGAAGTTCTTTAATAAGTACCTTAAAGGATTCCGGAACACCAGGTTCAGGAACGTTTTCGCCTTTAACAATGGCTTCGTAGGTTTTAACACGTCCGACAACATCGTCGGATTTTACGGTTAAAATTTCCTGCAAAGTGTAAGCTGCGCCGTATGCTTCCAGCGCCCAAACTTCCATTTCGCCGAAACGCTGGCCGCCGAACTGCGCCTTGCCGCCGAGAGGCTGCTGGGTAACAAGGGAGTACGGGCCGGTGCTGCGGGCATGGATTTTATCATCAACAAGGTGATGCAGTTTGAGCATGTAAGTTAAGCCGACGGTAACTTTGTTATCAAACGGTTCGCCGGTACGGCCGTCATACAGCGTGGTTTTGGCACTGCGGTCGATACCTGCAAGGTCAAGCGCATCATTAATATCTTTTTCGTGAGCGCCGTCAAATACCGGTACGGAAATTTGTACGGCTTTAATGCTCTTATCACCGAATTTGCCGATTTCAACGGTTTCGGGGATGCCGTATTTTTCAACGTCATAGCCAACACCGGTCAGGCGTTCTACAAGGCCTTCGGCATTGTTTTCAATCTGCATGCCGAGTGCACGTGCTGCCCAGCCCAGATGGTTTTCCAGAATTTGTCCGATGTTCATACGGGAAGGTACGCCCAACGGATTCAGCACAATCTGTACCGGTTCGCCGCTCGGCAGGAACGGCATGTCTTCGCGCGGCAAAATACGGGAAATAACGCCCTTGTTGCCATGGCGGCCTGCCATTTTATCGCCGACGGAAATTTTACGTTTCTGTGCGATATGTACGCGAACCTGTTCGTTAACTCCCGGAGGAAGTTCGTCGCCGTTTTCGCGGGTAAATACTTTTACGCTGACGATTTTACCTGCTTCGCCGTGCGGAACACGCAGCGAGCTGTCGCGTACTTCGCGTGCTTTTTCACCGAAGATAGCGCGCAGCAGGCGTTCTTCTGCGGTAAGCTCGGTTTCACCTTTCGGAGTTACCTTGCCGACGAGGATATCGCCAGGGCGTACTTCTGCACCAATGCGGATAATGCCGCGTTCGTCAAGGTCTTTCAATGCTTCTTCCGATACGTTCGGAATATCGCGGGTAATTTCTTCTTCGCCAAGTTTGGTGTCGCGGGCATCGCAGTCGTATTCTTCAATATGAATGGAAGTAAATACGTCGGCCTTAACCAAATCTTCGCTAAGAAGAATAGCATCTTCGTAGTTGTAGCCTTCCCAAGGCATGTAGGCAACAATTACATTGTAGCCAAGTGCAAGTTCGCCATGGTCGGTTGCAGGGCCGTCTGCCAATACCTGCCCTTTAACAACCTTGTCGCCCTTGTAAACAATCGGGCGCTGGTTAACGCAGGTACCCTGGTTGGAGCGTTTAAATTTCAATACGCTGTATTTATCTACTCCGCCGTCATCTTTGCGGATAACGATTTCATCGCCGGTAACGCGTTCTACAACACCGGCATTTTTAGCCAGAATGCACACGCCGGAGTCAACGGCAACTTTATATTCCATACCGGTACCGATGATCGGAGCCTGAGTGCACAGAAGCGGCACTGCCTGACGCTGCATGTTAGCACCCATAAGAGCACGGTTCGCGTCATCGTTTTCGAGGAACGGAATAAGTGCGGTAGCGATAGATACAACCTGTTTCGGCGAAACGTCCATGAAGTCTACCTGGTCAGGAGGCAGGGAAAGTACTTCATTCTGGTAACGTGCGGTTACACGTTCGCCTTCAAAGTAACCTTCGTCATCCAAAGGTTCGTTCGCCTGAGCGATAATGTAATTATCTTCTTCATCAGCGGTAAGATAAATAATTTCATCGGTTACGCGCTTGTTTTCTTTATCAACACGGCGGTACGGGGTTTCCATAAAGCCGTATTTGTTAATAACAGCAAAGGTAGAAAGAGAACCGATAAGGCCGATGTTCGGACCTTCAGGGGTTTCAATCGGGCACATACGGCCATAGTGGGAATGGTGTACGTCGCGGACTTCATAGCCTGCACGTTCACGGCTCAAGCCACCGGGGCCCAGTGCGGAAAGACGGCGTTTATGGGTCAGTTCAGCCAGCGGGTTGTTCTGGTCCATAAACTGGGAAAGCTGGCTGCTGCCAAAGAATTCTTTAATTGCAGCAACAACAGGACGGATATTAATAAGCGCCTGCGGCGTGATAACATCAACATCCTGAATGGTCATGCGTTCTTTTACAACGCGTTCCATTCGGGCAAGGCCGATACGGAACTGGTTCTGCAAAAGTTCGCCGACACGGCGTACACGGCGGTTGCCCAAATGGTCGATATCATCGCCGGTGCCAAGGCCGTCCATCAGGTTCAGCAGATAACCGAAGGAAGCCATTACATCTTCAACGGTAATGGTGCGGTGATCTTCCGGAATATCGGAAGTACAGATAATTTTCATCGGCTGTTCTTTCAGGCGGATGAAAACTTCTTTCAGGCCGGGGCCAGCAAAAATACCGCTTTCTTCAATTTTATCAATAACATCAAGGTCAATCTTGGTGCCTGCTTCAGCAATAATTTCACCGGTAGATACATCAACCAGCGGCTGATCCAGCACTTTATCCAGCAGGCGGCGACGCCAGCCGAGTTTTTTGTTCAGCTTATAGCGGCCTACGCTGGCAAGGTCATAACGTTTGTTATCAAAGAAGGTTGCTTCAATAAGTGCGGAGGCGTTTTCCAGAGTAGGAGGTTCGCCCGGACGCAGCTTTTTATAAATTTCAATTAAAGCTTCTTCGCGGGTAGTTGTTGTATCCCTTTCAAGCGTTGCAGCAACGGAAGGATGATTATTAAAGAGCGCTAAAATATCTTCATTCTGGGTTAAACCCATGGCGCGCAGCAAAACGGTTGCCGGCAGCTTTCTGGTACGGTCAACACGTGCGTAAATAACGTCATTTAAGTCGGTTTCATATTCAATCCATGCACCACGGTTAGGAATGACTGTTGTACCATACATTTTTTTGCCGCTGGGGTCCATTGTAACAGCGTAATAAACGCCCGGGGAACGTACCAGCTGGCTGACGATTACACGTTCGGCACCGTTGATTACAAAAGTACCGGTTTCCGTCATCAGCGGAAAATCGCCCATGAATACTTTAGATTCTTTAATCTCGCCGGTATCTTTATACAGAAGGCGCACGTTTACATTTAACGGCGCAGAATAGGAAGCATCGCGTTCCTTGCATTCTTCTACTGTATATTTAGGCTCACCAAGAGTAAAGCCTTCAAAGGAAAGTTCTAAATTACCTGTAAAATCTTTAATAGGAGAAATGTCATGGAAAATTTCGCAAAGACCTTCTCGCATGAACCACTCATACGATTTTCTTTGGATGTCAATCAAATGAGGCATTGGCAATACTTCATTGATTCTGGCATAACTGTACCGAGTCCTATTACCTACGGGAACCGGTTTAAACATGTAATCCCTCACCCCTTAATGTATATGTTGTCAGGCAGACTTAAACAAGCGCGTTTTTACCATGACAAAAAAAGCAAGGCTCCAAACAATATTCAGGACCTTGCATGTTGTCTTCGATGAACGCACCTCATCTAAATCCATATAAGCACGGTACGGTGCTCAACCACTGAACCCCCGGTACCGGTTGTCAATACCTGCAATCTACTAATGTTGTAGTATGATATGTTATCACACTTTACGCAAATTGTCAAATAAAATTCATTGTGAATGGTTATACTATTTACAATAAAATTGTTTTTTCTTCCAATTAGAAAAATGATAGGTATGCCCTTCTTCTAAATAAAAATCTGAATATAAAAATGTGATAATATCCATATCGTCAAAAATATCAAAAGGCCATTCGTCCCAATCTTCATATTTTTTCTTTTCGTTCATTTGAATACGTGGCAATATATTTTCCATCAAAAATTGTGATTCTTCCATAATTAAATATAATACTAATTCTTCAACAACACTATGTGCAATAAAACACTCCCCACTTGCAGCTTTATTTCTATAACTAACTACAACCATTTTTAAATAATATATAAAATCATAATCATAAAACATCTTAAACTGCTCTGGCAAACTTCCATCCAGCCAAGATGCATCCAGTTCTCCAATATGAGTACCTTTAGGTTTAGAAGACAAAGCTTCTAAATCTTGTTCAATATTATCTAACAATATATCGCTGCCAATGATAAAAGAAATAGCAGCCTCGTTTCCAAATCTATCAGCTAAATCATTAGACCAAAGTTTGCTTTTTTTATACTCATTAATATCAATATCAAATCCCAATGAATCTTCTTGCAACTGCAAAGTATTCCAATTTAAAGCTTTACAAACGCCAATAATTTTATCTTTTCGAATTGACTCTCCTAATTCATATCTACTCCATGTCTTGGTACCAACTCCAGCTTTTTTCGCAGCTTCCTCAATTGTCAAACTCAATTCATTACGTCTGCCTCTAATTTTATTACCTAATTCTATACTTCCTTTTAAAATTTTTGTACTCATAGTATCCCTTCTTTCTATTTTTGACCGGTCATTTTTATGTCATTATATCATTTTTCTAATATCGTATCAAGTCTTTCAAAATATTATATATATTTTAAACATAACAAAACCTCCTTTGCTTTTTTATACAGCACTTAAACTGTATTTATTGCAACAAAGGAGGATTTCTCATATTTATAAACTTTTTTATTTAATTTTTACAAACAACGTTTTACCATTTCCGGATTATTTATAGCAAGGTCTAAAAGGCGACTCATAAATCCTGTATAACCTTTGCCGGTAGCCTTTGCTTTTTCAAGCGTAGCTGGTGATACACGCAAAGTAATTACAGGACGTCGACGTTCTGCCCTTTGCTTTTTAGCAAGCAGCGCCATTTGTTTTAACTGCTCCGGCGTAAGTTCAGGACATTCTTCATCAGTTACTACCGGACGACTGTCCAGCGCTTCCAATTCTTTTATTTGTTCCGCTGTAAGCGGCGTACCTTCATAAATCATCTTGCGTGTAATTGTCATAATATACCTCCGTTTCTGCCTCCGTGGCTTTTCTCGCTGAAATAATCCTTGTAGCATCGCCTCTGTCCGTATAAACAACAAACAGCACCTTACGAACTAACCCTAGCACGATGAACCTGTCTTCATCTGCGCTGTGTGCTTCGTCAAAATATTCAATACGGTTTATATCCTCAAATACATGCGCTGCTGTCTCAAAACTTATTCCGTGTTTTCTCTTGTTGATTTCGTTTTTCCGATCGTCCCATTCCATAGGGCGCCCACTGATTAACCTTTTCATATTTTAAGTATAACATTTTGTAATACTATAAGCAATACGCTATTTTATGATTTTAATGCGTAAATCAATTACAATAAAAGCCAAAAATATTACTGCAATTCTTAGTTACAGCTTTAATAAAAAAACACCTATAATACAGGTAAATAAAATAATCTATATTATAGGTGTTTATGATAAATCCTTCAAGATTTGTTATAGAGCCAAATATGCAAAAAATCCGCTGCAATGCAGCGGAATTTTTATTGCCGTTAAGCAAAATTATTTAATTTCTACGGAAGCGCCAGCTTCTTCGAGTTTAGCTTTGAGAGCTTCAGCGTCAGCTTTGGAGATTTTTTCTTTAACAGCTTTCGGAGCTTCGTCAACGATAGCTTTAGCTTCTTTCAGGCCCAGGCCGGTTACTTCGCGAACAACTTTGATTACGTTGATTTTGCCAGCGCCAGCAGCGGTCAGGATTACGTCGAATTCAGTTTTTTCTTCAGCAGCAGCAGCGCCACCAGCAGCCGGAGCAGCAGCTACAGCAACAGGAGCAGCAGCGGATACGCCGAATTTTTCTTCCAGAGCTTTAACGAGTTCGGAAAGTTCGAGGACGGTCATAGATTCAATAGCTTCAATGATTTGTTCTTTATTCATTATAGTTACCTCCATAAATTAGATGTTTTAATTTTATTGTTAAATTTTTATGCGATAAGCCTCAGCTTATGCGGATTCTTTTTGTTCGCGGATAGCGTCAAGCGCATATACCACTTTGCGGATAGTACCTTGAAGTACATTGACGAAACCGGAAATCGGAGCATTCATGCTGCCAAGCATTTTGGCAACGAGTACTTCTTTCGGCGGCAGTTCTGCCAGAGCTTTGATAGCTGCATCGTCAATAACTTTACCGTCAAGAACACCTGCTTTAACAACAAGTGCTTTGTTTTCTTTAGCAAAATCGCAAATGATTTTTGCTGCGGCAACAGGGTCTTCCGGAGCAACCGCAATAGCGGTGTTCTTTTCGAGAACCGGCTCCAGGCCTTCAATGCCTGCTTCTTGTGCTGCAATACGGAGCAGAGTGTTTTTAACTACAATGTAGGTAACACCGGCTTCGCGCATTTTACGGCGCAATGCAGTATCCTGTGCAACAGTCAAACCGCAGAAGTCTACCAGAACAGTGCATTTAGAGCTGGTAAGAAGTTCTTTAATCTCTGCAACTTTAGCTGCTTTTTCAGGTCTAATTGCCATACATCTGCACCCCCTTCTTTATTTTGATATTTTTTATTAAATCAAAAAGACCTCTCGGCCGCAGCCGGAGGTCGCGAAGGTCTATCTTCAACGTCTCCAACCTCGGCTGGCGCTATGCTTACGCGGCTGTGCCGCACCTGCTGTCTATGGCCCGATTATCTTCTGATTTATAAAATTATTTGTCGCTGTTAGCCTTCAGAACGTCAACTTTAACGCCAGGGCCCATGGTAGTAGAAAGAGTGATGGTTTTCATGTACTGGCCTTTTGCTCCGGAAGGTTTAACTTTTACCAGAGTATCGGCAAGTGCAATGTAGTTAGCCAAAAGCTGTTCGTCAGTAAAGGAAACTTTGCCGATAGGAGCCTGTACATTACCAGCTTTATCGGTGCGGTATTCAATTTTACCAGCTTTAATTTCGTTTACTGCACGGGTTACGTCCATAGTTACGGTGCCAACCTTTGGGTTAGGCATTAAACCTTTAGGACCGAGGATTTTACCAAGACGGCCAACCATGCCCATCATGTCAGGGGTTGCTACGCAGACATCAAAATCTGTCCAGCCGCCCTGAATTTTAGCGACATATTCTTCACCGCCAACATAATCTGCGCCTGCTGCTTCAGCTTCTGCAACTTTGGGGCCTTTAGCAAAAACAAGTACAGTTTTGCTTTTACCGGTGCCGTGCGGAAGAACCATAGCGCCGCGGACCTGCTGGTCAGCGTATTTAGGATTAACACCGAGTTTGAAAGAAACTTCAACGGTGCTGTCAAATTTGGTAACATTAGTTTTCTTTACTAATTCTATTGCTTCTTTCGGAGAATAGAATTTGTCAGCTTCGATAAGTTTCAAAGCTTCCTGGTACTTTTTGCTTCTTTTTGTCATTAACTTTTCCTCCTATGTGGTAATAACGGTTTTTGGCCTCCCACTTAATTAAGTTAACTAATATTATCAGTCAACTACGGTAATACCCATGCTGCGGGCAGTACCTTCAACCATTCTCATTGCAGCTTCAATATCTGCTGCGTTGAGGTCAGCCATTTTGGTTTCGGCGATTTCGCGGATTTTGTCGCGGCCGAGGGTGGCTACTTTTTTCTTGTTAGGTTCGCCAGATGCTTTTTCCAGACCGGCTGCTTTTTTCAAGAGAACCGGAGCCGGAGGAGTTTTGGTAATGAAAGTAAAGGAACGGTCTTCAAATACGGTGATTTCTACCGGGATAATAAGACCAGCCTGCTGTGCAGTACGTTCATTGAACTCCTTAACGAAAGCCATGATGTTTACACCGGCCTGGCCGAGTGCAGGGCCTACAGGAGGAGCCGGAGTAGCTTTACCAGCCGGTACCTGTAATTTTACCATCTTAACGACTTTTTTCGGCATTTATTACACCTCCTTATTCAGCTTCTTCAACTTGAGTAAAATCAACTTCAACAGGTGTTTCGCGCCCAAACATGTCCACAAGAACCTTCAGCTTGCCGCGTTCTTCATTAATTTCGGAAACGCTGCCAAGGCATCCGGCAAACGGGCCGCTTTTAAGGCGTACAATCTGCTGTAATTGTAAATCAATTTTAGGACGGCTTTCTTCCACGCCCATAGAACGCATAATTTGTTTTACTTCCTCATCTGTAAGAGGAATGGGCTTGGTGCCGGAGCCAACAAAACCGGTTACGCCTGGAGTGTTGCGGACGGCATACCAGCTGCGGTCATTAACAATCATTTCTACCAGTACATAGCCCGGGAAAACTTTGCGCTGCACGCTGCGTTTTTTGCCATCTTTGACTTCTATTTCATTTTCCATAGGTATTACAATATTGAAAACTTCGTTTTCCATACCCAGGGAATGAACTTTGCGTTCCAGATTAGCTTTTACTTTATTTTCGTAACCGGAATAAGTATGTATGACATACCAACGTTTTTCTGATTCCATAGCGGTACCGGGAATATTAATTCCCTTCCTCCTTACTCAAACTTATTGTAAAATCAACTGGAAAAGCCCAGCAAAAATACTGTCAATTACCCAAATCAGAATTGCTGAAAGGACAACGGCAATAAATACAACGATTGTATGGGCAATAAGTTCTCGTCTGGTAGGCCAGGTCACTTTTTTTAGTTCAGATTTTGCTTCCCGCAGAAAGCGCATAATGCCGTTGGTGTCTTTCACACCCGGTAATTCTGGAACGGCCATCTTTTCACATCCTTGCTAAAATACCTAGATAAACTCAAACACAAAGATTATTTGGTTTCTTTATGTAAAGTGTGTTTTTTGCAAAATTTGCAGTACTTGTTGATCTCAATACGGTCCGGATCATTCTTTTTGTTTTTGTTAGTCTGGTAGTTGCGCTGTTTGCATTCAGTGCATGCCAAAGTAATCAAAGTACGCATTCGTTACACCTCTCTTGCTGTCAAAATTGCTGGTCTGAAAATTTCACTAATATAGAGTACCACAGTTAACGGGTTATGTCAACAATGTTTAAAAAAATAATCTAAGACCGGGCTGAAAAGTCCGGCCTTAGATATATGTACCGCTAACAGCGTTTAATTATTTTTCTTCAATTGCGGTAACAACACCAGCGCCAACGGTACGGCCGCCTTCGCGGATTG
>UMHI01022954.1_pt1 | contig 22665 bp, 20 predicted proteins | sample 1965481 | NCBI WGS metagenome assembly UMHI01 (sample SAMEA4836093, study PRJEB28245) | human gut metagenome | biome: gut microbiome; material: fecal sample | place: Denmark | collected 2008 | reverse complement strand
CCCCCTCTGCGGCATCCGTGTCAGAACGATTTGCCGAATGCTTTCTTCATCTTTTCTTTTGCTTCATCCGGCACGTTGATCAGTCCGAATCGATAGAACATTCCGTATATATAGGTCACACCCCGGATATCGCCCAGCGCTTTAGGACGTTCAACTACCTCTCCTACCTTTTTAATATGGCCCAGAGCTAGCCGCACGGAACTCCACGCCAGGCTTTTACTATTCTCCCGGCGGTCAATCCACAGCTCTTTCGTGTACTCGCCGTTCCTGCCTTTTTTTATTTCGTAAGAGAATGGCAACCCGGAGTAGGTTTTAAATTTCACCCCGGCATAGGCCAGAACCACATCCCAAAAGTTTTCTTCTATCGGATCAGCCCTCCACCGCTTCATTGCTCTGTATCTCCGCTGCCGCTCTGCCCCAACACTGATCTTCTCTTTTTCTGCTGTACTTGGGAAGTACACGCCTTTTTTATAAGGCAGGTACGAGGTAACGGAGGCTTTGGAAAGTTTCAGGGTGTTTGCAGTTGAGAGTATGGAGGTTTTGTAGTCTTTTGTTTCTCGGTATTCTTCAAAAGTATTTTTTACTTTCTCCGCCACTTCTGATTCATACACACCGGCTGTGATGAGCAGCTTTCTCACCTTGATAGGATTCAGCTTCAGAGCATTGGCGATGGATTGGAGGGAGCAGTCCTCCTCATAAAGCGCCACAGCCGCATCCATCTGCTCTTTCAGATTCTTCCCGGCATCATACTCCGGCTTCAGCTTTTTCCGGCCACCACCGGGCTTCCGTGGTTTATACGCTCTTTTCTCTCCCATGATTATTCATGCAACTCCAGCGGCAGTCCGTCCGGGTCATGGAAGAAAGTCATCTTCTTTCCGGTGTAATCATCCACACGAATTGGCTCACATTCAATTCCTACCTCCGCCAGCTCCCTCACCGTCTGCTCCACACTGTCTACGCAGAATGCAAGGTGACGTAGCCCACATGCTTCCGGGCGGTTCACACGCTTCGGAGGATCTTCCTCGGCGAAAATTTCCAACTCCGTGTGCTCATTGACACACAGATCCAGCTTCCAGTCCTTACGCTCTGGACGGTAGTTCTCTCTGATGACAGAGAATCCCAGCTTGTTCACATAGAAATCCTTAGCTGCTTCGTAATCAGATACGATGATTGCAATGTGGTGTATTTTTGATAAGTTCATTTTTTCACGCTCCATTTCTTTTATTTCTATTCAGTCTTTATTTCCATCACAAACTATATGTCAACCATCAAAAATTACCGTGTGAACTTCTGGAGTTCAGTTTGTCCACACGGCATTTATTTTTTTCTTGGGTTCTTGTTTATTTCAGCTTTTTCAGAATCTCGTCTGCACTCATCCCGCTTGCCAGCAGCTTCTTCAGCACAGCCTCCGCTTCGGTCTTCTTAGCTTCTTCAGCTGCTTTAGCATCTGCCTTTGCCTTCTTCGCTTCTAGCATTGCCACTTCTTTTTCGGTCTTCTTCAAAGCAGACTTCTTCTCTTTCAGAGTGTTTTTCTGCTCCTCAATTGCCTTCTGGATGGATGCGATCTCAGCTGTGAGCGCTTCCTTTGCGGACTGCTTTTCCGCAATCTGCGTTGCAAAATCGGCAGTCACAGTTTTGGGCTTATTTTTGCTACCTTTCGTTCTGGGCATAATCAATCAGCCTTTCTTTATTAATTTATCTTTTTCCCCTCATCATCGTCATATAAATCATACGGCGAGTCAAATTTAGAAGGACGGATGCGATGTTCTAACCCATCTAATATAAATAACTTGCTCTCAGTTTCTGGAAAGCTATTTTCCTCATTGGTATCAACGATATACAGCTTTCTTGTATAAAGCATCTCCACACAAAACAAAGCTGCCATTGCATTAAGAGCATTTTTTAGTGACGCTTCCTTGTAGTTTGTAATTCTATCATGCTTTATAGAATTGTAGGCTTTCCAAAATGCAAGTGTTTCTCCTGGAGCAGTGTTGTTCCATCCATCGAACGGTGTGAGCCGAACATCACCAGCTATCACTTTGGTCGCAGTAATATTATTGTAATTTGATGTGTAATAGCTATAATAATCACTAATTGATGTGCGGTCCACACTTTGCAAACCGCATATCTCTCGTGACACATTATCAAATTCAGATCCAATCTGGAGAATAAGCTTTTCAATTCTTCTTGAATACGTAGAATAATTAGCACTATCAAGTTCTACATATTCAAGCACTGTACGGAATTCACTTTCCAGCCAGAGATAGTGCTGCCAGAAGTTAAGCTCGAATTCTTTTTTCGTCACTCTAGTATCCCTTTCCAGAAATAATTCTTTATTTATACCTTACCTTTGCATTCTTCGCCGATCATAATAGATCGTTGCCTGCCGCTCACCACGGAGAGGTGTGTGATATTATTACGAGCAGTGTAGGGAGCTACTGCTCCCAGTATATCACAATTTCATCCAGTTTTACAGACGCTTTCTTGCCTTCATGATTCCGCAGTACATTAAACCGCCTAGCACTCCGCCGACTGTGTTATAGAAGATATCTGATAGCTGGAATGTTCCCAAGCGAAGCAATAATTGTAGCATCTCAATGCTTACTGAAAAGCTGAACGCTATCTTTCCACTTTGCCACAGTATCTTCTTCCAGCCGTGACCCACCTTCTCTTGGAACGTCCACGCCACTACTGCTGAAAACGGCACCATCATGATCACGTTCTCGATGCACTCGGTTGTTAATGTTCTCTCCCCGTTCACTGTTTCCCAGATGCCCCAGCCACCCTTTATGGACAGTGGATTCAGCCACAAGTTTCGGTTCAGCAGGGTGCGGAACAGGATCATTGAAGTTATGAACGCTAATGCAAACAGCTTTCTGAACTTGCTACTCCGTTTGAACTCCTGCCACCATGTTACTATCGCAGCTTTCCATCCCTTGCCGGCATTGGTAGAGTGATAAGCATACAGGTAGAAAAACATGGCGAAGAAAGAGATAGTAAGATTGAGAAGCCGAACGGCTGGTAGAGAGCTGTTAAGATATTGGTAATAATCTTAGTTAATACTTTGATCATTCCACCGTCACGCTCTTCGCAAGGTTTCTCGGCTTATCTACATCCAGACCCTTTGCGACGGACACATAGTAGCCCAGCAACTGCAACGGAATCACAGCAAGACTGCCAACAAAGTGCTCATCTACCTTCGGCACATAGACAGTGAAGTTTACTTGATCTTCAGTCTCGTACTTTCCGTAGGTGGTAAGCCCCATCAGATATGCGCCACGGCTCTTACACTCTAACATATTGCTGATGGTCTTTTCATACAGCTCGCTCTGAGTCAACACTCCGATGACCAGTGTTCCCTGTTCGATCAGACTGATCGTACCGTGCTTCAGCTCGCCCGCAGCGTATGCTTCGGAGTGAATATAGCTGATTTCTTTCAGCTTCAAGCTGCCTTCCAAGCAAACTGCATAATCAATGCCACGGCCTACGAAGAACACATCATGCGCATTGGCGTACTTTGCCGCGAACCACTGGATACGCTCTTTGTCCTCCAGAGCCTTCTGCATCTTCGCCGGGAGAGTCTGCAGTTCAGAGATATAATAGCTGTACTGTTCTTCCGTGATCTTTTCTCTGACTTTTGCGAACTGAACAGCTAAGCAGTACATGGCTACAAGCTGTGCGCTGTATGCCTTGGTCGTAGCAACAGAGATTTCAGGACCGGCAAGCGTGTAGAACACTTTATCTGCTTCACGGGCGATACTGCTACCTACCACATTGACGATCGCCATTGTGGTGATGCCCTTCTCTTTTGCAAGACGCAGTGCTGCCAGTGTATCTGCCGTCTCACCAGACTGGCTGACAACGATCACCAGTGCTTTCTGATTAAGCGGCATCTTCCGATAACGGAACTCAGATGCAAGCTCCACTCGCACCGGGATGTCTGCCATATCTTCCAGCACATACTGAGCAGCCATGCCAACATGCCATGCAGAGCCGCAGGCAACGATATAAATCTGCTCAAAGTTCTTGATCTCATCCTCGGTGATCTCCACGCTGGACAGGTCAATCACATCATTCTTGATTACGGAATTCAGAGTATCCTGAACAGCTTTCGGCTGCTCATGAATCTCTTTCATCATGAAATGCTCAAAGCCGCCCTTTTCAGCTGCTTCTGCATCCCACTTGATCTCAGTGGTCTGCTTTTCGATTTCATCGCCGTTCAGGTCATAGAAATGTGCCTCGCCCGGAGTCAGCTTTGCGAACTCAAGGTTTCCGATATAATACACATTGCAAGTGTATTTCAGAATTGCCGGAACATCCGAAGCCACATAGGTTTCACCGTCCGCAATGCCGATGATCATCGGGCTGTCCTTACGAGCCACCCAGATCTCACCGGGATAGTCACGGAACATCAGTTCAAGGGCATAGGAACCACGGACACGCACCATCGTCTTTGCAATGGCATCGATTGGGCCGAGGTTATACTTCTTATAATAGTAGTCCACCAGTTTGATGACCACTTCAGTATCCGTCTGACTATAGAATGTATAACCGTGCTTCAGCAGCTTTTCTTTCAGTTCGGTATAGTTCTCGATGATTCCGTTATGCACACCGACAACCTCAGATTCTACTGCACCAGAACCAGAACGGGTGCAGTTACCGGAAACATGAGGATGCGCATTAGTCTGGCTCGGCTCACCGTGAGTAGCCCAACGGGTATGGCCGATACCACAGGTTCCTTTCAAAGCATTGCCGTTATCCGTTTTCTCCATTAAGTTGGACAGGCGGCCTTTTGCTTTCACGACCTGCGCCAGATTCTCTCCGTCACGGACAGCCAGTCCAGCCGAGTCATATCCTCTATATTCCAGTTTTGACAGACCATCCAGCAGGATCGGTGCTGCCTGTCGATTTCCTGTAAAACCAACGATTCCGCACATAGGTTTTACCCCTCCTAATATTCATTTTTCTATGATACTTTTCCACTTATACAAAACGACTCCGGACACTGCCAGAGTCGTCATTGACTTTACGCCTTATATCCCTTTTCGCCGATTACATTGACCACTTCGTCAACATACTTCTGGCAGGTGTCGTGGTCAGGTGCTTCCACCATAACACGAACAACCGGCTCAGTGCCGGACTCACGAACCAGAATACGACCAGTATCGCCCAGAGCTTCTGCAACGGCCTTGACTGCCTCCTGCACCGCCGGGTCGTTCTGTGCAGTCTTCTTATCCGTTACGCGAACATTCTCCAGCACCTGCGGATAGATCTTCAGCGGTGCAGCCAGTTCACTCATTGGCTTTTTCTTTGCCAGCATGACTTCCATCATCTTCAGACTGGTCAGGATGCCATCACCGGTACTGGCGTACTTTGAGAAAATGATATGACCGCTCTGCTCACCACCAATACGACAGCCGTTCTTGGCCATATACTCGTAGACATACTTGTCACCAACAGCGGTCTTAGCATAGCCGATACCCTTTTCGTCAAAGGCTTTGTACAGACCAAAGTTGGACATAACAGTCGTAACCACAGTGTTGGTCAGCAGCTTGCCACGCTCTTTCATGTAGCAGCCATAGATATACAGGATATGGTCGCCAGTGATGACATTGCCCTTTTCGTCCACACACAGGCAGCGGTCGGCATCACCATCGTAAGCAAAACCAACATCCAAGCCCTTCTCCACAACAAACTTCTGAAGGCCCTCGATATGGGTTGAACCTGCATTGTTATTGATGTTCAGACCATTCGGATTATTATTGATGACATAGGTATCTGCGCCAAGCGCATCGAACACGGACTTTGCGATATTCCAGGAGCTACCATTGGCGCAATCCAAACCGACCTTGACACCCTTAAAGGAGTAGATGCCCAGCGAGATCAGGTAGCCCATATAGCGGTTGCGACCTGCCACATAGTCCACAGTGCAGCCGATGTGCTCACGATGAGCAAAGGGCAGCTCTGGCCAGTCCTTATCAAAGACATGGAGTTTGCCATCGATGTAGTCCTCCACCAGCAGCAGAGTTTCCTCAGGCATTTTCTCGCCGTAGCAGTCGATTAGCTTGATGCCATTGTCGTAGTACGGATTGTGACTGGCGGAGATCATAATGCCGCAATCAAAGTCATCCACGCGAGCGATGTACGCCACGGACGGGGTCGTGGTGACATGGAGTAGATAAGCATCTGCACCAGAAGCAGTCAACCCAGCCACAAGGCTGTACTCGAACATGTACGAGCTGCGGCGGGTATCCTTGCCGATGACAATGCGAGCCGAATCGGTGTCACCATTGCGCTCACGGAGAGCGTTATAATACCAGCCGAGGAAACGTCCTACCTTGTAGGCGTGGTCAGCTGTTAAAGTAATTCCGGCTTCACCACGGAAGCCATCTGTTCCAAAGTATTTAGACATGAATTTATTATCCTTTATTTAACTGTATTATATTTATTCAAATTATAATTCAAGTGAATTCATAACAGCATTTTTATTCTTGCTGTCTCAACATTATAATATTAAACTTTTTTCTCCTCAACTTTTAAATTTTCGATATATTTTTTAGCATCCTTCATAAAGCTGACCGCAATCATCACGATTACCGCCCCAATCGGGAATGCCGCCACAATACTCACTGACTGAAGATTGTTCATGGAGCTTTCTGCAAACAGCAAAGCAATCGGAAGTAAAATCAACAGAATACACCACATCAGCTGAATTCCCTTATTCGGTTGTTCGCCATCCTCCAGTGTATGATAGCTATAGCAAGATGCTGTCAAAGCAATCGAATCAAAAGAAGTCGCATAGAAAGCGATCATCGTCAGCAACACAACTACCATGATAACAGGTGCACCCGGCATTGTTTTGATGATAGACACAATCATGCCATACAGATCTCCGCTTTCCAGATACTGTGCAATAAAGTCAGCCTTTCCAGTGACTTGCATTCCCATAGAATAGTTACCAAGTACAACAAAACTTGTCAATGTGGAGCCAACACCAAATACATAGCCACCAAGGATTGTCTGACGTACTGTTCTGCCACGAGAAATGCTGCCGATAAAGAACGGAGCAGCCACGCACCAGACCATCCAGTAAGCCCAATAGTAAATCGTCCAGTTCTGCGGAAAATTCGATGTACGGAGCGGGTCAGTGAACGTAGACAGATCAACAAAGTTCTGGATCATTCGTCCAAGGGAAGAAAAACCGGTTTCAATAATATACCGTGTTTCTCCACCAAACAGCAGAACAAACGCAATCAGGCCAAAGAACATATAAATACAAATGTTTGCCAACTTGCTGATTCCCTTAAATCCATGCAGCAAGGAATATGTATATACAGCGCAGGTAATCAGAAGAATAATAATGTTGATCACAGTACGACTAACGGCAACATGGAACAGTTCACTGATAATGGTTGCCATAAGCGGTGTTGCTACACTAAAAGTGGTAGCAGTACCAGCAAGGAGGGCAAATACAGCTAACAGATCAATAATGCGACCTGCCCAGCCATCGGTATACTTTCCAAGAATCGGACGGCAAGCCTCTGAATACTTCTGACGGTTTCTTTTTCTCACATGGAGCATAAAGCCAAAGGCAACAGCTAGCACCAAATAGAATCCCCACGGAATAAAACTCCAATGGAACAGCGGATATACACCTGCCCAATCCTGGATACTACCCATCTCTGCCAGATGCGGATCAGTTGCATACAGCACCCACTCCGAGAACGAATAGAACAAAATATCTGCTGCAAGACCACAGGTGAACATCATTGAGCCCCACGCAAAGAAGGAATACTTCGGCTTCTCATTCTGCTCGTCAAGGACGATGTTACCATACTTAGAACCGGCAATATACAGAGAAAGGATGAAAATCCCCAATCCAATTACCAAGTAATATGTACCAAAGGTATCACCAAAGAAAAAACGTATCTGACTTAGTACGGCATTCGATTGTTCCGGCGCAAAAAAGAATAGAACACATAATGCAATTACGATTGCCAAAGGCACCAGTGTTATCATCCAGTCTATTTTCCCATGTTCTTTTTTCGTATTCATTTACTTTTCCTCCACATATTTTTTGTAGCTGGCATCCAGAGCAATCAACTCACTCAGATTATCCACCTCTATAATATCGTCCTTATTCATAGGACGGATACCCAATTGATACTCCTCCGGGTAACAGAACATCGCCACATCATCCCAGTAGATTTGCCGATTCTCCTTTTGTTCAAACTCAATTTCGAGATGCCGTTTCAGTTTTTTCCCATCCTCTGCAGTCCAGCGGGAAATACTGTACAGCTGCCATCCGCCTTTTCCACCTGTCCGGCTACATGCTGTAACAATGCCATTTTCAACAGTCTGAAGCCACTCATCCGTTTCATCATCTGTCCAAACACTGTTATAACCAGAGCGTTCAAATTCTGGTGCTAAAATTTCCGGATTATAAATGATCTGATCTCCATCAAGAATGAAAGCATTCTCAATATACTCTCGTGCCACATAAAGTGAAGAGATGTTGTTGCAAGTATCATAGTATGGATTTTCAATCAGCTTAACCCCAGGATACTCCTCTTCAAGTGTCACAAACTGTTCTTTCAGATAGCCGACAACAACATAAATTTCATTAATTCCGTTTTTATGCAGACCATCAATGACTGTGTCAATCATCCGCACCCCATTTACTTTAACCAGCGGTTTCGGTGTTGTCAGCGTCACCGGATGCATTCGATTTCCTAAGCCTGCCGCCATAATAATGGCTCTTTCTACTTTTGGCATTTATTCTTCCTCCCCTTGCTTTTTCAATTCCTCTTGAACAATTCGATAATAGTCTTTTGCATATCGATACTGCCGAAGCGAATACTCACCAAACTCCACGCCGAGGTTTCTCTTATACTCGCACCAGTTACTCCACAACAGACCACAAGCAGCAATGTAGCAATAAATCTTGATCCTAGTTTCATCACTGCAGCCTTCCGTAAAATAGGCTGCAATCAGGCGATCGACCTGACGTTTATTGTAAAGAGAATAAATACAGAACATCGCCACATCCACATGAGGATCTTGCATTCCTGCATACTCCCAGTCAATCAATCGGATTTCTTCCTTGCCATCTTTCTCCACAAAAAGGAAATTATCCGGCACTGCATCAATATGGGTCAGAACCTTTTCTCCTGTATGTGCATCAATATAAGGCTTTAGTGACAGAACATTTGCTTTTGTTTTTTCATAATCCTTATAAACAGAAGGCATCCCCTCCCACAGTGTTTCATAGAACTCCATCTGGCCGAAAATATCAAACTCGTGATTTACTTTCAATTTCAAGTCATGGAACGCATGCAGTCGTTTCATACACTTCTTAACATCTTCGTAGTTCAATGGGTCGCATACTCTTGCGCCTTCCAGAAATTCCGTGATTTTATAACCATTTTCCGGATTGATATATGCGATATCATCGCAAATATGCTTTCCATCAATAGTTTGATAAACCGCTGCCTCCTGACGACGATTGATAAGCTGATCTGTCCCTTCGCCCGGTATACGCATAATGTACTTTTTTCCTTTACAAGTAAAAAGGAAAGAGCGATTTGTCATGCCTTTTTTCAAAACATTAATATCCGTAACCGCGTCCGGCTTTGCTTCCAAGGCTTCACAAATCACCTGAATTGCATCTGTTTTCAGCTGGTTAGAATCGCTGTCGATTTCCCGGAGTTGCTCATAAGTATTGATTTCCACAACATCTGCCGAATGTACAACCCGCGCAGCAACAATCATACGGCCTTTGTGATACAATGCCTCTTCCCAAAAAGAGTCATCATATCTTTGATTTCCGCATAATTCTTCAATACGCCGCTCTACAATATCTGCATCCTCCTTAATCAGATAACAAATTCCAATCATCGCATTACCGCCAGATGCCTCCGGCACAGTGACAAGTTCCATTTTCCGATTAACACGAACATTGCTCTCATTGTCTACGAGGTCACTAACCATATACCATGAATAAAGCTCATTCCGATGGAACGGATTTCGATCACACCATATATCGCACGGAATGATATACGAATTTTCCAAATGCTCCTTAACTAGTTTCAAAGAATGAAGATTATTCTTAGCTGCATACTCTGTATTTACAACCAATTCTACCCCATAATCATCAATTAGATATTCATACTTTTCCTTCATGAAACCAACTACGACATAGATTTCTTTAATTCCAACCTCATGAAGTTGCCTAATAATACGTTCGACAAGAGGTTCACCATTAACTTCTAGTAGTCCTTTCGGCATTTCTGTATTGATAGGAACCATACGCATTCCGAATCCGGCGGCCAAAACAATCGCTCTTTGAGGTGTCTTTTCTTTGAACTCGGTGATTGCTTTCACTGTTGGACGGATTGAGTCATCCAAATAGTCCATCTTGATGAGTTCTTTTAACGATCGATTGATTACTCCTAACGAATGTCCTGACTCTTCCGCTAAAATTCGTTGATTAATAAATGGTTCTAGCAAAAGCGTGTTCAAAATATCGCTTTCTTGTTTGTTCATGTACACTGCTCCTTTTCATTTTGTGAACGCAGGTTCATACAAAATCCGACCTTTCAAGGTATTTAAAAGGCCGGATGTCTCTACTCATACCTGTCTAAATTATAAGATTTTTACCTGTCCGAAATCCAACCGCAGTATTTGATGTGTTACTCTTTCGTTTTCGGGCGGCAGCTTCATGTAATCCCCATATGCAGTCTTTAAAAAGTAGTCATATTCTTGTGGAATATCAAACTCTTCATCTTCAAATTTGTGCTTCACTGTTTTTCTTAATACGCTTTCTGGAAAATACCAATACCCATAACATGATCCGGCTTGAATGCCCATCATCTTTGTATTATGATGCTTTGAATATAATCTATTCACTTTTGCTCTCAGGTAATGCGTTGTGCAAACTTTACCGACGATATCAGTTGGCAAAAATTTCAGACGCTTTTTCAGACCTTTTCCCTTCCATACTTTATACCCGGATTTCGACATGATTGCCTGTGCCAGAAATGCCATTTCGAGTCCTTCAATTTTTCTCTCTGTAATATTATCGGAAATATAATAGTATGGAAACACGTCAACAAAAATTTCATTATGTTCCAAATTTTTATTTCCAATATTTTCAATATAAGTTGTTCCCTTCAAACGCACTTTACTGAAAACCAGCGGATTACTTTTATTTGTTTCGTAGTTATCTAAAAAGAATCTATTGTCCAACTCTTTAGGTGCTATTGATATAAATTTCTCATAATCATCGCAACACATACCAATATCCATGTCATCATCCCAAGGAATAAAACCACTGTGTCTAACTGCACCTAGCATTGAGCCTGAGTCCAAAAAATAATTAATATTGTTTAAATCGCATATTCTCTTTATTTCTTTAGCAATCATTAACTGTGCACGTCTTAATTTTATTACATTTTCCTCAACCATACATAACTCCCATCTTATAATTTGAAACTAGCTAGTCTTTTTTTCGCAGCTTCATCAACTTATTAAGGATTTCTGTCTTATTTTTAAATAGGACAATCACCATAACAAGCAGAATTGTGTATCGTAGCCAAGTGTATGAATAGCCCACTATCATTATGCCCATCATTACCAACACAAAACCAGATAATGCTATTATAAACTTGATGTCATATATTTTTTCTAATTCTAAATTATTATCAACTATTTTTTTGTAAGCCAAATAATGAGCAAAAGAAAAAACCATATAACATATCAATGTGGTGTAACCAGCAGCATAATATCCGTACAACCCGATAAAAATATAATTTAACAGGATATTAAGAAGTGCTCCCGAACACGATGCGACCATAACAAATTTGGTTTTTTCATAATAAAATTCAATGTTTGCAAAAAGTGGATATAAAAACATAAAAAACACAGAGGCCGCAACAGGTGGCATAACCCAAATTGCGTCATAATATTCCTCTGTCGCAAATAATTTAATCAGTTCTGGACCAAATGCCATAGCCATAGCACATCCCATTGCCACTAGCAATAGGATAAAATTAGCATTGCTCCCTATTTCCTTGTAATGTTTTCTTTTTATATTCTGATATGTGTATGGAATAAAGGAACTGTTAATTGCGCCAGTAATAATTGTCATCATCATTGCCAATGTATATGCAATTCCATATATGGCTGCTTCCGATGTCCCAACCATTTTATCAATCATTATTCTGTCGGACTGATTAAGTACTGTCATCGACAAATAATGTGGAATTAACGGAATATTAAACGATAGTGCATACTTCCAAAAAAAGCTATTAAAAAAACACTTTCCCTTTGCAAACGCTCGAATATAAAAATATAATCCTAATACAACTTGTACAAGAACAAATGATAAAACGCGAGCCTCCGCCTTATAGGATGTTGAAATGACCGCAATAATTCCGATTAGGGGACTTCCTATTGCTATTATCATTGTTGTAAAAATTAAACTTTTATAGTTGTATTGATACCTCTGCTCTGCAGACCAAAACAAATACGCGGGTTCAAATAGTAATTGTACAAACATTGCGACAACAAATAATGTACCCAGCCCTAATAATTCATTCCAAAATTGTGGAATTGCAACATAAATTAAAAAAAGCACAAACGTAACTGTCGTCGACAATCCTTGCAGCGAAGAAACAAATTCACTCTTCTTTTCTGGATACTTTGTCAAACCATTATTAAAAATGCCTGCCGATAAATTCAACGTAGCAAAAATTGTCAGCACTTGATACCACGATTGATAAATCGTATATACTCCATACTGCTGTGTCGTCATTATACGTGTGAAAATAGGTGTACTAATTAATGCTATTCCCTTTTGAATTATATTACAAACAGTAAACCAGATAGATGCTTTCACCGGAGCGGATAAGCTTTTATATTTATCTACTAAGGTTTTCAATTTCATCTTTGAACCCTTCCGTTACCTCCATTTTTTATTAAATTTTCCACATCAGACGCTGTCACTCGGTTGAAGTCCCCCTCAATTGAATGCTTTAAGCAACTTGCTGCAACAGCAAACTCGATAGCACTTTTATCATCCTTACCAGTGATTAAACTGTAAATCATTGCACCTGTAAAGCTATCGCCACCACCGACTCGATCCACAATATCAATATCATAATGTGTGGAATAATTTGCGGTTCCGGTTGCTACATCATATATCATTCCGCTCCACCCATTGCGGCTTGCGTTAATGCTTTCTCGTAAAGTAATGGCAACTTTTTTGCAGCCAAATCTCTCACAGATTTCTTTTGCCACATACTCATAGCCACTCTTATTCAACTTTCCTGATTCGACATTGTTGTTCGGTGCCTTGATTCCAAGAACCTTATCCGCATCTTCTTCATTTGCAATGCAAACATCAACATACTGAACAAGATTACGCATTACTTCCTGTGCTTTTTCAGAACTCCAAAGATTTTTTCTAAAATTCAGGTCACAAGAAATTGTAATACCTTTTTCTTTCGCTTTCTTACAAGCCTGCTCACAAATCTGCACCATGTTATCAGATAACGCCGGATCAATTCCAGTCCAATGGAACCATGTCACACCATCAAACAATGCTTCCCAGTCAAAGTCGGTTGGCTCTGCTAAAGCAATCGATGAGTATGCTCTATCATAGATTACCTTAGATGGGCGCTGCGAAGCACCCTTTTCGAGGTAATAAAGGCCCATTCGACCATTTTTGAAAAAGGTTTTGCTTGTATCCACACCGAAATAACGCAGAGCGTTCAATGATGCACGTCCGACATCATTATCAGGGACAACTGTCAAAAATTCCGACTGTACGCCAAAATTAGCCAGTGACACCGCGACATTTGCTTCTCCTCCACAGAATGTGGCATCTAAACTATCCTTTTGAAACAGTTTCGTATATCCTGGCGATGCCAGTCTTAAAAGAATCTCGCCAAAAGAAAGCACCTTCATATTCATCGCCTCCTTAATTTTTCACATAATGCTGCTTCGTCAGGAATTTCAGTTCGACTATATTGCTATACTTTTTCAGCATTTCTGTCATACCCACGTTCATTGCATCAAGGACTGCCGTTCTTGTAACAAACGCCATTGTGGATTCTCCGTAATTTTCCTTTTCGTCATGGGAGTATCCATCAAATCCTGCCAGATAAATCTTCTTTGCCCCCATCTGGGTAAAATATTTAATTGCCATCAAACCAGCATTATCTTTTACTGCTTCAATGTCGCACAGAAGTTCTCGATATTTTGTCTGGATGTACACATTATCCGCCGGAATATTCGATGTAACAATGCATTTCTCTCTATTCGATGCATCCAGTTCTCTGAAGCGCCTCAAGTTGCTCAGAAAAATATAATCAGTATTTACGAGAGGATAGTTATAATTAACACTTATCGTCACAACATCTTCATTTATAAACGATGCTATCTTTTTTCTCTCTTCTATCGAGCTCTTTCCCGGCGCAATCAGCAGAATCGTTTTTCCTTTAATTTTTTCTTGTAACTCTGCCTTATGGCCTTCCTGCGATTTTCCAGTTGCCATATATCTTAAATAGAGCTGTTCGATATAATCCTTATCATAAGAGACCTTCTTATCTTCATCCATCATGTCAAAGATTTCATTCATATTCTCGACAGTCAAGGTCTTCTTATCATCCAAATATCCAGCATAATTGGGATGGGCGTTATGTGCCGCGGACAAATAATTTGGCAAAGAATATCCCCAATAATTTCGCTGATAAAACGCATTCAAAATTTCATCAATAATAGATAGCAGCGGTTTAATATCGTAATTTCCATCCGCATTATCATTCAAATACTGTACGAACAGCTCTGTGTTTAAATTGCCTGCTCCTCGTCCCATTCCATATACAGAGGAATCAATGATAAGATCTCGATCAGAATGCAGATCCACCAAACTTTGAGCGTTCGAGTAGGCCAGCTGCATATTATTATGTGAATGAAACCCGATTTTAATTTTCTCATTCAGATTATGTTCAACTAAATAAAAAAGCCTCGTCAGGTCCTTGCGTTTCATCATTCCAAAGCTGTCTACAATATAAAACGCATACGGCTCTAATTCATTCACTCGACGGATCAAGTCAAGGAATTCCTCATCTGTATAACTCAACGAAACCATTGCCTGAACAAAGACCTTATAGCCTTTATTTTTTATTTTTTTACATTCTTTCAACGCAGCTATGCGGTCTTTCTTGTGAAAAGCTACACGCAAACCATCCACAGATACTCCATCATACTCTGGCAGATCTTCCGGACGATATTTGCCATAGTCAGTAAGCATTACAAATGTTTTGCCCTCTTTGTCTTTCGGAATGATTTTGGCTACTTCATCAAGTGAGGTAAATCTTGTAACATCTTGATCATATTCTACGGTATTCATAAGGAATCCGCATTCAATAATATCAACATTAGCCTCTACGAGCCCATGAATGATTTTTTTCTCATTCTCAAAGCCAAATCTACAATTGTTGCAGTAACCACCATCTCTTAGTGTACAATCTAATACCTGTATTTTGTTCATTATACTTTCTCCACAAAACATTCTTACTTCTTTTGAAGCTCATAGTTATAGATTGCATCTGCAATCATAAAGTCTTCTGCTTCATCAATATCTACACTTTCAATTTCGCCGACCTCAACAATATACGGCTTATCTCCAATTCGGCGGTTAAGTTCCGTCATCACATGGTTTCTATAAATATAGAAGCCACTTGTTTCTTCATACAATGCCGGCAAATCCTGTGTGCGAGGAATATTATTCAGCTCATAATTGAACGGTTTTCCGTCTTTCCACAGAAAATCTTGCAATTTCTTAGCAGCAAAGGAAGAGTCATATTCTCCACTCTTGACAGCTTCCAAACCTTTTTCAATCGATTCTTTTTTAATGAAAGGTGCTGTCGTGTGTGTCATCACATAAATATCTGCAGGCACTTCGTTCGCAAAGCAATGCAGCACTTCATTCATTTTTGTCGTATCTTGATCCAAGCTGGTTGAACGCTGCAGATACTTTACACCCTCAGGAATAAACTCCTGAATGTCAGGATTGCTGCAATAAACATAAACCTCATCTACACCTTCAACTGTCAGCAGCGTAGAGAGAATGTAATGGCAAAGTGGATTACCATTCGTAAAGCTTTTCGTATTCTTCTGCGGCAACCGACGATTATTCAGTTTCATTGGAACAATTGCTACTGTTTTCATTGTATATCCTCCATAAAATCATTAAATGTTTTATACTTTCTATAATTTTCCATATTGATTATCTTTTCGTTTTCCACCCCACGAAATTTTCCATATGCAATATATCTTTCCATTTCACTTTTTTCCGCAAAAAGACTCCTATATATTATCATATCTTCTTCTGTCACATCTTGTTTTTTTCTTTTAATTCCCGCATAATAACACCGAGCACTTTCCTCAAATCGTGTTCGCCCCTTTACAAGGAACTGATCTAGTGAACAGATTATTTTTGCGGGATTTCCTGCACATACAGTATTTGACGGTATATGTCCAGAAACAACACTTCCGGCGCCAATAATAACATTGTCTCCTATATTTGATCCCATTAATATTATGGAGTTCATACCAATGAAGACATTCTTCCCAATGATAGTGTCTTTTTGTTGCCTTGGTAGTTCTCCATAAATATTTCCAAGAACTGAATAGCTATAATCATGTGCAAGTATAATAACTCCGGCCGTTATTTGGGTATTATCGCCAATAAAAATGTGTTGAAGACTTGTTTCATCAATGGTAGTATTTTTCGCACTGTAAACAGTCACATTATTTCCAATTGTTGCCCCCCCCCGCTTACAATATGCAATATATTTCTCTCCTGAACTTTTTTCGCGATATATTAGCTTTCTTAGAATCCGCTTTATCATTATTATATTTCCTCTATTATATTTGGATACAAAGAGGCCAGTTTCTTAATAACCTCTGCTGTATAAAGGACTCGTTGGTTTTGACTATTTAATTTACTCGTATAGAAAATCAATTTTGCATTTGATTTTATACACAAATATGTACTAATCAAAGCTGTGGACGTCATTGTTACAAGCGTTTTATTTTCCATTCCTTCGATATTAAGTGCAATGGCCTCCCACGGAATCGTTAGATCCACATTTGTCGTATATCCTAATTTTTTAAAGCGATTTTCTTTATTTCTAGGATGTACTTTTACTATTATGTTATCTTTGCCATAGATTTTAGCTAAATTTTCAACCAGCTCTACATCACCTGTTAGGATGCCATCATTGTAGTAAGATTCTTCAAAAAAAATAACATCTCTATCATATGAATCCCTACATTCCTTTACAGAAAATACTTTATTCAAGATAGGGTTAATAATACTCTTTGTTTCAAGCAAGCTCGGAATTTCTATTACTTTTGACTGTGTATCCCACAAACAAAGATTCGGATCAAAAAAATAGAATTTTTTAAACACAGATAAAACATGTGGAAAACATTTGTAGTACAAATTTTTAATTATCGACGGATTTTTACGCCGCATACAAATGGCATGTTCGTATATCCTCGAATATGAAGAAGCTCCCTCTTCGAACATTGCAATGTTTTTGCATCCATGTTCGTGCATAAGCCATTGACCGATTGCATTAGAAAAGCCTCCTAAACCAGCAAATAGGTATTCATCAACTACATCATTTTCTTTTATATTAGAAGATTCAAGCAGTTTAGGTAGTCGTTTTTTTATATAATACCAGCTCATCATTTTCGGTGCATTCCAATCAAGTGTTTCGTTATCGGCAACAACAACCGAGTCAAAAACACCACACAATCTTTTTGCAATTATATTCGAATTAGGTGTTGATTTTGAAATTATCAATTCACTCCAATATGAAGAATAAAAAACGCACTTTACTTGAATCGCAACAATCAGCTGGTAAACCGTGCAGCAATGGAATACTATTTTTTTATCTTTCATTCCGCATTTCCACCCCATTTCTTTTTAAATTAACATTAATTGTTGATGTATTTCCCATTGCCAAAGGTATCAAATAATAAATCATTTGTGTTATAAAATATGTTGACGTATTATCTGTAAGATATAATATAAACATATATATAGTCGCAAGTAAATAGTACTCTCCAACTGCAGTCCCATTCCGGCTATTTAGCTTGACAGTTTTATATTTAAAACAGTAGTAAATCCATATCAACATTCCAATAAAGCCAATTTCGATAAACATAACAAGAATATCGCTGTGTATACTTGCTGCAACTCCATAACCGTCTATCCTAAGGCCGCTAGAATACAAGTTTCCCCAATATCGTGAAAAATAAGTGTAGCCATTGCCTAAAAAAAATGGGGAAAATTTGTAAAACTTTCTTGCATATGAATAATAGCCAAGTCTTCCCATAAAATCAATTTCAAATCTAGTAGCCAGTATCTCTAAAGCCCCACTCCAAATAATATATACATACCCTACTGTCAATATCGAGAAAACTAGAAAGAAGAATATACTTCTTCCTTTCATCGTTTTTCCTTTTCGTAATACTACCCAATAAGAAACTATTGCAACTGCTAATGCTAATATCTCTATTCTTTTTAGACCTAAGACAATAAGAATAAACGAAAGCAGTATTTTTTTAATATGGCTTCTTTCCTTTCTGTTCTCTACAAACATATAATACAAAAAGAACAGTCCCATAGCAAAAGTGAGATCATGTACTTCCATCATATACGAAGCGGCTGTATTTGCACCGGTTATAGCACTAATCAAATATAGTCCAATCTCTCGAACTCCATAATTAAAAATAAGAGGAATTATAGATCCTAGTGTATAAGAGGTCACTCCCGCATAAAATAAAACGTCTATACTTTTTTCCCCAAACAAATAATATCCACAGCTTGCATACCCCCATGCAAGAGCCAAATACAATATCGTACTAAATAATCTCGTATAATTTCCTATTGTTACATCTTCTCGAAACGCCCAAATAGCTATCGAATAGAAGCAAAAAGCAACAAAGGGCGCAATCATTAGGTTATAATGGCTTTTTATTTGCTCATATTTTTCGTTTTTCCTTGTTACATTGTTCTGAACTGAAATAACAACTGCCAAATAATAAAGCGCCCATATTCCAGCAACAATATACTTAATGCTATAGTTAATATTTGTTCCGCTAAATCTATTTGTAAATATTATTATTCCAGAAATAAAGTATGGGATTTGTGACTTTCTAATCTTTATAGGTTTACCTCTCACAACTTTCTTTCCTCCTGCCTCTTTCGCTGTTTTATCTTAATCGCCTCACCACAAACCTCATTATTGGCTCGTCACTATCTCTTAGGTGATAAGACATTTATACGCCATCTGAAATTACTATTTAACGGAACAGTGCTCTCTTCCTCTTCCAATTTTGAAGCAATGCCATCATATATGTCAATAACTTACTCTTTTTATAAATTGCCTGGCAAAATAATTTCTGCTTCGCTGGCATTTTGGAAAAATCATATTTTTTGATTACACCTTGTACACAGCCGTCACAAATCATAGATTCTATCACTTTGTTTGATGCTATACAATTAAAGCCACTGTGATCTACTTCTTGCATTATAGTCACACGAAGATTCGCTAAAAACATACTGTCAATTCTACGACACAGATTTGTGTAATTATCTTTACCCTTAACAATTTGATACTCATAAAGATATAGCTTTTTTATTTGTTCAAATCTTTCTGGTCTGTACTTCGTTGTCAAGGTTCCAACATTATGATAATAGTTATACCCTGCCAATTCATTGATAGCCACAATATGGCTATGACTCATAAATTCAATATCAAAAATAACATCTTCTGATATATATTCTCTCTCTGAGTAAAAACGTATATTGTTTTGCTCTATTATTTCGCGACAAAATATTCCAATACAAACAGACATTCCAGAATAGTTTTGCCCATATTCATCGTATCCCAACATACTTGGAAGCAATATTTCCATAACTTCTTGTTTATTAAATACACTTCCCGCAAAAGGATGTCGACTTATTACTTTGTGTGTTTCATATACATCTGTCATACCGCCTAAGCATGCATCGGCATGGTATTTTTCCGCAACTCTTAAAAGTTCTCGAAAATGTTCTGAAGATACAGTATCATCCGAATCAACAAATGACACATATTTTCCCTTTGCCACAGCAAGCCCACTATTTCTAGCATAGCCAAGCCCTTCATTTTCTTTATGTATCACACGAACAAAAGAATATTTACTTGCGTATTCATCGCATATTTCTGAACTTTTATCCTTTGATCCATCATCTACAAGTATAATTTCGTAGTTAGATATATTTTGAGTCAAAAGAGACTCCATACATCTTTGCAAATATTTTTCCACATTATAAACTGGTACAATAATACTCAATTGTAAATTCATATTTTCTCCATCATTTAGATTTCATTTGATTTTCAATATCAGCATCCACGATTTCCTCGCCGGTCTTATGCTTCAACTGCTCCTTAGAGGCTTCACTCAGACCGTTGTTGATCACACAGTTCATATCGCAGGTGCTGCACTTATCCAGCTCCTCTTTAGTAACTTTGCCATCGCGGTAGTCACGGCAGATTTTCAGCTCGTACATGCTGTACGGATGCTTGGTGAAGAGAGCCTTAAACTTGTGGACCAGAACCCAGGTAGCAGGCTTCCAGATGTACTTATGCATAGCAGGGCTTACACTGCCGATCATCCAGCAGTCACGGTCGCAGCAACGAACCTTCGCACGAACCTTCTCGGCCTCCGGGCTATTCCACAGCTCGTCCCAAGTCTGGTTGTTCAGGTTACCCATGACTTCCTTATCCTTGGTACCATTGCACGGCATGACATCGCCATACGGATCAATAAAGAAGGTATCGAAGCTCATGTCGCAAGGCAGCAGACGCTTCTGACCGTAGATGTAATTGATCAAACCGTGGTTAAAGTACGCACGGAACCACTTCTTCGGGCTGTTGCTGCGGAGCAGTTCATTGACCAGATTCTCAAAGTTCTTTGCAACCATCGGACGGTCATGGATGATGTTCTTTGCCTCAACGAAGTAGAAGCTGTTATGCAGAGAAGCAGTTGCAAACTCCATGCCCATCTCATCGGAGATTTTGTACAGCGGAACAAGGTCAGGAGCGTTCTTATCCTGGACGGTCATGCCGAAACCAACGTCCTTCATGCCCATCTCACGCAGCTTCTTCAGCGTGCCATAACCACGCTGGTAGCCGTTCTGCAGACCACGGATCTCGTTGTTGGTCTGCTCCAGACCCTCGATAGAGATACGGATACCGATCTGCGGGAACTCCTTGCACAGATCAACGATACGATCGGTGAAGAAACCGTTCGTGGAAATAACGATACGGTCGGACTTCTTGTACAGTTCACGCACAATATCCTTCAGGTCGGTGCGGATGAACGGCTCGCCGCCGGTGATGTTGGTAAAGTACATCTTCGGCAACTTCTTGATGGTTTCGATGCTGATTTCCTCTTCCGGCTTAGAAGGTGCTTTATATCGGTTGCACATAGAGCAACGAGCATTGCAACGATAAGTAACGATGACCGTACCATTTAACTTCTTTTCTTCAGACATGATTAACTCTCCTAACTCTCTCTTTTAAGAATGTTTCGATTTTATTTAAGAACCACTTGGCACATACCGAGAACATAACCGAACCACAGATGACTGCAATTGCCGTGAAGATATATGCCAGCAGACCATTTCCAAATAGATGAACAAGGTGCAGCTTCTCAAGCACCCGATAAATTACCATGTGGCACAGGTAAATCTCGAAGCTGATACCACCGAGGAACTTGGCGACTGGATTGACCAGTACCCCCCCCCCGCTTGCATCCGAGCGTATAGACCAATGCTGCCACACAGAAGAACAGCATCGTGAGTGTAGACCCGCCTAACGCAAAATACGCAACCGTGGCAATCAGCAGGACCGCTCCGGCGATGATTTTGTACTTCGATGCAAACTCAGCCAACTCTTTCCGATAGAGGAAGATCAGACCGCCTGCGATAAAATAGACTGCATCGTAGACGATATTAGTCCTCCCTGCTTTGAAGTAATTAGTGCATAACCAGTTAAACACCAGTGCTACAACCGCTACTCCCCATGCTCTCTTCTTATTTCCAATCAGGAAGCAGAAGAACGGGAACAGCATGTAGAACACAAAAATGACTGCCAGTGTCCAACTCACACCAATAACCGAAATCTTAGCATTCGGCAGAAGCCCCTGACACAAAGTCAAGTTTGCAAAGACTTCAAATAGTGATTCCTTGCTTGGTGAAATCACAAAGTCTAACGCACAAAGCAGTGCAAAGTACGGCCAGATCTTGATGTACCGTTTCTTGTAGAAATCCTCTACGCTGATCTTCTGGTCAATAATTTTCTGGTAATAGCCGCAGCACATTCCAAAGCCACTGACCATCATAAAAAGGAAAACGAGGTTTGTGAAAGATGGTATCAGCCGTTCAAACACAAATCCTCCTACCCCATATTCTCCATTTGCGAGGACGTGCATCAGTGCAATGCCAATGATGGCATACGCCTTTAATCCATCTATTCCCTCATATCTATCCGCTTTTGTAGCCACAAATTCTCTCCTCACATAACAGTCTTACTG
>UMHI01008297.1_pt1 | contig 23313 bp, 16 predicted proteins | sample 1965481 | NCBI WGS metagenome assembly UMHI01 (sample SAMEA4836093, study PRJEB28245) | human gut metagenome | biome: gut microbiome; material: fecal sample | place: Denmark | collected 2008 | reverse complement strand
TCAGGGAAATGCTACGCATGGAAAAGTTCTGTGCCATGCTGGGATTCTCTAAAGAAATGACCGAAAGTCTTTTGGTCAAGAAAGAAGCCTTGAAATGCAGCGGTAAAATCTATTCGGAGCAGCACAGACGGAACTTTGACATAAAGGATGATATTTTAAGGGTGGAGAATGACCCTAACGATGAAAACAGACTGAACCTGACAATAAACAGGAAGCCGATAGCCGACTGGTTTAGGGAGCAATGGCACAAGCTCAGATACGGCATAAGAGAGCCACAGCAGAAAGAAAGGCAAGGCAGGGGAATGAAGCTCTAACCACGGCAAACAAGTCCAAGAGAACGGTATTATGCCCTCTCTTGGACTTGTCTGCCATAAATACCATATAGACAAAGATTATCAGATACTTATGCTTTTAAGCACTCCAATCAGAAAAATACATATCAGAATGTTTTCTTTTCTGTTTTTTTTCGTATGTTTGAAAACAAGTGATTATAAAACGAAGAAAGATGAAAAAGAACATTACTTACTTCGGAGAAGTGGAAATCAACTCTCCCCAAGAAACAACAGAAGGAAAAGTCGTAATAGACAATCTCCAGATAGAATTAGATTTGAATTTCTATGATGGCAGACCGGAATATGACTGGGTAGCTGAATACGAAAATTATATCAAAGACCTAAAACAGCATAAAGCTAATGTAGAGGCAGCCATTCGTTCAGATTACAAAGATGGAGGTGATGTTAAGGAATATGTTGATTTTCATCTTGAAGAATTGGACGTTTCTATAATAGATAAGGTTTTAGCAGGTACAGATGCCTCTAAACCCAAAGAAGAAAGGTTATTGACAGTCTTAAAATTAGTTAGAGTTGGTTTCTATCCCGGTGATGAGGACTATGCGATATGGGATTATACCATAGGTAGAGAAATTGCAGATATGTTGGTGGTTGTCAATACTGATAACACAGGGAAAATCAACTATGTAACATGGGAGAATTGAAAAGCGATTAAATCATTTGAAAAGGAGATTAGTCCTTGAACAACATTATCCCAGATATTACCTGTTAATAATTAAAAATGAATGAAAGATATTATTGAGTTATTACAAAAAGAACGAATTAAAACTGTTGACGCTTTGAAAAATGGCAATAAACAGGAACTTTCCTATCTTCAACAAATAGACAAAGCTTTAGGATGGTTGAAACTGATAGAAGAAAAAGGGCTGGAAAATGTCGGATGCTATGACATACATAGCCTGCCAGATTTGCCACCAAAAAGTCGTGGAATATATAACTATTATCATTTAATGATGGATTATGAAGACCCAAGCATTGAAAATTGGAGGGAATATAAACCAGACGGTCAGCCTTTATTATTAATGTATGATGATATTGTAATAACTCGAAAAGGCAGATAACATCCATTAATGGTGATTATCCGCCAAAGCATTTATAAAATAAAGAAATAGTATGCAAGAATCTATATCTAACTTTTCGGAGAAAATATCTGTTTTTTTAGACAAGAATCATGATATTGCCTTTTTAATATTTATCGGAGTATTTGTTTTTTTACTGATTGGTAATATCTTAAACTGGAAATGGACTTATGAGCCTAAAAGTTGGGTCGGGTATCATTGGTTAGAACTTTTAGGACCGACCTCTTACCGCTTTTGGCACGCAGTTTCGCTGGTACTCATAATCATCATTCTGGCAGTTATCTATTTCACAACTTATTAAAAAAACAATTATAATGATAACAAACAATACCACTCTTGAATGAAACGAATAATCATAATTTTTAGAGAAAATAACAGCCAAATCGGCTGATAGTATAACATTATTCGCATAAATGATAAATATGATACAAGTATATTTCATAACTGACAGGCACAAATTGGAGCACCTCTTGTTCGGTATTACTGAACAAGAATTACAGGTAATGAATAATTTGCCTAAAGGAGTTTTGCCAGATATTGATCCGTATGGCGATACGATATTTTATATTGACCATATAAATTTCGTATGTGATAATATACAAATTATGATTGAAAATAAGGAGCTTCAATTTTGTTATGATAAAGAATATAAGCAATTAAAAGAATTATACGAGAAATTTAATTCTGTAATCCCTAAAGAAACAGCTTTATTCCTCGTAGGAGATTAAAATGCGAATAACAAGCGGCTTAACCTCCCCTAAAAAGGTCGGTTAGCCACCATTAGCGTTGATATATGAGAAAAGAAATAATACAAGCAATCATTAAACCATATATGAAAAGCAAGTCATTTCAAAATAAAGGAATGCGTTTTACTAAAGATATGGGATTGTTTCAGATAGAAGTCGAAATTCAAAGCCAACGATATTACAAAGAGGAACATACTGAGAATTTCAGAATAAATTATTTTTTGTTTTGCCGTGAATTTACAGAACTATCGGGTAAGAAATTAAGCTTTGCTGGTGGGAGTATTGCAGAAGAAAAAAGTTCATGGATAAAAATAAATCCTCAAACTGATATAGAGCGATTAAAAAGTTGGCTTTTATGTGAACTTGATTCTATGCTGAATAAGTTGGAAAACAAATATTCAATAGAATATTTGTTAGATATTTGGTCAAAATATGATACAGACCTTCAATATCCGTTCTTGTTGGCAAAAAATAATCCAAAACAGCTTGATGAATGGACGGACGAAATGAAGTTTGAAATACAAAAATTGGATGCTAAACTTTTGGAGTTATCTTCCGAAAAATCAGAACAAGAAAAGAGAGATGATTGCTTGGATAAAGAAATGAGATTAGATGGCATTCGTATGAAAATAAACAGATTGGTTTCAAGTAGAAAGAATATATTAGAAACTCTTGATTTTATCCAATCAAACGCTAACAAGATCGAGATAACAGCTTAAGGCTGTTCCTCACCAAACCATTATAGTTTCGTAATAATAATGGGTGGTATGATATTTATACTTGAATCCTAAATATTCACCTTTTGTACTGTAACTGTTACAGGTGTAAGAAATAGGATGAAATATATTTGAATTGAATTAAAGGAAAATAAATAAATGTGCTGCACGGCATATTTAGCCGGGATATTCGGGAACAATTTGGGAACATTAATATAAAAAGAAAAGAGCTAAATATTTGATTTTCAAATATTTAGCTCTTTTTCTTGTACCCAGACCCGGGATCGAACCGGGATGGGTTGCCCCACTGGTGTTTGAGACCAGCGCGTCTACCTATTCCGCCATCTGGGCGCATCTCTCTTGATTGCGAGTGCAAAGGTAGGCGTTTTTTTTATATTTGCAAAACTTTAGCCGGATTTTTTTCTTATTCCGGCATTATTTTATGAAAATCGTTTGATGGAAGCGGGCAGAGCGGCTTATGCCACTGACGATGTAGATGCCCGGATGGAGCGGGACTCGTAGGGTCTCGTCCTGAAGTAAGGTCTGGTAAATGCAGCCTCCTGAAGGGGCATAGATGCCGAGCCTGCAAGGGGTATCCGAAAGTTTGTCTGCCCGGAGTATGTTTCCCGGTTCGCAAGTGAGACGGAAAAGGGGCCGGGATGTATCATCGGGAAAGGAGATGCCCGGAACGGCATCCGGGTTTCCGCTGTCCGGTTGGCGCATAAAGAACCATTGGCGGTGGCAGGCAGTCGGAGCGGAACCGTATTCCCACAGACCGACTGTTGTGCCGGCCGTATGATGTTCGCCTTCCAAGTCGAAAGCCTTCGACCCGTCTTCTGTCATGATTTTATAAAAGAGCCGGTCGATGGGAGTGAGGGTAAAGCTTTGTCCGGCTTGGGGAGAAGTTTCATATCCTAACGCATAGTCCGGCGAGTGGTCGGTCAGGATATCACCGTTGCCGTTGGTAAAGGTATATCCGTTTCCGTCCGGTTGCAGTTTCCAAGTTTGTTCCGGAGTGTATGACAGAGGTTGTAAAGTCACCTTGCCGCCGGATGCCTGCAGGGCTTGGTCGGCTGCGTTACGGGGGCATATCCAGTAAGGAAGGCCGGGGCGTATGGCGTTGTCGGCATCCGCGCTTTCTTCCACGGGGATGACGAACGTGATGATGCTGTAGGCTGGGAGCTTGTAGGTCAGTATGCGGTCTTCGAGTGTGTAATCGGCCGTTGGGGACAAATCCTCGGTCTCCGAGCTACGGAGTGCCGTCAGCCCGTTGCTTATGGATTCGTAAAAACTTAAATCGGCACGATGCACGACGGGTAAGGCGTTCGGATTGATGGCCACTATGATGAGGCTGTCGCCTTCCGGGTTGCGGGCTGCCAGTGTCTGTCCGTTCAACGACGTGAGGAATGTGTAGCCCGGACGGATGAATTTACTGAAGTGTTGGCGGATGGAATAGTTCTTCACCTTGTGGTAGGTCTGTTTCGTGAAGTCGCCTTGCACCAGGCACCATTGGTCGTTGCCCTCCTCCACGTATTGCCAGTCCACCCACGCCACAGGCATAATGTAACGTATGTCGTCCATCAGTTTCTGTGCCAGGTTCAGGTTTCCGGCAATACCGCTTCCGCCGCTGCCTACTTCGCTCATCCATAGACGGATGCCCTGTTCCTTGCAGAGGGCACTGATTTGGCTGCGTGCCTGCGTGGTGGCCGAGTAGGTGTGCGTGTTCCATTGTCCGACGAGGGGCAGCACTCCGGCGGCCTGATAACCTTCAAAGTCCCTGACCGACTGTGCGGCATCGGTTTCTTCCGAGGCCGAGATGACGGTGTTCAGGCCGGAGGCTTTCAGGATGGGGTGCAACACTTTGAGGAAAGCCACTTGCGAGGCAATGTCGAAATGGCATCCTTCTTGTCCTCCGTTGGCTCCCCAATAACTCGTCATCGGTTCGTTGAAAGGCGAAAGCGTACGGAACTCTATGCCGTATTCCTCTTTATAATGTCGGCACACGTCTACCAGATAATGGGCGAATGCTTCATAGTATTCCGGTTTCAGGTTGTCGGCCGACGCATCGGTATGGCCTGCACAACATCCGCTGTAAGTCATGTAGTAGGGACAGGAATTGCTGAAGGCCTCGAATATGGCATCCGGACGCTTCTCTTTGATTTTCAGCATGATTTTACGTTGTGCGGCATCACGGTTCCAAATGTATTCACCGTCCGGGCTGTCTTTGAAGCCTTCCATTTCCGCACGCAGGCCTTTTCCGCTTCCCATGTGGTGCGGCGTGCAGTTCCGGTTTTGCGGGTCGTCTCCCCCACCGATGTTGTAGCGGAAAATACGGTAGTCCAGTCCGTCCGGACTGACCAACCAATCCACAAGTTCGTCTATCTTCTCGTCGCTCCACTTCCCGCACATGTTGGCCCACCAGCAGAGCGAGATGCCCCATCCCTCGAACTGTTGGCGGGTAACGGCCGGGTTGATGACGTAGACCGAGGTGTCGGCAGGCGGAGCCTGATGCACGTCGGTCGTAAGGTACCACAGGTGCCGGGTGTCCGTCCCGTCTTTGTCCGAATACACGGCTGACGACGCTGTTGTCCCGTCCGTTCCTAAATATTTGTTGTTGTATTTGCAGCGCAGCTTGATGAAGAACTTTCCGGAGTTCTCTATGGCATACAAGGCTTTTGCCGATGAGGGGTCGGTTGTGAAGGACGTGTTCCATTGTCCGCTCAGTGACAGATAACCTTGTCCGTCGTCCGATTGCAAGGCATAATATCCGTTGCCGTCGGGGATGAATGTAAGTTTTTGGGGCGACGGGGCATCTGCGGCTTCCAATACCGCTCCTCCTTGGGCGTCTTTGGCCACATGGTTTCCACTGGAGTGCATGAGGAAAAATGCCGTGGGACTGTTGATGGTTTGTGCCAAAAGCAGGGCCGGTAACCACAGAAATATCCAACCGGCCAGATAAGTGTAAAGTCTGTTCTTCATCTGTTTTGAATTTGAAATCAGGTTGATGGGGTAAAAGTACGACGATTCTGCAAGAATAACAAGCAAATGGGGGATAAAAGTTTATAGCTGAAAGTATTTATGGCTTCTTGCCGGAAGATTATGAGGAAAAAGTTGGCTTTGAAGACGTTTTTTATTAGTTTTGCGAAGACTACTTATTTATTATTTATCAAAAGAAGAAGCGTATGAATACATTGAAGAATTTTGCTTTCGGTGTGTGCTTGTGCGGCACATTCGGGTTAGGCCTGGCCCTGTTGGGGGCTTGTACATCTTCGGGTGGAAAGACGGAGACGGTTATGTCCGATAGTGTGGATACAGAGCAAGGAAATGCGGTGGTCGAGGCCATAATGTCCCGGCGCAGTATCCGTAAGTACAAAGACCAACCGGTGGAACGCGAGAAGTTGGAGACCATTGTGAATTGCGGTATCAATGCGCCTAGCGGGATGAACCGTCAGCCTTGGCAGGTGCGTGTGGTGGACAATGCCGATTATATCGATGGAATCACAGAGGTTTTCAAAAAAGCCAATCCGAAGGCGGCCGAAGAACCCGGTTTTAAGAATATGTTCCGGAATGCTCCCGCCGTGATATTCATCGCATCCCCGAAGGACGGAAGCGGCCAGTTGGACTGCGGGCTTTTAGGTGAAAACATGGTGTTGGCAGCACAGTCTTTAGGACTCGGAACTTGTTGCCTTGGCGGTCCGATTGCTTTCATGACAGGCAATCAGGAGGCCGCTTCTTATCTGGAACGTTTGCAACTCCCGGAAGATTATGTTCTGCTGTATGCCATTGCTGTGGGTTATCCAGACGAGTCTCCCGCTGCCAAACCGAGAGATGCGGAGAAGGTTAAGTTTGTGGAATAAACTGTGTATTTAAGTGATTTTAAAATTCCTTTTTCGAGTTTGTTCGTGAAAAGGGTTAACTTAGCGACAGTTTACACTAGCCTTTGAATTATGGAAGCAAAAGACCAGAATTATTGTGTGATATTGGCCGGCGGCATCGGCAGTCGTTTGTGGCCTGTAAGTCGTAAAGAGTTGCCCAAACAGTTTCTCGACTGGTTCGGAACGGGGCGTACTTTATTGCAACAGACCTACGACCGTTTTCGCAAGATTATCGATACCAAGCATATTTTTATCGTGACCAACGAGCATTATGCGGATTTGGTAAGGGAACAGTTGCCGGATGTGGCACAAGACAGAATATTGAAAGAACCTATCCGGCGGAACACCTTGCCGAGCGTGGCGTGGGCTACGACGTGTATCAGCCACCTTTGTCCGCACGCCAATGTGATAGTTTCTCCCGCCGACCAGTTGATTCTGGAGGAGAAAAACTTCGATGATGACGTGCTGAAAGGATTGGACTTCGTGGGGCATTCGGATTGTCTGCTGACCATGGGAGTAAAGCCGACCCGTCCCGATACCGGGTACGGGTATATCCAAGCCCATGAGAATATGGAGGAAGGGGCGTTTGCCCGTGTGAAGTCCTTTACGGAGAAGCCCGCGTTGGATTTTGCCCGTGTATTCATGGAAAGCGGGGAGTTTTACTGGAATACAGGGTTATATCTGTACAACGTCCGTACCATGATGAAGGCGATTCATGATTTGGTGCCAGACTATCGGGACAGCCTGACGGAGGCCATCGATGCCATTGACGAAGATGATTTCTGTCGCGTGCCGGCCCATTTCGATACCTTGCCGAACCTTTCATTGGATTATAGTATTTTGGAAAAGAGCGAGAATGTCTATGTACAGGTGTGCGACTTCGGATGGGCGGATTTGGGCTCATGGTGCTCCCTGCACAATGATACGCAGCACGACCGGCAGGACAACGTGTTGCTTAATACCGAAGCCTTGCTGTACAACAGTGAAGGGAATGTCATTTGTTTGCCTAAGGGAAGGATAGCCGTTATTGATGGATTGAAGGGCTTTGTCGTGGCAGAAAAAGGCGATGTGCTGATGATTTGCCCCAAGGATGACAGTGCGGCATTAAGGCGTATGATGACAGATGCCCAGATGAAGTTGGGAGAAGAGTTTATTTAGCTTTCTTATTATATATAAGGTATAATAAAAGCGCGGTTTCTCACGAAGCCGCGCCTTTATTTTGTCGTGTGTTTTGTGTTATCGAATACCTGCCATGTAGTTATCCGAGATAGCTTTGGCAATGGCCTTGAACTCCTCATCCGTGAACGTCAGTTTAGGGTTACTGAAAAGCATGTCCTTTTCGTTCTGCATGGGAATCAAGTGGATGTGCGCATGGGGTACTTCCAGTCCCAAAACGGCTTGTCCTACTTTGATGCAAGGAAAAGCCTTTTTGATGGCCTCTGCTACGTGCTTGGCAAAGACTTGCATCGCACCGATTTCTTCGTCTGACAAGTCGAAGATGTAATCCACTTCGCGTTTGGGAATGACCAACGTATGGCCCTTCACCAAAGGATTGATGTCGAGGAAAGCATAGAAACGGTCGTTCTCTGCGCATTTATAGCTCGGAATCTCTCCGGCTACGATTTTACTGAATATGGTAGCCATGGCGGTTATTCAAATGAAATGTTCGTGATTTCCAGTTGTACGGTGCCGTGCGGGATTTTGATTTCTGCCACGTCGCCTACTTTCTTGCCTAACAAGCCTTGCGCGATGGGGGTCTGCACAGAGATTTTGCCTTCTTTCAGGTTGGCTTCCGTTTCAGACACGATGGTGTATGTCATCTTCATGTTGTTCTTCACATTGCGCATTTCTACCTTGGACAGGATTTGTACTGTGTCGGCTTTCAGTTTCGAGGTGTCGATGATTTTGGCATCCCCGATGACTGCTTTCAGTTGGTTGATTTTCATTTCCAACATAGCCTGATGCTCTTTGGCGGCATCGTATTCCGAGTTTTCACTCAGGTCACCCTTGTCGCGTGCCTCTGCGATGGCTGCCGAAGCTGCCGGACGTTCGATGGTTTCCATTTCTTTGAGTTGGGCCACCAGTTTGTCGTAGCCCTCTTGTGACATATAAGCCATAATTATTCCTCCTTAATTATTATTATGCGTTTTTACTTGAAAAGATAAAAACAAAAGAATTCCGGCCTTAATCAGCCGGAACCCTTTTGCCTTTTCCTTTAATGATTCGATGCAAAGTTAAGCTTTAAAATCTGAATCACAAAGATTTTTGCATTTTTTTCTATTTTGCCGGGGATGGGGATGGGGAAAAAAGTATTAAAAACAGGTTATGAATGATTTTTGGCTCTTTTTTGCACGATTCTGCTCCTTGCTTTCCTTGCTATACCCTTATCTTTGTGGTACAGAACCAAGAATACATTAATCAGTGCAAATGGCTAAGAAAATTAGCATTATGATGTATTGTCGGATGAGAAGTGGAATTGCCGGTAAATGAAAACCACCGAAGAAATTCAATATGGTGGAAAGAAAACATATTAACCATAAAACAATTCATTATTAGAAAATATGAATATGAAAATTTATGCAGTTTTAGTATTAGTCTGTTTGATGACGAAACTTAACGCCAGAAGTCATGACAAAGTCGTGTTATTGGAGAATCCGGTTCCCGTTTCTTCTGTGAAGAATATAACAGGTTTCTATGGAGGACGCATGAAGTTGAACCGTGATATTTACCTGAAGAATTTTCCTATAAACAGATATGTGGATTTTATCGTGGAACGACAGCATATCCAGTGGGACTGGACAAAAGCCGAACAACATGGCAAATGGATTGAATCCGCCTATTTGTCGGCTATTCAGGGTGGTGATGATGAACTGTTATCGAAGGCTCATGCTGTATTGAAACGTATTATTGACTCACAGGAAGATAATGGTTATTTGGGAGCTACGGCCCGGAGTTATCGTTCTGGCAAAAGACCTGTCAGGGGTATGGATGCCTATGAATTATACTTTGTTTTTCATGCCTTTATGACAGTATACGAACAGACTGGAGATGAAGAGGCACTGGTCGCTGTTGAAAAGTTGGCAGATTATTTTTTGAAATATTTTGGTCCCGATAAGTTGGAATTTTGGCCTTCGGATTTGCGGGCACCGGAGAATAAGCGCAAACGGGTGGATGCCTTGTCTGATTTTGCAGGGCATGGAGTACATTATTCATGGGAAGGAACATTGCTTTGTGACCCTGTCGCACGGTTATATGAACTGACCGGAAAGAAGAAATATTTGGATTGGAGCAAATGGGTCGTTGGCAACATTGACAAATGGAGCGGTTGGGATGCTTTTTCCCGATTGGATTCTGTGGCAGACGGCACATTGGGGGTTGACGAACTTCAGCCTTACGTGCATTCACATACGTTCCAAATGAATTTTATGGGTTTTCTTCGCCTATATCGTATTACAGGCGACAAGTCTTTGTTCCGTAAAGTAGAGGGAGCGTGGGAGGATATCCACAAGCGCCAAATGTATATTACCGGTGGAGTCAGCGTGGCTGAACATTATGAACACGGCTATGTAAAACCGGTATCGGGGAATGTGGTTGAGACTTGTGCCACAATGTCATGGATGCAACTTACGCAGATGTTATTGGAACTGACCGGGGAGTCTAAATATGCGGATGCAATGGAACGTTTGATGATGAATCATGTATTTGCCGCTCAAGATTGCGAGACTGGTACTTGCCGTTACCATACAGCCCCGAACGGAACGAAGCCCGCTAGTTATTTTCACGGTCCTGACTGCTGTACGGCAAGCGGGCACCGTATCATTTCCATGTTGCCCACTTTTATGTATGCGGAAAGAGGTAAGGAGTTTTTTGTGAACCAGTATCTGCCGTCCCATTATATAGGAAAGGATTTCGCTTTTCAGATTTCCGGTAATTATCCGGAGGCGGAGAATATGGAGTTGACCGTCCTTTCAGAGAAGGCTGTTGACAGGGTGTTGAATCTGCGTATTCCCAGTTGGTGTAAGGCTCCTCGGGTATCTGTAAATGGGAAAAATGTGATAGGCGTGGAACCGGGGACTTATTTAAAAATATCCCGTAAATGGTCTAAAGGGGACAAGGTTAGTATTGTCTTTCCTATGGAGGAAAGGTGGGTGATGCGTGAACACCATAGCAAATACACTACTTATACACTTCCCAGGGGAGAGATTATGTATAAAGAAGAACCGACGGACAGAATTCCATACGCTTTTCTACGTGGTCCTATGGTTTATTGCTTGGATATGGTGTGGAACAAACAACTTTGTAACGATGATGTGGACTTGGCAAAGGATATACGATTGAATGTAAGCGTTAAGCCATCTGTGGTGGATAAGCCTTATGCCAATATGGTAGGACCTGTTTATCGTACGAAAGCATTGTATAAAGGAAGTGAAGTGGAAGTCTTGCTCACACCGTTTGTTGACATCGGGCAATGGTTCCGTCCGTCCGGACAGAAACCGGAAAAGAATGCAGAGATGTTTACTTACGGTATTTGGTTGTATAAGGAATAGGTGTTTAGTCTCTTATAAAAAGCATGTGGGGTGTAAGAAACAGACTATGTTATCATTTTAATCTTAAAAAATATTACCCATGAACAGAATGAAATTATGTTTGCTGGCTGTATTAACCTTTGGCCAAGGTATGGCCGAGGCTGCATTTCGGGATAATCCTACCGAAATGACGACTTCTATTGTAAACCCGAGTTTTGAAGACGGGGCGACGGGTTGGGCAAATGCCGGCTTTTGGACACAGACGAATGATTCACCGACAGGAGAAGGATGGACGAAGGATGGCAAGATTTATATGGAACGGTGGGTTGCTGATTCTCAAACGTTGCCTGATGCAGATTTGCACCAAGTCGTTTCGGAACTTCCGGTCGGTGTGTTTAAGGTGGTTGTCGATGCGCATGCCGTGAATCAAAAGGGGGAACCGGAAGTTTGTCAAGGAGCTTTCCTGTATGTCGGACGGCATGAAACGTCTGTCCATAAGGGTGGTGAATACCAACTTCGTGCCGTAGCCGTGAATGGCACATTGGAAATCGGGTTCAGGCTGAAAGGTACGGATGCCAATTGGGCAGCGGTCGACCATTTCCGTTTGTTGTATGAAGGACACGATGTGGAGGCTTATAAAGAGGAACTGGACATCCTGTTGGCTGTGGCAGAGGAAGGCGCGGCACAGGAAAACTGCCATAACCTGACGAGTCTTCGCAAGGCGATTGAAACAGCAAAGGAAACAGGGGATTCGGTGGATGAGTTAGTAGCCGCACTGCAAGGATTGGATGCAGCTATCAATGAATACGACCGGTTGGCTGTGCAGTATGGGGCTTTTGAACGGGCGTTGCTCAATGCGAAGAAACTGTATGACGGCAGCGATTATGCCGGAAAATCATTGTTTGGAAAAGTGATAGAGGAACTTGAACCTTTGGCTGACAATCCGGAAGGGCAAGATTTGATGGAGGCGGTTTCCAAATTGGAGAAAGCCACACAGGACTATCTGGACACCCGTCCGTCCAATTGGATGACTATCCGTAACGGGGCTTTATGGGTGGACGACCGAGGTGAGCCGGTACAGGCTCACGGAGCAGGTTTCTTGCAAGTCGGCGACACGTGGTACATGATAGGCGAAGACCGTAATAATACATGGAATCCAGATGTGAACATGTATTCAACCAAAGACTTCGTGCATTGGAAGTTTGAGCGTAAGATCATTAAGAACGGTGTGACGCACCCGTCTTTGGGGAATGGCCGTTTCATCGAGCGTCCCAAACTTATGTATTGCCGTAAGACGGGAAAGTATGTCGTGTGGTGCCATTGGGAACAAGGGAACTACGGGGCTTCCGAAGCTGCTGTTTTCTATTGCGACTCCGTGAACGGGGATTATAAGTTCCATTGGGCAGGGCGTCCGTTGGGGGTCAAGTCGCGGGATTGCAATGTCTTTGTGGACAATGACGGTACGGCCTATTTCATATCCACCATCGAGGAGAACCAGCATTTGGGGCTTTTTAGGCTGTCGGACGATTATTTAAGTGCGGTGGAATATACGGAACTGTTTAAGTGGCAGTCGCGCGAAGCACCGGCCATCGTGCGCCATGGCGATACCTATTTCATGATGTTTTCGGCCTGTTCCGGTTGGGATCCGAACCAAGCGTCTTATTCTTATTCCAAATCGCTTACTTCTGGATGGTCTTCGCGTGCAAATATCGGTAACTCTGTCGCGTATGACACCCAGGCGGCTTCTGTCCTGACAGTTACCGGTTCCAAAGGCACGTCGTATGTGTATGTCGGCGACCGTTGGCAAGACCCGGGATTGGCAGAATCCAAGACCATCATGTTCCCTATATCTTTTAATGGAAATTCCATCGTATTCGATTATAAGCCCCAATTTGATTTGGATTTGTCTACGGGGCAATGCCGGGATGTCGCGCAGTCATGCTACGTCCCGAAAGACAAATGGAAAGTGAGGGCATTCAGCAGCCAGGAGACCGGCTCGGAGAACGGAGCGGCAGCCAATGCCATCGACGGGAACCTACAGACGAAATGGCACACCCGGTATAGCGGAGGCGTGGCATCGGCTCCCCACCACATCGAGGTTGACATGGGAGAAGAACATGAGATTGCCGGTTTCCTTTGTGCTCCGCGCATGGACAATTCTTCCAATGGCTTGGTTCGTGACTATATGTTCTTGGTAAGTACCGACGGAGAACAATGGGAGGCTGTCTCCGGAGGTACGTGGTTGCCTTATTATGCCGGGGTTTATTTTGAGCCTGTCAAGGCTCGTTATTTCCGGCTAGTGGCATTGGCGGGGCAGTATGCCAGCATTTCTGAAATCGATATATTGCAAGAGGCACCGGATTCTTTTGCACCTGCATCGGTGAATGGATCATGGCGTTTGGGAGAAAGCTCTCCTTTTTATAATACAAATCCGACGGTACGTAAAAGGAGTACCGTGACCCTTACGGCCAAGACCGGGAGTTCTGGTGGAAGTTGGGCTTTCTATGGTCCGGACGGGGAAATGGGACATACAAACGAATACCGGATTGATAAAGTGTCGGATGATAACGTGGGCGTTTATACCTTTATATATAGCGACCAGTATTGCCAAAGTGCCAAAGTGGATTTCCAATTATCTATCCGTGGGACGGATGTGGAAAGTGTCGAATCAGGCTTGGCGGTGGTGGATACGAAGTATTACACGTTACAAGGTATGGAAGTGTCCGAGCCTTCCGGAAAAGGCATGTATGTCGTGAAAACCTGTTATGGCGACGGGAGCGTGAAAGTGGAAAAGAAATTGTTGGACTAAAGGTTGGAAAGCGATGAAAATCAGTAGCGTGCTTGCAGGCATGGCCATTCTGGTGGCGGCTTCCGGTAACGGAAGGGCCGAGGTTTTGCCTTACATGCCTTTAAAAGGAGATTTTGGCGGGGCAAACGTGACGGATGTCGAGGGTTTCATTCCGAATATCGGTGATTATACGTTGCAAATGTCTGTTCCGGCCGGATGTCCGGTAGGAATTGCTTTTGGCAATGTGGAACATACGATGGAAGACGGCGGTATGTTGCGTGTAGCCTGCCACGACGGCACAGCCTATGTGTTTGAGAATGGGTTGTACAAGAAGAAAGTGGCGGTAAAGCCACAATACACCCTTTCGGAAACCAACGTCATACGTAATGGCAGTTTCGAGGAAGTGGAAACGGACTTTTCGGGCGGTCGTTGGCAACCGGACGTGTGGGAAACATGGGACGGAGGCAAGCCAACCTGGGGAGGAGAAACCGGCAAGACGAACGTGAGGGAAAACCCGTCCTACCGGAGTGACGGTTTGAAGTCTTTGGTCATGCATAGCGAAAGCCGTTACCTGATGCAGCAGTTGGAACCGGAGGCGTTGAAACCGAACACGGCCTATTTGTTGACTTACGATTACTGGACTTCCGAAGGATATGGCAATGGCAATGCGGCCTACCGTATATTGTTAGGTACCGACCGTTGCAAGGGCGATATTGCGGATTTGCAAGGGCATGTCACACCGGCAGACGGCATGGGCAAGGGCAGCTATGCTTTGCTCATACAGACCCCGGAGGTATTGCCGGAAAATATATGGTTCTCTTTGTATCGGGCTGAGTCGAAAGTCGATTGGATTGACGATATTGAACTGGTGGAAGTGGATACGGAAACGAAAGGCATTGAAGGACAAGTAAGCAACGTGGTTTATTTGGGGGGATATGCCTTTGCGCCAGACAATCTTGTATTGAGTGGCGGCCACAGCATGGAGATGACGGATTATTTGGTGAATGCCGGTTTCTCGGACGGGACATTTGCGGGCAACGCCCCTGTGGGTTGGACGCTTTCCTTTTCCGCACAGTCTAAAATCAGTACGGGGGAGAAAGGCGGGGGGATTATTCCTGGCGGACAAAACCATTGGCAATTGTGGACCGGCAGCGGTGGAATGGACGGAAAGGCCAGTCAGGCCGTAAGCGGTCTTCCAAACGGGAAATACAGTGTAAAGGCCGCAGTGTCTTCATCCTTTAATGGCAAAGTGCAACTTTTTGCGAACGAGGGCAGGACTTCCGTCCTGTCTGGCAATCCTAAAATATATGAAACTTCGGGAATCGTGTTCAACGGTACGCTTGAATTGGGATTGGAAGTGGATGCAAGCGGAAGCCCGACAATAGACATGGATAATTTCGAGCTGACCTATTGCGGAAACGACCGGGAAGGATATATGAAGATAATGAAAGGCATGCTCGAGGAAGCGAAAGCCGATACGCTCGTCATGGTTTCCGGTGCGGATGACTTGCCCGGTTTTAATAATCTTGGCGCATATCGCCGGGCTATCGATGCGGCCGAGTCGCTTGAAGAAGACGCTTCTGCCGGGAGGTTAATCGAAGTTGTCGGCTTGTTGGACGCTGCGATGAAGGAATATGATGGCATTGTGGCCGAATATAAGGTCTTAAAGGATGCTTTCAATCGTTTGGAACAAATTGTGGAAACATCGGATTATGCCGTCAAAGACCGTTTCTTGCAGACGTTGGCGGAAGCACATGCTTTATATGAAAGCAAGGAAGACCGGCGGGAGGAAATAGTTCCCATGTTGGATCGGATAACGGCAGACCAGAAGGAATTGGTGGCTCATGCCGATTTGAAAGCCGCGATAAAGAAAGCCCAAGTCATGTTGGACAAATCCGACTATCCGGGCAGGCAGGATTTTGCGGATGCCATAGCCGGGGCACAGGCTGCCTACGATTCACCGGTAGGGAAAGACATGTCGGTCGTGATGAAGGAACTCCGCATGGCACAGGCACGGTATTATGATTCCCAGTACACCCGTCCGGCGATGGCACAGACGGTAAGTGAGGTGGACTATGACTTGGGGAATGGAGTGGAGAAATATGTGCTCCGTGTGGACGGGCGTCCTTTCTACATGACCAATGTGCAGGTCCGTTTGGACAAGCTTTACGGTTATGAAGGGTGGAACGACAGTGAGCTTGAAGCCGTGATGGAACAGGCGGCATCGGATGGCTTCAATACGGTGTCCATTCCGGTTTTCTGGCGGGAGGTGGAACCAGAGAAGGACTTTTTCGACTGGCGGATTTTGGACAAGTATATGGGGTGGTGCAAGAAATATGGCATGAAGATGGAGCTTCTGTGGTTCAGCTGGAGCAGTGGCGGCCGTGTGCAATACCTTTGGAACTGCAATGGACGGAAGGAACTGCGTACGCCGGATTATGTATGTTCCATCGATGGCACATCCGAGTTTAATATGCTCCAAAAAACTTTTGAATATTCGTTGGATTGGCGCGACACGGACCTGCGCGACCGTGAACGTTACGTGCTGTCCCAAGTGATGGAACATGTGGCCCTTTGGGATGCCAACAATGGAGCACCCCATGTCGTGGTGGGAGTACAGTTAGGCAACGAGGCCCGTGGACATGGCGGTAATCCGGCCACGCCGGATGAAATCATCAATTATTACCATCACGTGGGGGCTGCCGTGAAGGAATCCAAGTACAAAGTCTGGACACGTTTGAATTGCGTGAGTTACGAAACGAGTGGACGGACTTCGGCCAACGAAAGAAAACGCAATAGCGGAGGGACGAACATAGACTTTGTAGGTATTGACATTTATGGCACGAATGCCTCAAAGGTAAAAGGAAACATGGACGGGCAGTTGGGGACGAACGGGAAGAATTTCCGTATGATTATGGAGGTAGATGCCAAGGATGCCAACTCGCCTGTTTACCAGATGGCGGCCTTGGCCGGTGACAAGTCGTTCGATTACTATAATTATTGTGTGGTGGACGGTAATGCCCTTTATGGGGCGGATGGCCATAAACTGGTAGAACGCGGGCACATCGGAGAAGTGCGCCAAAGGAACAAAATGCTGAACTTGGCCAACCAGGACATTGCCGTCAAATCACACGGGAAAGGTTTGTACGTCTATAATTATGCAGGAAACTCGGTGTCTGCGGAAACCGGTCTTGAAGGCATTTCTTTCCTTCCGTCTTCATCGCGGGTCCAGGCTGTGGCTGTGCGGCATAGTGCCCGTGAGATATTGCTCCTTTCCACGGCCCGGGGGACTTTCGTGTTGCCGGCCACCATGAAAGTTACGGATGTTTCTTTCGGCTATATGGATGAAGAAGGACGGTGGGTACGCGAAACCGACGGGGAAGTCGTAAACAGGAAAGTCACGTTGGACGGAACGGCTTGCGTGCGTTTGGAGATAGGTGAAGAAGGCACGGGGGAGGAATCATACGTGGTGAACCCCGAGTTCAACAACAGTTACATGGTGGACGGGGCACCTTATGGTTGGACGAATACGACCCATGCGTCGACCTCTAAGATCAGTGTGGAAGCCAAAGGCGACGGGACTGTGATAAAAGGTAACGAGAATCATTGGCAGTTGTGGCACGGTGGTGGCCTTGACGGCAAGATAATGCAGGTGGTCACGGGTTTGCCTGAGGGACGCTACCGCTTGTCTGCCGGTCTGGTATGTTCCTTTGGTGGCGGAAGCATCTCGCTTTTTGCCGGGGATGCGGAGGCGCCCGTGCGTAACGGGGCTTCTGCCTTTTATGAAGTGGAAGCTGAGGTGAATGGAGACGGTAGCCTGCCCATAGGGTTGGACATCAAGACAGACGGAGGACAGACCACCATTGAGTTTGACCATGTGAAACTTGTTCCGGTGGGTTCGGGGATTTTCGGCTTGACGGATTCCGGCGCGGCCCCGCAGGACTTTGAGGTGTACACCCTTCAAGGCATCCGTGTGAAATCGGGGAACGGCATGCCGGAAGAAGCCGTTGAAGGGTTGCCGCGAGGTGTCTATATAGTGAAAGGCAAAGCAAGTAATACTAAAATAATGTTTCGTGAATAGGTAATTAGTTTTGTTGAGTGCCAACGTGCTTCTTTCTTTCATGCCGTGGAGCGTTTGAATAGCTTATGGCATCGGGAAACAATGCACGTTGGCTTTTTATAATACATGACAACATATATGGATTTCAGGTTGGGGCATTTGCATGCAATTATGGGAGGTTATAGATGTAAGCTTATTTTTTCATTGGCGTTGGCGATGTGTACGGTTACGGTCTTGCCGCAGAATCCGGCAAGTGTTTTCATCACGGCCGGGCAGTCCAATGCAGAGGGGAGGGCGACAGTGGAAGACCTTCCCGTATACCTTAAGGATTTCTCTTACGGCCATCTCCGTTACGCTTTTGTACGTTCCGCGCAGACGGGTAAGTTCGGTGATTTCAGGTTTGGGGATACTTTCGCCTTTTGCGATGTGACGAACTATTTCATAGACCGGGCCATGGATGCCGATTTCTATGCCATCAAATGTACCTACGGAGGGACATCCATTGCTCCCGGCGCGACTGAGCCTGGCAAACCTGTATGGTATGCCGGTAGGGAATGGCTCAGGAAGAACAAGGCCCACAGTGATGCCCATGGGGGAATGTCGTTGGCTCTTTCGCTTACCGAAGGTTTTGCCAAGTGTGCAGGGACGACCCTGTCTAAATTGCCAGGCGGTTATGATGTGAAGGCCATCATGTGGCATCAGGGGGAGAGCGACCGTACCAAGGCCGGGGATTATTATCGGAATTTCAAGGAAATGATCACGTTCATGCGCGAACGGATATATGCCGTGACCGGTAAGGAAAAGGATAAGACATTGCCGTTCATATTCGGGACTGTACCCCATGCTTCCCGCCAATATGACCCGCTTGTGGAGGCGGCCCAACTTCAGGTGGCCCGGGAGTTGCCCAATGTCCATGTCATTGACTTGAGCGATGCCGGGCTACAGGCCGACGGGTTGCACTTCGACGGGGCATGGACGGAATATGTCGGTAAGCTCATGTTTGATAAGCTGGTCGGGTTAGGGCTTGTAGATGCTCCTTCGGCAGGTGTGTCCCGTCCGCCGGTTGCCAATGGGGTGGACAGTCTTTTGACATGGCACTATCCCCAAATCCCAAATGGCAAGGCGGTTGTAATATGTCCCGGGGGTGGATATGGGCATCATGCCATGGGGCATGAAGGGAACGAAGTAGCCGAATGGCTTGCCGGAAAAGGTTACTTGTGTGTTGTCCTCAAATACCGTTTGCCCGGCGGGCAAAGCAACATTCCCCTTGACGATGCCCGGGATGCCATACGCCTGTTACGCGGCAAGTCCGATGAGTTGTGCATAAGTCCCGACCGTATCGGTATCATGGGATTTTCTGCCGGGGGGCATTTGGCCGCAAGCGTGGCCACGTTGGGCGACAGCTTGGGCAGGCCGGATTTTCAAATCCTGATGTATCCGGTCATATCGATGTCGCCGGAAATAACGCATTGGGGCACACGCAACCATTTGATAGGCATGGATGCCCCGTCTTTATTGGCGGAACGTTATTCGCTTGAAAGGCAAGTGGACGGGAAGACGCCTCCTGCCATCATCATACTTTCTGCAGATGACCCTGCCGTCAGTCCCGAGAACAGTTTGCGCTATTTCAATGCCCTTAGGGAAAATCATGTCCCCGTGTCCATGTTCATATACCCCGATGGCGGCCATGGATGGGGGATGAAGGACTCTTTTGCTTATAAGGGCCGGTGGATGTACGAACTGGAAAATTGGCTTGAGGGTTTGGACGTGAATAAATGATATGGCATAGCGGGCCGGAGTATGGATGTATGGTAAATCAATTAAGGATATGAAGAAGTTTATAGTGAGTTTTTGTGGACTGTTGTGTTGTGTGTGGCCCGGCCGGTTGTCGGCGCGTGGCATGGCTTTCGTCTTGCAGGCCGGGAGGGCTGCCGGTGTGGAACTGTCCCCGTCCGAGAAGCCCGTGGTGCATACGGCGTTGTCGATTTTGCAGCGCGACGTACGGGCGGTCTTGGGCGATTCCCTGCGGATTTTGCCGGCAGGGGGAGACATCGTGGCCGGTACGGTCGGCGAGGGTGGTCTTGTCGAGAAAACGGGGGCTGACCTCGATGCCTTGGAGGGGCGGAAACAGGCTTTCCTTTTGTCGGTACTCCCCGACGGGCGGCTGCTTGTGGCCGGAAGCGACAGCCACGGCACGGCATACGGCCTGATGGAAGTGTCGCGGCTGTTGGGTGTCTCGCCGTGGGAATGGTGGGCGGATGCCACTCCCGAGACTCGTACGCACTTTGAATTGCCTGCGGGCTACCGTGATTTGCAATTCCCTTCCGTGGAATATCGGGGCATCTTCATCAATGACGAGGATTGGGGACTGATGCCGTGGAGCAGCACCTGTTACGAACCTTGGCATAAGAAAGGGCGCATCGGGCCGCGCACGAACGAGCGCATTTTTGAGTTGCTCCTGCGCTTGCGGGCCAACCTCTATTGGCCTGCCATGCACGAATGCACCGAGCCATTCTTCCTGACGGATGGGAACCGCGAGGTGGCTCGGCGGTTCGGAATTTATATCGGTGGTTCGCACTGTGAACCGATGGCATCCAGTACGGCCGGGGAATGGCGTAGGCGAGGGAAAGGAGATTATGACTATGTACGCAACCATGCGGCAGTGCGCGATTTTTGGGAAGAGCGTGTGAAAGAAGTGGCCGGGCAGGAAATCTTCTATACCATCGGGATGCGTGGCGTGCACGACGGGCAGATGCAGGGAGCCAAGACCGTGGACGAACAGAAGGCCGTGTTGGAGCGGGTCATCCGCGACCAAAGGGATTTGCTGCGGCAGCACGTGGATTCCGACGTGACGGCGGTGCCGCAAGTGTTCATTCCCTACAAAGAGGTGTTGGAGGTCTACCGTGCAGGGCTTCAGGTGCCGGAGGATGTCACCCTGATGTGGTGTGATGACAATTACGGTTATATCCGGCACTTCCCCACGCCTGAGGAACGTGCCCGGAAGGGCGGCAACGGGATTTATTACCATGTGTCGTATTGGGGGCGTCCGCACGACTACCTTTGGTTGGGCACTTTCAGCCCGGCCTTGCTTTACCAACAGATGAAACTGGCGTACGACCGTGGCATCCGGAAAGTGTGGGTGCTCAACGTGGGTGACATCAAACCGGCTGAATACCAGACGGAATTGTTCCTCGATATGGCGTGGGACATGGACAAGGTGGCCGCAGAAGGCGTGTCTGCCCATTTGGAGGGATTCCTGTGCCGGGAGTTTGGCCGGAAGGCCGGGAAAGCCCTGCGTCCGGTCATGGAGGAGCATTACCGTCTGGCATACGTCCGCAAACCGGAGTTTATGGGCAATACGCGCGAGGAAGAGCGTGACCGGGCTTACCGCGTGGTGAAGGATTTGCCTTGGAGCCGCAGGGAGATACAGGAACGCTTGACGGACTACCGGGAGATTTCCGACGAGGCCGGGCGGTGGGCTTCACGTGTGGATGCCGGTCGCCGGGATGCTTACTACCAGTTGGTGCAGTACCCTGTGCAGGCGGCTGCGGAAATGAACAAAAAAATGCTTTACGCCCAACTGGCACGCCACGGTGAGGCCGGTTGGAATTTGAGCGACATGGCCTACGACAGTATTGTGGCCTTGACGCGGCGGTACAATGAAGGCATAGCCAATGGTGGAAAGTGGAACGGGATGATGGACTATCGTCCGCGCCGTTTGCCGGTGTTCGAGCCTGTGAAGCGTGAGGTTGCGCAGGATGCTTTGCCGGAAGGACGTGAGGTCCTGTTCCGTTGGAACGGGAATGAGTGTAGCCGTGGTTGTTACGTGGCATGCGAGGGCCTGGGCTATGAAGGGAAAGCCGTCTGTGTGGAGAAAGGCACGGAGCTGTCGTTCGATTTCAACCTTTCCGGACAGGATTCCGTGGAGGTGGAGGTCCGTCTGCTGCCCAACCATCCGGTGGAGGGGAACCGCCTGCGTTTCCTCTTGTCGTTGGACGGGACGGATTCCGCTCCGGTTGGCTATGAGACCTTGGGGCGTAGCGAGGAGTGGAAAGAGAATGTGCTGCGGAACCAGGCCGTCCGCTGCGTCGTGTTGCCGCTCGGGGGGAAGCGGAAGCACCGGCTTGCTGTCCGTGCATTGGACGAAGGCGTAGTCTTGGACCAGGTGATGCTGTACCTTCCGTAAGGAGCAGCAGGCAAGCTGTGGCATGAAACAGCGTGGGGCCGTCCGGCGGTATTGCCGCAGGCGGCCCCTTTCCGTTTGCCTTTCAGGATGGATTCTTCTGCCGTTTTTGCCGTTTTGCTATCAAAATGACAGTAAAATCCCGGTTGGGCAGGCCGGAATCTTCGTGTTCTACATCTGTTTTAGGGAGGTCGGGAAGGCTTTTTGGATACATCCTTTTACCATTCAGCCCTGTTTTTTACTTATTTTAAGCAAAAAGGCGAACCGTTTTCAGCCAAGCGATTTTTCGTTTGGCGCAAGAAACATTTTTTTTCTCCGCATGTCGTGCGGATTTTCTCTGCATGTCGGTCCGAAACCGGACTGAAAGCGAGTCATGACCTCCCTGAATCGTTGATTTTTTCTTCTGTATGAAGAGTTTCCGCTTGTCCCGGACGGATGCCAATTTGTCGTGTCATTCTGCCTGTTTGCTTACGTGCCCGAGGGGCGTGGGCGCAGGTTGCGGTTTTTCGGGTCGCTTTATGGCAGCCGGGACACCCTTATGGCTCGCAAACAGTTTCCTTCACACTGCGCGAGAATCGCATATTTCCGTTCTTGCCCCGTGCAGGGTATGGATAAAGGATTCTCGTGAGGTCATGGGTGACAGATTGTCAAAATGAAAGCATCCTCGAAAAGGATGCTTTCAAGTTACTTCCCGCCTGCATGGACGATTGGTAGGCTGTTTTGTTTATTCTTCAAAGATGCAGGCTTGCCTGATGCCGATGCGGCATCCCTTGCTGCCGTAAATCCTCTTCGACTTGTCGGTCCACACGGGACTGATGCCGGTCACTTCCACGCAAAGCGTGTACTTGCCCCGGGGGTTGCGGGGCGTGATGGCCCGGATGGCCGTTTCGGGGTACTTGCTATAGAAATCCACAAGCGAGGAATACACCGTGTCCCGTCCGGAGTCCAACACGCTGACACGGGCATATCCGCCTAACGGGCCGGATTCTC
>UMHI01035494.1_pt1 | contig 23336 bp, 29 predicted proteins | sample 1965481 | NCBI WGS metagenome assembly UMHI01 (sample SAMEA4836093, study PRJEB28245) | human gut metagenome | biome: gut microbiome; material: fecal sample | place: Denmark | collected 2008 | reverse complement strand
GGCGTTTCAGTTTACTTCATGTACGCAAAACCAACACAGAAATCTTGTGGTTGAAAAAGCATACGAAGAACTTTCGCAATCGATAGGCAATAGCATTTATACAATACTCAGGCACACACCAGTTCGCTTTATCTTCATCCCGGCAAAAAGCAATAATCTCAAAGATGCAACCATATACACCCAGACAAATAAATCAGGGCGCACCCGCGTGTACAATATTGCCATTCCTTTTTCTTCGGATGCTTCGCAGGTAGAAACGATAAGTGCAACGCTGGCGGCCTGCATTGCTGATAAAATCGCAGAACTTCCGCAAGCGGATGATTACATCAAGAGAATCATTGATAATCCTCCAATAAATGTAAAACCTAAAAGCGTATATGCTCCATCAATTTCTTTCTTCAGGCAGGTCAACGAAGGCGAAACAAACAAGGAAGCAAAGCATTCGTTAGAACGTACCTCTAAATTTTATCGCGCCATCATCCATGACATTGCTTCAAATGATGAGTCCATACCGCAAGAGCGGAACAAACTATCTCTATTTTTGAATTCCTTGTCCAACGAACCGGCTATCCTTTGAGCATTGTCCAACTTGGACATTCCTCAATTACTGTCACCCAAGCGCTCCCTCGTAGAACCAACAAGCTCTCGTCATAGAACCAACGCCACTTCCACAACCAACTCGTTCATACCACGTCAGTCCTATACACCCCAATTCACAGAACTCACTCGTTAACCCAACGGAAACAACCATCTCCGTCGATGCCACATCCCTGCCAATAATCCGTCTGCTCATTATGCTCATTGTTTCTCTTGGGAACAGCCATTAAAGTCAGGGCTCCGTATTGGCCCATCAACAGCACAAGCATCTGGGAAGTGGCTCTATGTCCATTACCAATTCCCTCCGGAAGATATACCTCCTGCCATTGGAGCATCCCCCCTGACGAAACTACATTCAACATCCGATGGACACTTCCTCTCAGTAGAGCCATATTGCGTTATGCCTGGCTATTCCGGTATATATGCCATTGCAACTTATAGGATGGATTGTGCGCCCTGTGCGCCCAATGAACAATCTGCCGATAGGCTGTCTTAATATGCTGTCGTTCGTATATCGAGACTTCCTGTACCCTTGTGTTATTGCTCTGGGATGTCATTTTGCCTGTCATAAAGGGCCTTCCGAAAGAAACGCATTCAACACGTTCGGTGCCTGCCATTTATATGCAGCGACAAAGATGTGCGATACAACCTGTGGCATGCGCAATAGATTTCCCCGGGTATGAGACGGAGCAAAGAAGCTACGTGAGCAAGATGAACCGTGCGGAAACGAAGCAGAAGGCGCACGGGCAGCAACGCAGAAACGAAAGACGCTGTGGAAGGATGCCTCGATGCAAGCAGACGCACGAAATCGAGCTATATGCAGAACAGACATACACGGCAGCCTCCAGTTATATACGTTCGGTATATTGGCAACACCCCCATCTCCTGCGGGGTAGCCCAGGGGGATATTGCTCCTTAACACGGCGCCGGCATGACACTCCGAGTGCTTGGCTTTCTATCATAGGGCAGGGGGATTGCTCATACGCCAACCAAAGCCAGAGGTGTATTGCCCACCATGCGGAGATGGACTACATCCTCCGCCATAGGCATCCGTTCAGAACCAACTCTCACTTCGAGCCAATTCTCCAGAACTAAGCCATGCACCGTTCGGTTCTGCACTATCTCCGCCGACGTGATTCCAGAACCAACAACCATCGCCCTGTTTTGTTCTTCCTCTGGAACATCCACCACTTATTAACCCCATCTCATAGCCTTGGCTGCCTTTATTTCATTCGTCATAACACAAGGCGTACCATCTCTGTCGCTTTCAACTCGTCATCACAGAGAGACATTCATCCAAACAGCGCTCTCCGAATGGTTCGCCTGTGCCGGAGTCGTGTCGTGTACGCAATGCCGCTGCTCTATATGAAGATGCTCTTTAAGCCCATCAGGCATCACTGCTATAAGAAATTGACTGCATATATCCCAGAATAGTGCCATGAGAGGAAGCAGGCAGCCTATTGCTTTATCCATCTACACGCAGCACAAGGGAAAATCACATTCCAGTGACAATCCTGTGCTGGCAAAATTGCTCTGGAGACCCTGTAAGCGCCGTGGAGATGCTCGGAGGTATTTCTTGGCGGAGATGGCCTTACAATTCGTTACAGGGCATCCTGCGGGCTTCTGAGAGGGTTCTTTACACTTGCGTTAAGAGCTATCTCTACATATGCATGAGAAATACACCGCTTCATACGGCTCACCTATATGCGCTGCGCCTATGCTTTTCTGTAGGTAGACTGCCACCATATAGCAGGGAAAGGGGAGGGCAGAGGACACTCCTTCGGCAGATGCCCAATGGACAAACGCCAGGCATATATCATACTGGCATGCCCCCTTACAGTAGAACAAATAGAAACGCCGGCATCAGGTCCTGACGTTCGTAGCCATGCACATACACACCGCCAGACATCCTTTCCATTCGGAGATGGGTATGTGCTTGTTTACGCCAACGGCAGGAAATATCCGTGATGACTGCTTTGTCGAATTCTAACACAGTGAATAGCTCGATGACTTCCATGCCAGAGTACGTGAAATGCCCATCCCAGCCTGCCATCAGATTGTTGCCCCTTGTTTTGCTGAATTTTTTGCAAAACAAGGGGCATTTTTTTGTTTCTATGGGATTTGTGGCGGCGGAGGTGCTCTCAGCTGCGTCCTTTCACCGATGTCAAGCGTCAGTTCTGGTACTTGGCACCCGACTTCCGCCGCCGTCTACCTTTTTCTGTACATTTCTCCAGAACTGAATGATAGACACAATTTTTGATGAGGTTAATTTGAGGGACACCTCGGAGATGACCTTTATATTTCGCTAAGTGCGCCAAACGATGTGTCAGTTCTGACACTTGACAGTCGTCTGTCCCTTGTATCCCGTTATTTTGCCAATCCATCTCCGCTGCGAGGGTAGCTGCCGGCGACAGAGACTCTGCCCATCACTCCGTTCTGCAAAGAGGCGCTCGTCCGTATCGCCTTCGTGTCCACCCATCTATGTGTTCATTCTGTTCAACGCCAATGCCTACCCGTACCACATAGGTCACACACCAGCTGGTGCCTTCATATGGGGCAGCAAGCACCCATCTCCGCTGGTTCCGACAGTAGGAGGGGCGTTACTGCCCTGCAGCAGCTATCTCTGCATACGCTGCGTAGGAGAAGCATCGACCAGTCCAGTGCAATTCTGCACCCTCATAGTGCATATCTGCCCTTGACGGATGATATAGGCGTTGTGCGGGAAGTTTACTCATGCCTGCCAAAAGCAGAAATTGGTATTCACCGCGAGATGCCTCCAGAGACGATACGACCGTCATATTCGTTTTATGGCAGGACGTGAAGGTATGCTCCGACGTCTATACTAACAAAGCCTCCAGCCCGTTATGCTCCGCTGGGAGTACAGAAGGGGCTTCACATAGGTCAGGTCTGAATCAGGCGTTATCACGCCTCTTGCAGCGCAGGAAGGCCTATGATGGCTGTGCCGGTGTAGGAGGGGGTATCTGGCCGTAGTGACGGCGATGAGTGCAAATCTGCACCGTGAGAGAGCACTTCTGCACTTGACAACGATGCCGGCGTCCCTAATGTGCCAGTTTTGACACTTGACAAGCGCCAGACCCGCATGAGCATCTCTGCCCAGCTCCGCAGGGAAGAAGGGAGATAGCAATAGCTAATACGATTGGAGTGTCAAGAGCAGTTCTGCTCTGCTACAGGGCACATCTGCGCCATCAGAGGGCAATCCTTCACTTGACATTGGTGACATCCGTACCCTGATGTGACAGTTCTGGTACTTGACAGGCAATCTCTCCACATGAGGTTCTCGTTCCATATCCGCCAGGAGAAAATGGGCAGAAGCAGCTGATGCGACTGGTGTGTCAAGGGCAGTCCTGCACTACTACAGAGCATATCTGCACCTTTAGAGGGCACATCTGCCCTTGACAAGAGAAAAGCATCGGGGTTCTTTCAATACCACCGCGTACGGGGAGCTGTCGCTGCCTATATTACAGAGATGCACGCAGCAGAAAGATTGGCCACGGCGGAGATGGGCTGCCCACATACCCCCCTTCGTTCAGAACTAACCCATGTTTTCAAGCCAATTTCTCAGAACCAAGCCTTCTTTCGTTCAGTTCTGAAGCAATCTCCGTTGATGCGGTGGCTTCCCTTTGGTTCTGAAGAAGCATCTCCTTCGGAGGAACACCTCTTACCCCAAATAAAGTGCCGTCACACCCTTCATGTTGCTCCGAAGCACCCGCAGAATACTGCTTCAACCGTTTATTGGAGATGCCTGCCTTTCCTTTGGGGCTTCCCCCATCATTCCTCTCTGCCTTTATGACGATGGTAATTGCGGCGAGACATGCCATAATCATTATGACATCGCGTTTATTTGCTGCGCCACGCTATTGCAATTCATGCACCCGCTGAAGAACTTTTTCGTTCTATTGCATTTTCACATCCTCAAAACACTTGACAAGGAACTATCCTTCCTACATGGAGAACTCATGATACCTTTGCAGCAAGGCAGCGATAGGGATTGGCGGACATAAGACCTCGAAGTCTCTACGGTCGATTTTGTATGTCTCGGCAGGGCACGTCATTGATTCTGGGCATAAGAAAAGCGCCCTGTGATAACAGAGCGCCAAAGTCGATGTAATTTTTAAAAGAACAGTTCAGTCATCATAGTGTCCTCGGCAGGAAAGAATGTAAATCACGCCGTTTTCTTCAAAATAGACAATACGGTTCGTTTCGTCAATGCGCCTGCTCCACAGATTACTCAGGTTGCCTTTCAGCGGTTCCGGCTTTCCAACGCCATCAAAAGTGCTCCGCTGAATATCTTTGATAAGAGCGTTGATTCTCTTCAGTGTCTTCTTATCCTGCGTTTGCCAGTAGAGATAATCGGCCCACGCTCTATCTTCCCACAATAACCGCATCAGTCTACCTCAATCAAGTCATGGGCTTCAAAGTGTGCCTTGCCAGACTTGACTTCATGGTTGAGGTTTTCCAGATAGCGGATGTTACTTTCTGAATAGAACGGGTCTACGGATACTTCAAAAGGAATACGGTGTTCTCTGCTGACTTTTTTAGCAAAAATAGTAAAGGCTGCACTCATAGACAGCCCCAATTCAGAACAGACCTGCTCCATGCGCTTCTTTACATCTTCGTCCAGCTTGAAATTCACATTAACTGTCTGTGCCATAATCAACACCTCTTTCTGACCCTTATTATATGCAAACGCGAAGAAATAATCAATAAACTTTCTTTTAATTTTCTTTATTTTATCTGCATACCATCCTCCGATGGATAAGCAGCAAGGCATTTGGGCAGGGGAGGGTGTTGAAATATGCTCCGCCACCAGCTGCGGAGATGGGTGCAAATCTGCACCGCAAGAGGGCACATCTGCACTTGACAAAGGATACTATAGCTCCCAATGTACCAGTTTTGACACTTGACATTGGTGCCACAGGCATCCGCGCCCTGATGTGACAGTTTTGGTACTTGACAGGGCATCCATTCCGCATGAGTACCGCTGTCCTTCTCCGCTGGGAGGAAGGGTCATAGTAGCAGCTGATGCGACTGGCCGCGTCCAGAGCAGTTCTGCACTACTACAGGGCATGTCTGCACCCTAATAGTGCGTTCCTGCCCTTGACATTGGAAGGAGCCTTCGCACGCACTTCCATACGCCGTGTCACTACACGCACGCATGCAGTGTTGTCGCCGCCTATGTTGCGGGGATGCACGCGGCGGAAGATTTTTGCTTCCAGCGGAGATGGTCTTTTCACATACGCCCATCGCCCAGAACCAACATATACTTTCGAGCCAATTTCTCAGAACCAAGCCATGTACCACTCAGTTCTGAATTCATCTCCGCTGATACGGTGCCTTCCCTTTGGTTCTGAAAAAGCATCTCCTCTGGAGAAGCCCCCCTTACCACAAATAAAGTGCCGTCACCCCATATATGTTGCTCAAGAGACCCCAGATTACAGTTCCAACCGTTTATCGGAGATGCCTGCCATTCCTTTGGGGCTATCCCCATCATTCCTCTCTGCCTTTTGTGACGACGGTGATTGCGGCGAGGTATGCCCCCATCATTATGTCATCTCGTTTATTTGCGGCGCCGGCTGTTGCAATTTCATGTACCAGATGAAGAATTTTTTCATTTTGCTGCATTTTCATCCTCAAAATACTTGACAAGGAACTATCCTTCCTATATGGGCCACGCAGAGTGCCATCACAAAGGGGCAGCGGCGTGGGTAGAAATATCACACATAGAAACCCCTTCACTGAAGGCCATGAAATTGATTTTGGACATGAAAAAGCACCCTGTGGGAACAGAGTGCCAAAGCCGATGAAAGGGTTCAAATAACCGCAGCGCCCCCATCTCCGCTGGGGAGATAGAGGCGCCGCTCCGTATATTGGAAGACATGATTATTATACTTGCTTTTGGAAAAACAGTCAAGGGTTGCCTGCAGTGACAGTTTTGATACTTGACATGGTATATGAAGAAAAGGCGACAAGTTCTTCAGGAGAACCTGTCGCTCTTTGGTTATTCAGTCGTTTCTTCGCACAGTTGCTCCTTGAACAGGACACTCATGTAGTTGCTTCGACCATAAAGCACGCGGTCGATATAAACATCGCTGCTTTGCGTACGGTAGAACACCATGTAGTTGCCACAGACAAGAAAGCGATAATCTGTTCCGACATCTGCAATCGAAGATAATGGGGTGCCCATCGATGCAAAATCTTTCAGCTGGTCAACAGCATCAATGATACGACTTATCACCCGCTCCGCTGCAGAGCGGTTTTGTAGGTCCGATACGATGTAGTCCCAAATATCATCCAAATCACGGAGAGACTCAGGCGAGTAATGAATTTTATTCTTCATTCGCTCTTGCGCGGAAGTGCGCCCTCATATAGTCCGGTGTCAACCAGCCCTTCGTCTCTCCAGAGTGCCGGCCCTTCGCAAGCTCGTTCATCAGGCGGATGGTCGCCTGTGATTTCTCATATTCCTGTATGTCCACGATGGCATACCGCCCACGCCCATTCTTCGTCAAGAAGACGGGAGCGCCCACAGCCACATCGTGCAGGACTTCGCTATAGTTTCGCAAGTCAGAAATTGGTTTAATGTTCGGCATATCTATCAGCTCCCTTCAAGCATAGTATAGCCTGTTTTGCTGTAAAATTCAACGGCAAATTTGCAGCAATTGCATTACCTGAGTCCTATCTGATATCGGTGGAAAGGAGCCATTTCACAAGCCTGTGACAGTTTACGAACACGCCACCATAAAGAGAAACTTGGAACAGCGTTACCACAGATGGCGGAGATGAACTACATCCACAGGACTGCCGCAGGAAAGAACTTTTGGCTGTGTCGGCGGAGCAATGCCGGTTTCGCACCACTGGAAAACCATTTTGCACATGGGTTCTGTTGCAATCTCACATCCCCAAATACTTGACAAGAACGAAGGAAGACACAATCCGTGGTGAGGTAATGGCTGTAAGGGATAGTATCTGCCGGAGATGGGGCGCTGTTCACCACTCTCATAGATTCTATGCCACGACTGCACCATATCGGAGAATCCTCCAGTTGCAACTAAGTCGCAAGTTTTACAACAAATCAGGGTGCTATAGGGAGGAGATGGAGCAACGCGGGTCTTTGCAAATCGCAGGAGAAACTGGTGCAGAAAGGGAGTTGTCCCATTGCTGACAACGAACCTCATCAAAAATTGTGTATAGGTTCGTCCGTATTTTCCATCCGTTCCATAATTTGCACAAAATTCGCTTTGGCTTTTGTGAAATACTCCGTGATTATCCCATGCCAAGTGAGAATATGAAAGGAATTTCCACAGCCTTACCCCCTGCAAGCATTGCTATCACACAATTTTTGCGAAAGTTAATGCGCCATGCCAATCGACCTGCAGAGAGACTCTCACTCTAACGGAGATAGAATATCTGCAACTGCAACTCAATCCACAGACATTGACAAAAAGAAGGCAGCCTATCGTTCTTCTATGACGATAGGCTGTCTTATCTGTTGTTATGCCGCAAGCTGCTGCAGAACCCGCTCGAATGCCTCCTCGGAGATTGCCAGAGGCTCTCCATCTACCCATGCCTGGTAGACAGGGGCATCGTTCTCGGGAAGTCCCTCACAGTCGCCATTCCACTCGTCTATGAGAGAACCGACGGTATCTGCTGCCAGCAGATACCGCTTTTCTGCCGTGTTCTGTGTCAGCAGCACAATACGATAGCTCTCCAACAGGGTATCTCGGATTTTCTCGAAAGACCCTCTGGTGAAAAAACGACACACAATAGATACTCGTTCTGTTTTTGCCATAGATTGTAACCTCCAAATCGTTGTTGGCGCCATTATAGCATTTGCTTCACAGAAGTCAATAGATTTCCGAAACGATGAGGAAAATGTGGCTTATGATGAGAAAAAAGTTGCAAAATGACAAATATATTGTACATCAGAGGAGGCACAATTTTTGATGAGGTTACGGGCAGGTTTATCGAATTTACAATAGGGGTGTGTCGAAAAAACACCACACCTCTCTTTTTTGAGACAAAGGTGTGGTGTTCGTAGTCTGAAAAAGGAGCGCGGCCTGACTGCGCACGGGCGGATACCCGCCGCCCGGTTACAAGCACAGCCAAGCCGCTTGGAGGTGATAGTTTCTGACACCCCAGCTCCAATGATGTCAGAAACCGATGAAAGAACTCCACCCATAATATATTTTTCTAAAAGTCATCTGTCAAGCGATATACCGCGTTTTGCTCAGTTATGTCCAGAAAATTGCTCAGTTTGGTACGGTTTCTTCGAAATAGGAACACACCTCAAAAATGAAATGAGTAATGTAGAAAGCTCAAAAAGCCAGTGATTGCAATGGTTTCCAGGCACGTGAAAACAACCTCATCAAAAATTGTGTCAACCGCCTTCAGAGTTGACCTTATTTTTTCACAAAACCCTGGGAAAATCTGGGAAATACGCCCAAAAAGGGAAATTCAGACGCCGTCCATATATTTTCGAGCCAATCCTCCAGAACTGAGCGTAGAGGAGCAAAGAGAAGCCAAACCAATCGCTCAGTTCTGAACCATCTCCGTCGGATTAGACTCCTTCACAGTCAAGGAAATTTCCATCTGTTGCAATTTCACATCCCGTTTCTATTGCATTTTCGCATCCTCTGTGAACCAGCCGATTGCACGCTGCTGCAATTTCACATCCGCCGAGGAGCCGGCAATACCCAAGAGGTCTTCGTTCGCATCCGGCGCGTTCAAACCATGGAGGCTCTATCTCAGTTTCCTGTCTGCATCTCCGGCCCAATGTGCCAGTTTTGGCACTTGACAAGGGGCATCTCCGATGGGGCATACAAAACCACTGGAAAGAATCCGGCTGGCGGAAAGAGGGGGATAGGGGCTCGAAGGTAATACAAGAGCTATACAGAGGCATGGACGTATCCACAGATTCCGCAAAGGGACATAGCGACTACGAATTAAAGCAGGAGAGGGCAGCAATAACAGTAGCGCGAGAAGGGAAAGGCTTTACCCTGCGAAACCTGTCGAAATGTGGGAAGAAAGCATCGCGCACAAAATGGACGACACACAATTTTTGATGAAGTAAGACGATTTGGATTTTTCGAAGCAAATCCTCAGAGCTGACAGCAACCTCGTGGCGCCGGCACGAAACGGAAAATCTGCACGCTCAGTTCTGAGTATCTCCGCCGGAGATGGACTGTAAGGCATAGAAGAAGCATCAGGGCACACAATGTCCAACTTGGACATTCGCCAGCATGGCGGAGAAGACGTGAAACGGCGGAGATAGACGCCTGTGTGATAGTGTAAGCGCAGTGAAAAATTCTTGTATCGCCATTCCGAATATGGTATAATTTACGCATATCTTAGACGACTCTTTTGCTGCGTACTGAAGGCTTGCGGCAATGCAATTTTAATTTGTTAATCGGGAGGTATAGAGCAATATGGACAAAAACACTCCATTGGATGTAGAGCTTGCCGATGTACGTAAACATCTCATTCAGAAAGCGGGAAACGGGGAAAAACTGAGTTCAGAAGAAAAGTATTTTCTTGACATCCTTGAGGTATCTTTGGCAAAGAAGCGAGACGAGCAAGCCAAAAAAACAGCGCTTCCGTTCATTGAAAAACTAAAGAAATGCAATCCTTTCATAAAGGACGTGTTCCGCGACACAACTTACGCCGAACTCTCCTTGTGGTGCATCGAGGTTCCAGAACTTTCCGGAGTTCCAAAGGACGAAGCTGTTGAAGAGCCATATGGCTGCTGGATAACGACCGATAACAACATGACATACGAAGAAATGTGCCGCCTTTTGGAAAACGTAAAGTCAGATAAGGATATTCTGATGCTTTCAACCACGCCGGAACCTGCTTTGGCAATTTCTAAGGTCACTCCCCGTTGGAAGTCGGAAGTAAAACAAATTCGGAAACAGCGTCATGAGTCATAAAGCAGAACACATAGGTTTTCTCATTTCACTTTGTAAACATTCTTTAACAGCTGCGATTGCGGAGGCATACCATGGGATTATTCTCGAAGAAATCGAAAAAAGAAGACCCTGTCACGAACCCTGTCTTGGAAACGATGAAAGAGCGGCGGACAAACGCTGCGCCAGCATCCGTTCAACAGGCACCGCAGCAGAACCAGCAGGGAAGCGCGAATGTTCTCCAGCAAGTGATGCTGACGCCGCCTGACCTGTATTCTATGCCCGTATGGTCATGGGTTTGGATTGAGTGCATTAGCCCGTTCGACAATCCTCTGCAGCAGTCTGCATACTACCGGAAGGTTCCTGAAAAATCGGGCAACATCAATGACACTTTCTTCTGCGGATACCCCGGATACGTCTTCGGTTTCAACTATGCGACCTATGGGACAGAGTGGGTAGCCTACAAATATCAGCCTTGACAATATGACTTCTGAAAAAATGCCTTGAGCAGAGCCTATATCCTTCTACCAAGAGCGGTGGCATCACTTAGATGCTGCCGCTCTTTTTTCTGCACGGAACGAGTTGAGCCACGCGGATTTCTCAAAAGGCACACGCATTAGACGAATAAAAAACAAGCAAAATCTTCTTGCACTGTATTTCCAGTTATTCGATTCTGCGATAGCGGCGCTCCTGGCGAACTGTCAATACGCTTAAAAGCATTGAAATACAATGGATATGGCGCAATGCGGAATATCCTATTCTACTGAAAATTATATTGACATATTTATTCCAAATGTGGTACTATATGCTCACGTCTTAGACACATACTCATGAAATACGAGTATTCGCACTACGGCGGCAAAAATAGAACGGAAAGGAGTGTTGTACTTTGGACTGTCATATGAAGTTTTCTCTGAACGTCAAAGCGGACTATGCCTGCTTTTCTGACCCTATTTCTAAGGTCGGTGGCGAAAGACTCTGCTACCCAGTTCCTACTTACGATGCTTTAAAGGGCGTTGTTCAAGCGGTTTACTGGAAACCCACGTTGGTCTGCTACATCGACTGCGTCCGCATCCTGTCTCCCATTAAGATGGAAACGAAGGGCATGCTGTATCCGCGTTATGACGAAGGACTTCACGGGGACCGCGCATACGCGACCTACCTCAAAGATGTGAGCTACAACATCGACGCACACTTTGAGTGGGACATGACCCGCCCGGACTTGGCACAGGATAGAATTCCTGAGAAGCATCTGAGTATGATGGAACGCGCCATCGAAAGAGGAGGGCGCCGAGCGCCGTTCCTCGGGAAGAGGGAAGCCGGCTGCTATGCAGAGGTTTCTCGCATTAAGGATATCATGGAGGGCGAAGGCTGCTACGACTATATCCCGGAAGTCAATTTCGGCACAATGGTTCATGGCATTTCCTACGCGGATAAGAACTACGAGCCCGTGACGTCCTTAACCGACGTAAAACAGCCGGCCGGTAAGCAGTTTGTCCGCCTGTGGGATGTTGTTATGCGTAACGGCATCATCGAATTCCCTCGTCCGAATGAAATGAAGCAGTTCTTTGTCCGCGATGTCCAGTTGAACCAGAAGGGATATGACTTGGGCAAGAACATCCGCAGCGTAGAAGAGGAGGCAGAGAAGTTTGGGCTGGATTAAAACTCTTTCCGACACCTATGATGCCTGCCAGAACCTCATTGGCAGCGTAGACCCTTCTTCCTTTATCTACGATAATAAGGGCAATAAGGTGCGTGAGCTCCGGCCCTTGACACCACTTTATCACTGTGTGAAAAAGTGTGAGTATTTGCTGACTGTCGATACGAAGGGCAATTTCGTCGATGCGAGACTCCTTGAGAGAAACGAGGCCCAGTATTGTATCGTCCCCTGCACGGACGATAATGAGTCTCGTACGAACTCCGCAGAGAAGATGCCCTTCCCGCTCCACGAAGATATCTGCTTCATCACGTACAAAAACATGGAAAAGAAGCCAAAGGGCAACTCTGACCATGAGCCTGAGGAGCGCCCATTCGAGGGCTTCCCGAACGTGTATATGGCGCAGATGTATGACTGGATTCATTCCGATGCGTTCCGTGCCGCCAGTCCTGAGGTGCAGGAATGCATCCCGCCCGTCTACGAATACCTGAAAAAAGGTACGCTCATCGATGACTTGGCAAAAGCCATCCCTGAGTTTGCAGACGGTGTTGTAAATAAGCCGAAGGAAAACCTTAAGAACTCCGTGAAGTTCGCGGTAAAGGGCATGAAGAACGACGGTCCCGAAGACCTGAGTGAAAACAAGTACGCATGGGAAGCATGGATTTGCTATGCAACTTCTCCCGCTCGACTGGACGACTACCAGCGCCGCGTAGGGCAGGCAGAAGCTGCCGCAAACGGTGTGGAGTACGAAGAGTCGAAAGAGAAGAAGATGGTCGTTCATCGTGGTGTCTGCTACGCAACTGGTGCAGAGAATGTTCCGCTGTATACCAAGGGGCCGAAGAGCATCGTGCGGCAGGGCGATAACGCAAAGCTTCTGCCTGTGCAGTACGGCACGGCAGATGCTCCCGCTACAGGTAAGTACACCTTCCTGAGCGAATATTTCAGGTCCAGCGAACAGGCTATGACTGTCAGTAATGAAGCGGTTCAGAAATCTACCATTATGCTCCGCTGGCTGTGCGACCATCAGGGCTGGGCGCCTGTATTGTCCGGCGGCAATCAGGTCCTCGTTGTTTGGGACAAGCTGAACCCTGCCAGCATTTCTCCTGCCACGCTGATGACTACCGATATTGTGAAGCCGTTGGGTACGCAGGAAAAAGCTGCGAACTATGAGCCGAACAATATGGTGCAGAAAATGATTTGGCGCGAGTGCAACGGCTATGAAGTGGATGGCATTTCCGAACTCAGCAAGGACATTGTCGTTATGATGCTGGAGAACACGTCCACCGGCCGCTGCGCCATCTCGTACTATAATGAGATTTCCGCCGATGACTTCCTGCAGGGCGCCATCAATTGGCATAACTGCGCAGGCTGGGGCATTGCAGACTACGACACCGCAGATATGATGCTGCGTGCTCCCTCTGTACGTGACATGCTTCTGGCTATCCTTGGTGATGGTTACTGGAACAGTAAGTCCACAGTTGCCATTGTCCCGAGATTTTTCGAGGCTCTCGTTAAATGCGTCAACAGCATCCAGTCTCCTGTCCCGATGCACTGCGTCAATATGGCATTTCTGAACTTGAAGCGTTCGATGTCCTTTATGGCGAATGTGGGAGGCAACTACGAACAGGCCAGAAGAAACCACCGCAGAGCGTTGATTGCCACCTGTGGCATGATTCGCCGCAATCTTAATCTTGTAGGAGGCGAGCACATGAGTGCTATCATTGATTTTGAATGCACAGACCGTGACTACCTGTACGGTCGGGCATTGGCATACTTCGATAACATCGAAGAGTGGGCACAGAATGCCGCAGCAAAGACTCGCGGCGGCGGCAGCAGCCGGCCCACGAACGCATGGAAGCTGATGACTGCCTACTATGCGCAGCCTGAGGCTACCTGCATGCGTCTGATGAAGTTCATCAACCCCTATGTGACCCGTCTGTGGGAATATCCTTCCCTGCATAAGAAGATGGATGACCTGAACGGCATCATCGCAAACATCGGCGGACGCGGTGGAAATAACCCGCTCGGTCCTAAGGGTATGCTGGGCTATTCCGCACAGCAGGAATACTTCCGTCTGCAGCGCATTTCCATGGCCCACAAGGCTGAGGGCGACAGCGATGTTGACGACGAAGGTAACTTCGAAATCTGATACCAATTCAGAACTCATTCGCATTCCGGTGTAGAACGCGAAAAAATTTATGTGATAAAGGAGTATTTTTTATGAACCGTTATGATTTTATGGCTCTGGTCGTTGTTAATGGCGCAAACCCGAACGGTGACCCCCTCGGCGGCAACATCCCCCGCACTGACTCTCTGGGTTATGGTGAAATGAGTGCCGAGTGCATCAAGCACAAGCTGCGCATCGCTATGGCTATGGCTGCCAACGGCGAGGTCGATGATGATGGCAACTGCGATACCATCCTGCTGAGCGGCGCCGACTACGGTGATAAGGACAACAACACCATCGGCGACCTGCTGAAAGACATCCCCACCAAGAACCGTACCGTTTCCGATATCGCCACCGACCTGTACAAGAGATTCCGTGACGTCCGCCTGTTCGGCTTCCTGTGGGCTGCCAAGGGCGGCGAAGGCGGCAAGGGTGTGTCTGTCGGCATCACCGGCCCTGCTTCCATCCAGTCTGCAAAATCCGTGGCTCCTGTGGCGCCCGTCATGACTCAGATTGTCAAGTCCATGTCCATGGACAGCAAGAAGAGTGACACCATGGGCAGCAAATACCGCATTGACCGCAGTGCCTATGTTATCAAGGGCAGTGTTTCCCCCTATCTGGGCGATAAGAGCGGTCTGACGCAGGCTGACGTTGAGGCTCTGAAAGATGCTCTGACTAACATCTTCACCTATGATGCTTCTGCGGCTCGTCCCGCCGGCACCATGGAAGTTGCTGAGCTGTACTGGTTCGACGCAGGCTCCAAGTCCGGCCGCCTGAGCACCGCTGCTACGCTGCGTACCGTGGATGTCCAGCCTGCAGAGCAGTTCCCCTTCTATGCGGCGGAAACTCACTTCGAGAAGCTGCCTGACAATGTGACTGTCGAACATTGGCAGGATGGCGAGTGGAAAACCGTGAAGGGTTAATCCCTCTCCATTGACTGTTATCCCCCGGGACCTAACGGTCTCCGGGGGATAATTGGAATTTTCCTTTTCACTTCGGGAGGTGATTTTGTGGCAATAGCAAAAGCAGAATGCATCTGCAGTGAGTGTGGTGAAGCCTTCGTCTGCCGCTCGTTCCGTCATAAAAGAGCATTTGCTGACAGTTTTGAAGATTGGGGCGAAGAAAACGTTGACCTATGCCCTGTATGTAGAAACAGGCTGAAAATGGCATCGTGGATAAACGAGGCCCGTTACTGCGTCAAACTGTCCAAAAAGCTGCACCTGCCGCCTCTTGAGGGGTCACAGAGCCTTATTATGAGCGCTGAGTACACTCGTGTCCATATTTTCGAAGCTGGACCGGACGCAGGGGAAGAAGAGTTCTTTGACTTCATTTTCGAAACCTGCACTTCTGCCGGCTGGTGGGCGGCGCATAAATCTGCCAGTTCGATGAAGGATTTGATATTCCTTATGAAGTATGCTCCCAAGGATAAACCACTTTTGGCAAGATGGAAGCGACTGCAGACTTCCTCGTAATGTCGCCGTGCTTTGCTGAGCACGTGAGTTTGAGCTTCATCATTTGGCTATTAGCCTTTCCGCTTTGTTGACGCTCCGTTTAAGGGCGCGAGTTTGAACGCGCCTTATTTTCTGCAGAAGGATGCAAAAGCAATGTTTTGCCAAGGAGGGAACGTGAGTTGTGCCATCTACCCGTGCTGTCCTGAAGGGGTGAGAAGAGTTGCTCCACGCAGGGGCATGAGTTTGAGTGGAATTCCAAACAACAAGGCGGACGTGTCTACGGAACCGTCCCCAAAAGGATGCGTGAGTTTAAGCGCCTATGCGGACAACGAGGCGGACGTGTCTACAGTCGGACCTCACAGGGGTACGTGAGTTGCAGAAGTAGTATAGGAGACCTTGCAACGGAGGTGATGTTTCATGGACAATCTTATCAGATGGGCAGGACTGCTATTTATTGTTATCGCAGTCGCCCTCATTATCCCGGCAGCCGTTACATGGCTGAATACCGTCAAAAGAAAGAACCGCTGCACAGAACTTGTCGAGGCGACTGTCATCCCTACGCGAAAAAAAGATGGTAGGGAGTTCGTCAATTACATGTACGACGTTGGAAACTACAGCTACATACACCAGGAGGAAACCTACGCTATTGCATGGAACGACTTAGAGCCAGGCACGACAAAGCAGCTTTACTATAACCCAAATGACCCAAGTGAAGCATTTGACCCGCAAGAGCACCATCTGATACTGAGTTTCGTATTCCTTGGGCTCTCTGCGCTGTTCTTTGCCGTTGGCGCCTTCCTGTATTTCTGAAAATGTCGGAACAATATTGGAATTGGGCGGAACATTTTCGTAATTGAATTAAAAGAATTCTGTGTTATAATTGTTTCATGGAAAATTGTTGAGACAGCTCCGTGGTAACTTTTGTAGCCATGAAGCTGTCTTTTTGCTTTAAATTTAAAAAATGGAGGAGAAAACCGTATGAGCAAGAAAGTCAACGTCTATTCTGCAGAAACAGCACTTGGCACGCTGGAAGTTCGGGGTAAACAGTTATTCGTACCTAAAAACAAAGGTGATATTCCTGACCCGCTGGTTATTGCGTACAATATGGAATTCTTGCTCAACGGCGAAAAATTCGCCGAGTGCGGCATCTACCAAATCACAAAGGACAAGAAGCAGGGATTTACTGATGTGCAAGGGGATTCTGAGGAAGTCCTTCTGTATTGCGATGGGCAGGACGAAGACCTCGGCGAGATTGCATATCAGCTGTTCCATAACTCGGTGGACCGCCCCGACCTGCCAATCGACACGTTCATGCTCCTCTCTGACTTGACCTTCGTGTCTACCAAGCCCGACCTCGCCATGGAGTGCATTAAGGGCATCTTCCACAACCAGCACGATTTCGACGCAAAGCACCCGGCTCGGTATGTTACATACATCGAAGAAGAAAAAACGACTGCGTTCGACCAGCTCAAAGCTGCTGGTATTCCGTTCTTCTACTGCAACGAGCCGATGTGTGTCACGGAAGACTATGTCATCGCCGTCTACGATTGCAAGGCATTCGAGGATAAGAATTCGCTCGATGCAATGAACGCCATCGAAGAAAATCCTGAACCTGATGAAGACGAAGCGGATTGAATGTCCAACTTGGACCTTCTGAAAGGGGAGATATCGTTTTGAGCATTCCGAACATCATTGCAACTGTCATTATCCTGGTCATCTGCGCGGTCGTGGCATTCTTTGTGGTAAACCTGCGCCTTTCCGATAAATACGCCGAGAAACAGGTTGTTGTCGGCACGGTTCTCTATTGGCAGAAGGGAAAACTTCCGAAAACAGGACAAGCCTGTATTGCCTTCACGAAATCCGGTAAGCCGATGCAGGTCATGTCATCTATTATTCCTGAATGGAAGAAACCGAAGATAAACTCCAAGAACATGTGGACCGTCTACACCTACAGACCTGGCAAGAAGCCTGCGTATTCTCTGGCCAAGCCTGGAAACCGGGTGAGAAAAGAAAACGAGCAGAAGCCTGCTCTCAAAAAGTAATTACCAAAAGCAGAGGCTGCACCGGAAGGTATAGTCTCTGCTTTTGGACGCTTCGTTCAGAACCAAGCGGCTGCTTTCACCCGTATACGCTCAGTTCTGGAACCCTAAAAACGAGAGGAGATGGAATATGTTTGACTTCAAGAACTTCTTTAAAAAGCGGCGTGGGAAGAAGGCTGACTATGACTTCCTGCCCCTATTCTTTTGGGACAGGGGGCTATCAAACACTGCGAAAATCATCATGTGCATCGCTGCTGGAGGAAAGACCAATCGAGAGCGGTCGCTGGAACGATTAAAAGAGGCATTTCCGCCGGATACCGTGGAGTCCATCCGTGAAGCCTTTGAGCAGCTTGAGCGCTATGGCTACCTGTCTACGGAGCAATACAAGGGCGACTATGGTGAAATCCGTGTTGACCATCGCCTCTGCAACTGCCCAACGACACGGCTGCCCAAGTTGGTCACGCCAACGGGCGCCCCATTGGTCCTAACGCAATCTGCTGTTGGTATGTACGATAAAGCGCGTGACCTTGGATTTATCGCAGAAACGGGAAAAGACACGACCTATCTGCTCTATGATGCGCTGCGCATCTTCACAGCCGTGGAGAATACCTTAGAGCCGGATGAAAAGGTCATTCTGCCTCTCATTGGCACGGAAACCAGCCGTGTCAATATTCCAGCAACAGATATGGCAGCTTACCCGCAAGCGGTCATCGCTGTTATTGTGACGACCCACAAGGTGATTATTCTGCAGGAGGACAGTTTCGTCCAAGGGCGCCGCGATGGTCTGGCTCGTTTCATTCCGAAAGGCTTCAAGGAATTTGACGTTGTTTCTCTGGACGAGGTCTGCTCAAGAATCACCTTCAAGTTCAAGGAGCCCGAGCAGTGGGGAGACAGAGTCATTGTTGACCTTATTACACCCTTTGCCCTCGACCGCTTCCCTCAGTATTACAACCAGATGATGGGCTTTCTGCCGCCGAATTCAGAAATGCCGAGACTGTCCTATTTCCATGTGTCACACTATTCCTGATACATGAGGAACAAACCCAAGCTCATTTGGACATAGTCATTGGCGACCAAAACAAAAAATCCATCTCCGCAGGTGGTCTGCTGTCTGGCGGACCCTTTCCTGGCGGAGGTAGATGCTACAGTACAAAGGAGGAAGCGGAGTTCATCTCCGCAACATATCATGAAACTCTTCAAGAAATTACTTGTCGCTACCGCTATTGGCGCCGCTGCTGGCGCTGCTTGGTACTATCTTACCCAGCGAATGGACTCTGGCACGCACAGCAGCTCCAGATGGAGAAAGTTCGATGACTTCGCCGATACATCTCTCTGGAACCATACCGTGCGCTCTGAGAAGGCGGCGAATGGGGAAAACACATGCCCCTATACCAACAGCAACCATGTCAAGAACGAAGAAGAGGAGGGAGGCTTCGTCCCTGAAACACCGCTTCAGACAAAGAACGTGTCTCCTGAAGGTGAGGCTATGGCCGATTCTGTAAAGACAGAGAAACAGCCGGAAGGTACAGAACCGAGTCATAAGGAAGACGCTGCTCCTGAAGAACCTGCTGCGTCGGCGGAGGAGGAAGATAAGGTTGTTCTGCCTCCGCTGGATGATGAAACCAAGGAGAAATTCGATATGTGAAAACGCTGGAACTCCCCGCTTTTCAAATATTTTTATGCAAGGCCGCAAAATGGCTCTCTATAGAACAAGTCCTCCGGGTAATTACTGTCCGGAGGGCTTTGCTCATTTTGTAGTAGAACTTTCTAAATCCAATTAAGTTGAGTATCACTTGACAACGCACATAATATGTAATATTATTGTAGTGCATGGAGGCGATGTATAATGGATACCAATATGACATTTCGAATGGACTCCGAAGTAAAAGCCCAAATGTCTGCTATCTGCGCTCAGCTTGGCATGACAACATCGACAGCATTTAACGTATTTGCTAACGCTTTTGTTCGTGCGAAGGGGATGCCCTTCGCCGTGACTATTCAGGAACCGACGCAGGTGCCTTCAAAAGAGCAGATGCTTGCGGATACTGACCAAATGCTCTCTGATTTTGCTGCGGATTACAAGAGGATGGCGGAATGATTTGGATTGGAGTAGAAGATTTAATTCTGATTCACGCCCGCGTTATCCAATCATCTGGTGGCTTAGACGGGTTGAGAGACCGTGCCGCTCTTGAAGCTGCTGTCGCTGCGCCGCTTCAGTCATTCGGTGGGCAGGACCTATTTCCGACAGAGATTGAGAAAATCGCACGGCTTGGGTACGGACTTGCCGCCAATCATGCTTTTATTGATGGCAATAAGAGAATCGGTGCAATGCTTGTGCAGCTGCTCTTAAAATGGAACGGCTACCAACTGGAACTGAAAACGGGCGAACTTGCAGATATGTTCATTGCCATTGCAGATGGAAGCGCAGACGAGGCCGTTCTCTTACGTTGGATTCAAGCTCACTTAAAAATTTGACATCGTCCGAAGACTCTCTAAAATAGAAAGCGGAAGAGCGCTGCGACAAGCGGTTTGCTCGATAACAGTTGCTTAGTAAACCCTAAGAAACCGTCACTTTGCCGAGTGGCGGTTTCTTCTTTCTACGCTGATTGCATTAGAATTTCGGCGTTTTTACTTGACTGTGCCAGCCGGCCTGCTATAATGGAAATAGAAAAGGGCGCTGCGACAAGCGGTTAGCTCAAGGGCAATTTCTTAGAAACTCAAAGAAACCGTCACTTGGCAGAGTGGCGGTTTCTGCTTTTCACAATAATCGTCACGGTGTACCGTCCGATATGTAATGTGATACGCATAGACAGCACCCCCTTTCGGGTGGTGTAGCCAACCGCCTGCCGTTCGTGCAGCGCCTAACGATATTTTACCAATTCTGTAACTCTCTGTCAACAAAAGAGGACCCCATATGTTCAGCCAATAAGGTGGAGATGAACATTCGCGCAGAGTGCCTCTTTCCGTGAAAAGGTTCCCCCGGACAATCTTGCCCGGGGAACCTTTTGCTCTTTCGGAATTCTCTTTGTGTGTTCTCTTTACGTCGGAGATGGGCGGAAATGGAACGATTCATACGCTCTTTCAAACAATACCCGATGCGCCTTGCACGACTGTCCAATATATGCTTAAATATTACTATATCGAAAGCGGCGAGCTACTGCCTGCGTCAATCTGAGAGAGGTGCTCCAAATATGTTTCTGAGCCCGAAAGAATTCAAAAAGCTGGTCAGCAAAAACCCGGCAATCCGCATCCGTGATAATAGACAACCGCATGCAGCGTCCAGCGTACGTATCCAGGACAGCGCCATTGCAGACGAAGTAAAATCGGGGAAATACAAGAACGTTAAGGTCTATGTCCATGCCAATGGGCTGGTCTCCCATAAGAAGGATATCGAGAAGAACGGGAAGGTCATAGACATCTATGACTCAACCAAGGAATATCTGCGTGGCTGTGATTTGAAAATTCTGGAGAGAGCGGGGAAGATACGCTCTCTGCAGCGGCAAAAGACTTGGAAAATCCTCGACGCATTTACTTACCAAGGGGCAAAAATCAAAGGCATTGGGTACAAGGCAGACTTCCAGTACGAGAAAGAAATCGATGGGGCGTGGGTCACTGTTGTTGAGGATGTGAAGCCCTACGACGAGAAAAGTGGGAAGTTTCGGACTACAGAGGCCTTCAACCTCAAATGGAAACTGCTCAAGAACCAATACCGCGATATACGTTTCGTTCTCTTCTGATGCGGGTATCTGAAATTGTCTTTCAGCGGGGTTGCCGTATTGTTCCATATGTGGTATGATTTACTCATACAATGGACGAGAAAAGGAGAGTAATCAATGAGCTACAATAAGTACAACGAGTTTATGTTGTGCCGCTACAACTACCACGGCGGGCCGTATTTTATTAGCAGAGACATTGCAGGAAACTGCGTTTTGCGATTGGAAAACGAGGATGGAGCAGAATTGTTCGCCGCCGAATTAGACGATGGCACTAAGAACAAAAAGAACGAGCGCGTCCACAACGCGGTGCTGTTGATGGACAAGATTGATGAGCTGACAGCAAAGGCAAAATAAGCCGTTCTGTGCGTATTTGTGAGATAGAGGGTATCTGGATGCCTGTAACCATACAGGAAGCGGTACAGCGGCTGGAGAAAGAGCTCCTACCGTATTCTGAAAAGACGCGGGACAAGCTGTCCCGTACAATGGTGGTTCGGCTGAATTCCATGATGGATGCTACGGCCATTGAGAGTGTTGGCATGCAAATGAAGTGGGACGTATGCTCTTTCTGCCCGAAGGATGCGCTCAGCCTCTTTACAAAGCCGAAAAACTCTAATGCCGGATGGTCCGAGGAAACAGCGATTCTCTTCATCTGGGGCAAAGAATGGAAAAATATTTCTGGGTTTGAGGTCATGAACAACGTGAAAAATCGCTTTGTCACATGCCCTGGATGTATTCGGCGCGTCATCGTGCCAACAGTAAAATTCAAAGGCTGCCCTGCCTGATAGCGTTCTAAAAGCGGAGTGATTGGATACACCAATCGCTCCGCTCTATCTTTGCTTTCGGCCAATCATCCAGAACTGAAAGCATGGAAATGTCTATCCTCTCCGTGTGCTCAGTTCTGGAGAGCAAAAGTGACATCTTGTCAGCCAAAATGCCCGCAGAATGCGCTGTTCAGTACACAGAAAATTAACAATTTCCTTGCATTTTGTTCCACAGTTGGTATAATAGAAGAAACTATTCGTTCGTTTATTAGATAATACTCTGAAATTACGAACAAATAAAACCGAGCAGGAATGAAAGTAGGGTGCCTTTCCCCAAAATTGACGCCACAAAACGGCAAATAGCAACTGATGTTGAGCGAGCGTTTCCTCCCAAAAATTCGTTGCAAAATACCTCATTTGTGCAATCTGCCAAATCGCTGCTTAAGCCATTATGGGAGGCAAAATAGAGTGCATTTCCCCAATTTTTTGCGGGAATGATTTGAACCTTCCGCAAAAGGCAGGCTACCATAGAGCGATAGATTGCAAAAGAATGGGAGCTTAAAAATTGGGGTCGTTCATTCCACTCAGCCTACGTGCCAATGTATGTTTTCTTAACCCGTTTTTGACGAAAGGCTACTGCGTATCCTCAGTAGTTTTTGAACCTGTTTGGTAAGGAAAGCCCTTGTGCGACAAGGTGCTCCCGATTTTTGTCAGTAGCCACATAAATGAACCTCATCAAAAATTGTGTCATAACAATGATAATAATGCCCCGCAAATCATGGCAAATTCAAAAGCTATTAAAACGAACTACGAAAAAGTTATACACAGGCTTATCCACAGGTACGATGCAAGGTGCAGCCATTTAATGAAAGCATTTGAAGCACAATTTTTGATGAAGATAACGTGGTTATGAGCGTGTAATAAGAAAGTTTTGAGCACACAATTTTTGATGAAGTAAGCGTTGGTAGGACAGTGAAAGGCTTACGTTTCAAGAGCTTCAGCCATTTGTTTATTTTAACGAACTCGTG
>UMHI01040510.1_pt1 | contig 23349 bp, 23 predicted proteins | sample 1965481 | NCBI WGS metagenome assembly UMHI01 (sample SAMEA4836093, study PRJEB28245) | human gut metagenome | biome: gut microbiome; material: fecal sample | place: Denmark | collected 2008 | reverse complement strand
TCGATACCGGCGGCCGCGTTGCCAAGTTCAACAAGAAGTTCGGCCTGAACTAATTCAATCACAAAAGCAGCTCTGCTACGGCAGAGCTGCTTTTTTCTGCTTTTTTGGAACGCTCAGTTTTGCCCGTCGGGATATTCGACGATGAAGGGGAGCGGCTCACTGAGACTTTGGTCGAGGTAGTTTATCTCCTCGTAGCTGTCGCCGCCTGCAATGGCGCGCACCTGGAAGAGGCGGACGCGCAGTACGGTGTCGTCCGCAAGGTTGACAACAAGCTCGCAGACGAGCGGCGTTGCCCCGAGCGGGAGCGTGAAAGCCTCCGATTCGCTGCTGGAGGCATAGGCGAGGTCATAGTACGACACGCCCTCTATGACGGATGCGCCCACGGCTTCGGCGCTGTCATCGCCGACATAGGTGACGGCGCTGCCATCGCTGTACGATGCTTCGAGCGGCACGCGCCTGAGCAGCTGATTGGCGCACGTGTATTCAAGACACGCGCTGCGGATGGACACATCGGACAGCGCGCCGAGCGAGATGGTGCCGAGCGGGATGCCGGCATTGCCCGGCGTGAACTGGTACTGCCATTTGCTGCCGGCCTGACGCTCGTAGGAGATGGGGGCTAGAAAGCTTTTGAGCTGCGGCTGATACTGGGATTTGAGATCATAGATCGTGTCGAGCTCCTCTGACTGTGTCTCACCGTCGTGCTTGAAGTTGACACCAACGCCGAGCTCGTCGCTCAGAGGGACGGTTACACTGCCGTGCAGATACCCGAAGCCATCCTGTGTAAGGTCGGCAGAGTAGCCCGGCCGATAGCTGTCCAGCGGCGAGGAATTGCCATGGTCGGTCACGCCGATGATGACAGTCGTTCCCTCGCTGATTGTCTTTGGCAGCAGGGAAAACGCGATGGTGCATTCCTGCTTTTTAAAATCGACGTTTGTGATCTCGTAATTATACTGCGAAATCAGGCTCGACTCGCGCGTCAAAATGTCCGAGACGTTATTGCTGATGCCGTCGATCTGGCTGGAGAGATTGCTCTGCACGTTGTAGAGCTGGCTGCGAAGGTCATTTACTTGCATGCTGAGCGTGTTGATGCGGTCGTTGTAATGCACGCCGACGGCGATGAGCGCGGCGAGCGCCACGGCCGCACCGCCGATGATCTTCTTGTGCTGTATACAGAAATCGCGGAAGCTCAGCTTTTCCGCGGGAGCTTTTTCGGCGTTGCTTTGAACCGGCGATTCGGCGGCATCCTGCTCGGGTTTGGCATGCTCCAGACTGAGCAGCTCGTCGACGGAAACGGAGTAGAGCTTAGAGAGTTCGATGAGCTTGCTAAGCTCCGGCTGCGTGGCGCCGCTCTCCCATTTGGAGACGGCTTGGCGCGAGACACCGAGCTTCTCCGCCAGCTCCTCCTGCGACATGCCGCTCGCGCGGCGCAGTTCGTAGAGCTTTTCATATAGTTCCATGAAAGGTTCCTCCTTGGGGAAATGTTGCTGCGTTCGACGCCGTGCACTGCGCCTTTGCAGGAAAAGCATAGCAGGAAAACGGGAGAAAACACCACCAACCGGGCGTTTCTTTTTGTCAACCTGAGGTTGCGTCCACCCTATTTTCACATGAAAGGGGCGGAAATGTCAATGAAAAGCGTTTTTGCCTTTTCTTTTGGCGGAAAATACACTATAATAAAAATGATTTGTACAGCGCCGATTTCGGCGCGATAAGGAGAATCTATGGAAGCATTGAAAGAGAACAACGCGCCGCGCGACAGGGCGATTTTAGTCGGCCTTTCGTCGCCGCGGCTCGATCGAAAAGAGAATGCCGACGAGGAGAGCCTTGAAGAGCTCGGTGCGCTCGTCGAAACGGCGGGCGGCGTCAGCGTCGGCGTGGTTTTACAAACGCTGCCGTCGCCGAACCCGCACACATTCATCGGCGAGGGCAAGGTGGACGAGATCCGCGAGCTTGTGAAGGGGCAGGAGGCGACAATGGTCATCTTCGACAATGACCTCTCGCCCTCGCAGATGCGCGTTCTGTGCGAAGAATTCGGCGTGCAGGTGCTCGACCGCAGCGGCCTCATTCTCGATATCTTTGCCCAGCGGGCGAAGACAAAAGAGGGCCGACTTCAGGTCGAGCTTGCGCAGTATCAATACCTGCTGCCGCGCCTGATCGGTATGTGGACGCATCTGGAGCGTCAGGCGGGCACGTCGGGCAAGGGCCCCATCGGCTCGAAGGGCCCCGGCGAAACGCAGCTTGAGACCGACCGCCGCCACATCCACAGAAAGATCGACAAGCTGAAGGCGGACCTTGAAGAGGTGCGCCGCGTGCGCGCCACGCAGCGCGACCGCCGCAGCAAGAATGAAATTCCCGTCGTCGCCATCGTCGGCTACACGAACGCGGGCAAGTCGACGCTTTTGAACGCGCTGACCGGCGCGGGCATTCCCGCGAATAACCGCCTGTTTGACACGCTGGACACGACGACGCGCCTTCTCACGGTGTCCGACACGCTGGATGTCGTGATCTCCGACACGGTCGGCTTCATTCGAAAGCTGCCGCACCAGCTGGTCGAGGCCTTCAAGGCAACGCTTGAAGAGCTCGAATACGCCGACCTTCTGCTGCACGTCATCGACATTTCCGACCCGCACTGGCTCGAGCAGGCGCAGATCGTGGACGAGCTCATCGAAGAGCTCGGCGCGCAGCAAATTCCCTGCCTGCGCGTTTACAACAAGTCCGACCTCTACTTCGGCGATATCCGCCCGCACGGGGAGGACAGCGTCAACATCAGCGCCAAGACCGGCGAGGGCGTGGATGAGCTGCTTGCGCGCATCGACAAGCTCCTCGACAAGGGCACGCGCCGCGTGACGATCCACCTGCCCTATGACAAGGGCGGGCTTCTCGATATGCTCTACCGCGAGGCGAAGGTCGAATCCGTCGAATATGGCGAGACCATCGACATCGTGGCCACCTGCGTGCCGCGCGTCATCGGCCAGGTCAAGGACTATATCGAGGGCTACCGCGAGCCGAAGGAGGACTGGGAGGAATGACGTTTGAAACGACGCGCCTTCTCCTGCGTCCGTGGTGCGAGAGCGACGCGGAGAGCTGCTATCGATACGCGAGGGATCCGTTTGTCGGCCCCGCCGCAGGCTGGCCGGCGCATACGAGCGTGGAGAACTCCCGCGAGATCATCCGAACCGTCCTCTCGGAGCCGGACACGTTTGCAGTCATTTTGAAGGAACGGCCAGACGAGCCTGTCGGCTCCATCGGCGTGTTTCCGACGGAAGCGCCAGAAATCGGGAGTGAGCCGGAAATCGGCTATTGGATCGGCCGCCCGCTCTGGGGTCAGGGGCTTATCCCCGAAGCCGTGCGAGAGCTGCTGAGGTACTGCTTTGAGGATAAAGGCGCACAGCGGGTCTGGTGTTCGCACTGTGCCGGCAATGAAAAGTCAAAGCGCGTAATCGAAAAGTGCGGCTTTTCTTATCAGCTGACCTGTGAAAGGCCGGCGCTTGTGGACGATGCGCTGCGGCCGACGCTTTTTTACGTTCTCACGAAAGAAAAGTGGGAGAAAACCCGCTGAAAGGAACCTTGAAACCATGACAGAGTACCTTGTCCCATACGAGAGCGCGGAGAGCGAGTTTGAAGAAAAGCGCTCGCGCTTCATCAGCCACGTTTTCCTTGTGGAGAGCGAGGCGGAGGCCCGCGCGCGCATCGACGAGATGAAGAAGAAATACTACGACGCGCGCCACAATTGCTGGTGCTTCGTCCTGCACGACGGCACCGTCCGCTACGGCGACGACGGCGAGCCGCAGGGCACGGCGGGGCAGCCGATGCTCAACGTCTTCCAACGCGAAAACGTCGAAAACGTCGTGTGCATCGTGACGCGCTACTTCGGCGGGATTCTGCTCGGTGCGGGCGGGTTGACGCGCGCCTATGCCAAGGCGGCGAAGGACGCGCTTGACAATGCGGGCAAGGCGCGGATGCAGCCGTTTTCCGTGCTGCTGCTCGAATGCCCGTACCCGATGTTCGAGCGCATAAAGCTGCTGATCGAGGGACACGAGGGAAGAATCGAGTCGAGCGATTACGGCGCAGCCGTGACGCTCACGTTTCTTCTGCCCGTGCAGAAGACGGCGGACTTTTCCGCCGCGCTCACGGAACTCTCCGGCGGGCAGATGAGCGCGGAAGAGGTCGAGCAGCGCTTTCTGCCCGGCGCAAGGGAGTGACGGCATGAGTTTGCGAAGAAAAATCTACGAGGTCATCGAGGTCGCGGACAAGGACGACCGCGACAGTCTCATTTACGACCGCTTCATGCTCGTGTGCATCGCGGCGGTGTGTGTGCTGGCGGGCGGGTATATCGCGCTGTCGGTGCTCATCATGTTTCAGGTGGAGCCCGACAGCTTTGACACGTTTTTCGATGCCATCTACTGGGCGGTCGTCACGCTGACGACTGTCGGCTATGGCGACATCTATCCGACGAGCGAGATCGGCCGCATCGTGAGCATGATGTCGTCGTTCATGGGAATCGCCATCGTTGCGCTGCCCACCGGTATCATTACGGCTGGCTACATGCGCGAGCTGAGCCGTGAAAAGTGGGACTAAATAGAGAGGGCAGAACCATGGAGATCAGAACAGCAACGATGAACGATCTGGACGCGGTCGCGGCGGTGGAAGCCGAGTGCTTTCCCGTGGCCGAGGCGGCGACAAAAGAGGAATTCGCCGAGCGAATCAAATATTACGGCGACCACTTCTGGCTGATGTTCGAGGGCGACAAGCTCATCGCGTTTCTCGACGGCTTTGTGACGGACGAGCCAGACCTGACCGACGAAATGTACGCGAAAGCATCCATGCACGACGAAAATGGCGCGTGGCAGATGCTCTTCGGTCTGAACACCTTGCCGGAGTACCGGAAAAACGGCTACGCGGGCGAACTGCTCCACCGTGCCGTTGAGGATGCGAGAAAGCAGGGGAGAAAGGGTGCAGTCCTGACCTGCAAACAGCGGCTCGTCGACTACTACGCGAAGTTCTGCTTTGTCGACGAGGGCGTGACAGACAAGTCCGTGCACGGCGGCGTTGTCTGGCACCAGATGCGCATCACATTTTGATCGAGACTGACAGAAAAAGGGAGCACGCGCAAGCGTGCTCCCTTTTTGCGATTTTTATTGCTTTCCCGCGAGGTAGTAGTCGCTTTGGCCCGGATGGTAGAACGGACAGGCGGTCAGCTTGCCGCGCAGGAACGACGCCATCTCGTCCTCATCGAGTTGCTCGTCACAGTAGTAGCTGTCGGACTCTTCATCGTAGCTGTAATAAACGCAGTCCTCGCACAGGCTGATGGACATGAGATCATCTCCCGAAAGAAATTAGTGCTGATACTCGAATTCGAGCTCGTACATGCTGACGATGTCGCCGTCCTTGATGCCAAGGTCCTCAAGCTGCTGGAAAACGCCGTTTTCTCGCAGCATCTTATCAAAGAACATCCGGCTCTCGTAGTCACCGAAGTTGACGTTGCTCATAAGGCGTTCAAGCCACTTGCCCTCGACAATGTAGGTGTTGTCCTCGACGGTGATCTTGAGCGGCTCGCTCGCGTCGATCTTCACGGGCTTGGGAACGTACTCGGGCTCATAGACCGTGACGGGCGGGAGTGTGGAGAGCTTTTCGGCGATCTTGAGCACGAGCTCGCGCGTGCCGGTGTGCGACGCGGCGGACAGGGCGAAGAGGGGATAGCCGAGCGGCTCGACATGCGCGCGCAGCTTTTCGAGCAGGCTTTCGTCCTCCATGATGTCGGTCTTGTTCGCGACGACGATCTGCGGGCGGGTGGCAAGGTCGGGGGAATACTGCGAGAGCTCTGCGTTGATGGCGTCAAAGTCCTCGACCGGGTCGCGGCCCTCGCTGCCCGACACGTCGACGACATGAACGAGCAGGCGGCAGCGATCGATATGGCGCAGGAAGTCGTGACCAAGGCCCGCGCCCTCGGCTGCGCCCTCGATGATGCCGGGGATGTCGGCCATGACGAACGAAACGCCCTCGTCGACGTACACGACGCCGAGGTTGGGGTAGAGCGTGGTGAAGTGGTAGTTTGCAATCTTGGGGCGCGCCTTCGACACAACGGAAAGAAGCGTCGACTTGCCGACATTCGGGAAGCCGATGAGGCCGACGTCGGCCAGCAGCTTCAGCTCAAGAATGACATCGTGCTCCTCGCCCTCAAGGCCCGATTTGGCAAAACGGGGCGCCTGACGGGTCGGCGTTGCGAAGTGGGCGTTGCCCCAGCCGCCCTTGCCGCCGCGGCAGAGGATGAACGGCTCAGAGTCGGACATATCCTTGATGATCTCGTTCGATTCCGCGTCGCGCACGACGGTGCCGCGCGGCACGCGGATCGTGAGATCCTTGCCCTGCTTGCCGAACTTGCGCGCGCCCTGACCGTCCATGCCGTTGTCGGCGACGTATTTGCGCTTGTAGCGAAAGTCCATCAGCGTGGACATGTTGTCGTCGACAACGAGGACGATATTGCCGCCGTTGCCGCCGTCGCCGCCGTCGGGGCCGCCCGCGGAGACGTACTTTTCGCGGTGGAACGCCACCGCGCCATTGCCGCCCTTGCCCGCGCGGCAGAAGATGCGCGCCTTATCAATAAAAGATGCTGCCATGTTGGCACCTCCTTGAATTCTTGTTATTCCTGAACAATTAGTGTATCCGTTTTTTGACGATTCGTCAAGAAAAACGGAACGTTTCACAAAAAAGAAAAAATCGTAAAAAGTTGGGAACTTTTTTGTGCTCCCTTTCGTCAAAGGAAAAGACACAACGGGAAAGGAAGCGGAAACCTTGAAAAGACTGCTTGCATTGATGATGGTCGTCGCCGTAACGGCGGCGCTTTTGGCCTGCACGAAGGGCGGGCACGATAACGAAGACGGAAATGACACGCCCAATCCTGAGCCGCAGTACGCCGGCGCGGACACGATGACGCTGCGCGTCGTGGGCGACGGTGAAAACGGTACGCTCATTTTAGCGGGAGAGACGGAGGTCTACGCCCTGCCGCTCGAAGGCGTGACGCTGTACTTAGACGGCGGCAGTGTGTCTGCTTCCGAGATCGAAAGCGGCATGAGCGCCGAGGTCTGGTACACCGGCGGCGTGCAGGAGACATATCCTGCGAAGTTTTCACAGGTGGAGGCCGTGTCGCTTTCGCGCGAGGCGGACCCGAGGTATGACCTCTGCGGCCTCTATTTGCAGGTACTGGAGGATCTGTGGAGCGCGGACGACGGACTCAACGGCGGCGCGGAGCTCGTGAGCGTTGACCTGAGCAAAGCACCCGGCGGGCTGACCGCCGGCGAAAAGGCGGCGATCGCCTATGTGTTTGCGCAGAAGCACGATGTGCAGGGTCTGACGATGACCTTCGACGAGCTGCGCGAGCAGGGCTATCTCACGGGCGAAAAGCTGGAGGGCGGCAGCACGGCCTATTCGTTCACGAACGGCCTGCTCTTCACCATCACGCCGGAGGAGACGCAGGACAACGGCGCGTCCGTCTGCTTCAGCGCCGGAAAGTGGCGCTCGCCGCTCGGCGCGTATTACTTTACGAAGTGTACGGCCTCCCGCGGCGATAACGGCTGGGAATACACCGTCGGCGCGGAAGCAATCTCTTAAATTACAGCAGGTTCTTTAATTTGAGCAGCGAATCGACGATCTGGTCGGCCTCGCAATGCTCCGGAACGGGGCGGCGCGTATGGTTGTACCAGATCGTTTTCATACCCGCGGCCTTGCCGCCGGAAATGTCGGCGGTCAGCGAGTCGCCGATCATCATGCACTCGTCCGCGGCAACATCGGGAAGAAAAGCGCGGCATGCATCGAAAAACGCCTTTTCGGGCTTGCGGTAGCCAAGTGACTCTGAAACGAACACATGGTCAAAATAGGGGAGAAGTCCCGCCATTTCAAGTCGGTTGAGCTGCTGGTCGTGGAAGGCGTTGCTCGCCGCGCAGAGGATATATTTTTCCTTGAGGTAGCGGCAGATCTCGTCCGCGCCGTCGACTGGGATGGCCGTCTCGTAGAGGAGGTCCAAAAACCGCTTTTCAAACGCGGCGCCGTCGGCCTGGATGCCGAGGGCCTCGAAGATGCGGTTCCAGCGGAATTCAAAAAGCTGCTGCGTCGTGAGCTCACCGCGCTCGATCATGAGCCAGAGGCCGTCATTGATGCGCGTGAACGTCGCGTAAGTGGAATCGTCATAGGGGAGACCCCATTCGGCAAAGCCGATGCGCATGGCCTGCTCGGCGCATTTGCCGAAGTCGAGCAGCGTGTCGTCGATATCCATCAAAACTGCCTTGAGCATGAAAAGTGACCTCCTGCGGAAAAGATAAAGAAAAGAGCCCCGAGCATTCGCTCGAGGCTCTTCATTGTGCAATTACTCAGCGGGGTAAACAGAAGCCTGCTTACGATCCTTGCCGAGACGCTCGAAACGGAGCACGCCGCTCTCCTTGGCGTAGAGAGTATCGTCAGAGCCGATACCGACGTTGACGCCCGGATGGATGTGGGTGCCGCGCTGGCGCACAAGAATGTTGCCGGCGAGAACGAACTGACCGTCAGCGCGCTTGGGGCCAAGGCGCTTGGCGTTAGAGTCGCGGCCGTTCTTCGTGGAGCCGCCGCCCTTCTTGTGGGCGAAAAACTGAAGACCGATGTTCAGCATGGTGATTTGCCATCCTTTCTGTAAGATGATCGGAACAGGGGGCTTACGCCTCCATGACTTCGATATTGTCCGGATATTCGCTGTGCAGCTCGGAAAAGAGCAGCATCAAACCCGTTAAAAGAGCCTGACAGGTGCTCTCGTTCGTGGCGGACAGACCGCCGGGGAGCCGGAATTCCACAGCGCCGGAGCGTTCATGGACCTTGACGGAAGCGGCGAGGCCTAAAACATCGTTCACGGTGCTTTCCACAAGGCGGACCGCGCTTGTGATCGCCGCACAGACGATGTCGGAGCCTTCTTCGCTGTAACCGCTGTGGCCCTTGGCATCAAAACCGATGATGCGATTTCCTTCGGTGAGGAAAGTAACAGTGGTCATGCCTTAGACGGAGATCTTGCCGATCTCAACCTTGGTATAAGGCTGACGATGACCCTGACGCTTGTGATAGCCCTTCTTGGCCTTGTACTTGTAGACACGGACCTTCTTGCCCTTGCCGTTCTTAACGACAGTGGCCTCCACCTTCGCGCCCTCCACCACGGGAGTGCCGAACTTGGTGTTTTCGCCGTCAACGATCGCCAAAACCTGATCGAAGGTAACGGCGTCGCCCGCCTCGACGGGGAGCTTCTCAATGAACAGGGTGTCGCCCTCGTTCACAACATACTGCTTACCGCCGGTAACGATGATCGCTTGCATTACTTGCACCTCTTTCCTTAATTACGGACTCGCTGTCGGGGGCGTTCGAAAAGTCTCGAAACCTTCCGAAACTTTAAGCCCATTCAAAGCGGCTGCTCAAGTATAACTTCTGACTTTGAAAAAGTCAATAGGTTTTTGGAAAATTCTCTGTGCAGTTTTGCTCAGGTGCAAAGTGAGTCGCGGCACGTGTGCCGCGAGGAAGCAGCGCCAAAGGCGCTGCACGGGTCAAAGGGGATATTCTCTTTCGCAAAAGAGAATATCCCCTTTGGAACCCCAAGAGAAAGACTTTGTATTGTCAGATTGCGGCTTGAAGAACTGCACGTGCTGCGCAATCAGGTGCCTGCTTGATGATGTATCTAAACGATTTGACTTTCTTCTATCTTCGCTGTCGCTTTGCCTGCGTGTCGTTAGCCTTACGCAATCTCCGTCTACTTCGGATCTGCACAGACTTGCTATTGCCTGCCAAGGCGGCATTGCTTCGCTCGCCGCAGTACGCATTACCAAGACGACATGTATTGCCGATAGTAGGTGATTAGGCTGCACAAAAACAAAATGAGCAGAGCGGCAGCGGATAGTAGAAGTAGAGGCAAATCGTATAGCAAAAGTAATGGCGGCGAGCGTTAGCAATGCCGCCACGCAGGTGCTTCCATTCCGGAGGCACAAGGGCCATTCAAGCCTGAGACTGCCGATCAAAACCTTTCTCTTGGGGGTTCAAGGGGGCCATTCTCTTTTGCGAAAGAGAATGGCCCCCTTGTCCGCGTCCCCCTGCGCGGCGCGGGGAACAAGGAGCAGCGCTTTGCGCTGTAGAAATGCAATTTTGCATACTTTTCACCGCGCGGTAAACAATAACTCTGCAAGTTTTATTTGGAAGGAGAGCATTTCAATATGGAAAAGCGAAAAGAATTCTGGCGCGCGCTGCCGTTTGTGATGGCGCTGTTGTTGCTTACCCTCGTGCCGATGCAGAGTGCGTCGGCGCTGTTCGGCAAGGGAAAAGAGGAGGCGAAAGCTGTCGACGGCGCGCCGGTGGCAGAGAACATGGAGATCAAGGCCTACCGCGGCGTCGCGTATGAGGGCGAATTCCGCGCGGTGGACAACGAGGGCGACGAGGTGACCTTTGCCATCGCGCAGGAGCCGAAAAAGGGCATGGTCGCGCTGACGGAGGACGGCCTCGGCTTTGTCTACACGCCTGGCGGCAAGCTGGGAACGGACAGCTTCACCTACACGGCGATCGACGCCTACGGCAACACCTCGCTGCCCGCGACGGTGAGCATCACGATCGAAAAGGCGAATAGCGGCGTCTGCTACGCCGATATGAGCGGTGATCGCGCGCACACGGCGGCGGTCGATCTTGCCGAGCACGGTGTGTTTGTGGGCGCGAAGATCGGGGACAGCTATTTCTTTGAGCCCGAGCGCACGCTCTCACGTGGTGAATTTGTCGCGATGGCGCTCGCGGCAATGGACGTGAGCGCGGAGGATGTGCAGATGACTGGCTTCTGCGACGATGCGAGCATACCGACCTGGGCGAAGGGCTACGCCGTGAGCGCGCTGAATGCGGGCGTTGTGTCCGGCGTCAGCACGGCGGAGGGCGTTGCCTTTCGCGCGAATGACGCCATTACGCTCAATGAGGCCGCGGTCGTGCTGAACCGGCTGCTTCGCGTGACGGACGTGGACCTCTCGGACTACGACGTGCAGGACGCGGACAACGCCTGGTGCGCACAGGCGGTGGCGAATTTGCAGTCCGTCAGCGTGATCGAGAGTGGGCGTTTTTCCACTGACGAGATGCGCTCGGGCGTGACACGTGCGCAGGCGGCAGAGATCCTCAGCGCGGCGATGACGCTCAAGGACGGACGCGCGGGAAAGGGCGGACTGCTCTCCGGCATTTTCGGCTAAGGGCAAAAAGTGAGAAAAGCGAACAAAAGAGAGCGGTTTTCACGCCGCTCTCTTTTGCTTGTATTTGGGAAAAAGCTGTGGTAAAGTATAAATTAGTATAGTATGGATAAACGGGAACGGCGACGTTCCTTTTAAAAATAAGGAGGAAAACGGTATGCGTATCGTTGTTTTAGCAGGTGGGCTGAGTATGGAGCGCAATGTGTCGCTCTCGAGCGGCAACAAGATCTGCCGCGCGCTGCGTTCGCGCGGGCATCAGGCCATTCTGGTGGATATGTTCATGGGCTTTGAGGACTACGACGGTAAGCTCGAAGATGTTTTCGACACACCTGACGGCTTCTGCGGCGACTATTCCGTCGCCGAGGCGGAGCCCGACCTCGCCGCCGTGCGCGCGAGCCGCAAGGACCAGAGCAAGAGCCTTTTCGGCCCCGGCGTACTCGATGTGTGCGCCAAGGCGGACGTCGTCTTTCTGGCGCTGCACGGCACCTGCGGCGAGGATGGCCGCGTGCAGGCGGCGTTCGACCTGCTCGGCATCCCGTACACGGGTGCGGGCTACTTATCGAGCGCCATTGCGATGGATAAGGACCTGACGAAGCGTCTTGTGTCGGAATATGTCATCACGCCGCAGTGGCGCACCGTGCGCTACACGGAAGGCGACATCGCGCGCCTTGTGTCGGAAACGAAGCTCCCTTGCGTCGTCAAGCCGGTCGCCAACGGCTCGTCTGTCGGCGTCTCCATCGCGCATACGGGCGCGGAGCTCAAAAAAGCGCTTGAAGAGTGCTTACAGTTCGGCGCGCAGGTCGTGCTCGAACAGTACATCTCCGGCCGCGAGATCCAGGTTGGTATCATCGCGGGCAAGGCACTGCCCTCCATCGAAATTATCCCGAAGACGGGCTTTTATGACTACGCGAACAAGTATCAGGCCGGCGCGGCGGAGGAAATTTGCCCCTCTCCCATCCCCGAGGACTGGGAGATGCGCGTGCGCACCGCGACCGAGACGGTCTACCGCCTGATCGGGCTGAGCGTCTACTCCCGCGCGGACTTCATCGTCACGCCGGACGGTACGCCGTACTTCCTTGAGATCAACACGCTGCCCGGCATGACGAAGACGAGCCTTCTTCCGCAGGAGGCGGCGGCGGTCGGCATCGGCTACGAAGAACTGTGTGAAAAGATCGTCGAAGAGTCGCTGAAGCAGAAAAGAGGGCTGTAAATGGAGGCCATCACGGTAAAGGAGCTGCTCGCGGCGGTGCACGGTGAGCTCTTGCAGGGAGATGAGACAGCGCAAATCCTCGGCGTGAACACCGACAGCCGCACCGTCAAAGCGGGTGAAGTTTTCGTGCCGCTCGTCGGCGAGCGCTTCGACGGGCATGACTATATCGAAAAGGCGATTTCCGCGGGCGCGGAGGGCTGTCTGTGCGCCCGCGTGCCGGAAACGCTGCTGCCCGGAAAGTTTTACATCAAGGTGCCTGACACGCTGCTTGCGCTCAAGGACTTGGCCGCGTGGTACCGTGCGCAGTTTTCGATCCCCTTTGTGCAGGTGACGGGCAGCGTCGGCAAGACGACAACAAAGGAAATGATCGCCTCGGTACTGGGCGTGAAGTTCCATACGCTCAAGACCGCGGCCAACTATAATAATGAGATCGGCACGCCGCAGACGTTGCTGGGCCTCTCCCGCGCGCATCAGGCGGCGGTGATCGAGACGGGCATGGACCGCGCGGGGCAGATCCGGTATCTTGGCGAGATGGTGAAGCCCGATATCGCCGTCATCACGAACGTCGGCGACATGCACATTGAATACCTCGGATCGCGCGAGAACATTCTGAAGGCCAAGTGCGAGATCTTTGAAAACCTCAAAAAAGACGGCCTCGCCGTCTTAAACGGCGACGACGAGCTTTTGAACACCGTCTCTCTGCCGCAGAAAACGTTGCGCTGCGGCCTGTCCGAGCACTGCGATGTCCGCGTCAGCGAGGTCGAAGACCTTGGCATCGACGGCATTCGCTGCATCGTGACGACGGCAAAGGAGCGTTACGCGCTCTCCATCCCCGTGCCGGGAAAGCACATGGTCTACTCCGCGGCGATGGCCGCGGCCATCGGCGAGTACCTTGGCGAGACCAAAGAGGAGATCGAGCGCGGCGCTGCGGCTTATGAGCCTGCGGGCTCACGCATGCACGTCATCACGTTCTCTGAAAACCGCCGCCTGCTCGACGACTGCTACAACGCGGGTCCGCAGTCGATGGCGGCGTCGCTGCGCGTATTGGGCGCGAGCGGCGGAAAAAAGGCCGCCGTCATCGGCGATATGGCGGAGCTCGGAGAGCTCACCGAGCGTGCGCATAAGGAAATCGGAGAACTCACCAAAGAGCTCGGCATCGACACTGTCATCGCAATCGGCGCACGGGCAAAATACTTTACAGAAGGGAACCCCTCTGCGCAGTGGTTCGGGAGCGTGGACGAGGCGATGGGCGCCGTCAAGGCGGCGTTCACGGCGGAGACGGCGATGCTCGTCAAGGCCTCGCACTCCATGCACTTTGAGAAGATCGTAGAGGAACTGACCAAAGCATGATCGACATCAGTGTTACGGGACTCATCAAGTCCTTTGACCTCGAAAAGAAAATACTGGACGGTATCACCTTTCAGATCGACACGGGCGAGCGCGTGGGTCTTCTCGGCAAAAACGGCGCGGGCAAGACGACGCTTTTCCGCATCCTGACGGGCGAGCTCGACTACGACGCGGGCGAGGTGAGCATCGCCTCGGGCCGCAGGCTGGGCCTAATCTCACAAATTCCTGTATATCCCGAGGGCTACACGGTCGAGGATGTGCTCAAGAGCGCGTTTTCGCGCATGCAGAGGATGGAGGACGAGATGAACGCCCTCTCCCAGCAGATGGCAAGCGGCGACGAGAGCGAAGAGACGCTGCGCCGCTACGGCGAGCTTTCGGCCAAGTTCGAGGGTCTCGGCGGCTACGACACCGAGACGCCCATCAACAAGGTTGCCAACGGCCTTTCCATCCCGCCGGAGATGCGCGAGCGCCTGTTTGACACGCTCTCGGGCGGCGAAAAGACGCGCGTGAACCTCGGCCGCCTCATTTTGGAGGATACGGATATTTTACTTCTCGACGAGCCGACGAACCATTTGGACCTGCACGCCATCGAATGGCTGGAGCAGTATTTGTCAACGTTCAAGGGTACGGTCGTCGCCATCTCGCATGACCGCTACTTTTTGGACCGTACCATCACCCGCGTCATCGAGGTGCTCGACGGCAAGGCGGAGTTTTACAGCGGCAACTACAGCTTCTACGCGGTGGAAAAAGAGCGCCGCTATTTGGAAAAGATGCGCCAATACGAAAAGGAGCAGGCCAAGATCGCCCAGCTTGAAAAGAGCGCCGAGCAGCTGCGCATGTTTGCCTTCAAGGGCATGGACAAGACGTACCGCCGCGCGCTGTCGATGGAAAAGCGCATCGAGCGTATGCGCACGACGGACAAGCCGACGAAGGAACGGGCACTGAGCGCGCAGTTCAAGTCGCAGGAGTTCTACGGCGACGAGGTGTTCGCGCTCAAAAAGCTCAAAAAGAGCTTCGGCGACCGTGTGCTGTTCCACGACGTGGACTTGCAGGTGCGCGGCGGCGAGCGCATCGCGCTCATTGGCGACAACGGCACGGGCAAGTCGACGCTCATCAAGATGCTGATGGAAGAGGAATATCCCGACGAGGGCAAGATCAAGTTCGGCCCGTCGGTGCGCATCGCGTACCTGCCGCAGATCGTCGAATTCGACGTGCCGGAACGAAACTTGGTCGACACGATGCTCTACTCCAAGCGCAACATCACGCCGCAGAGCGCGCGCAACCGCCTGGCCGCGTTCCACTTCACGGGCGAGGACGTTTTTAAGAGCGTCAGCGTGCTCTCGGGCGGCGAGCTTTCGCGCCTCAAGCTCTGCATCCTGATGGATGAGGAAGTGAATCTCCTGATCCTCGACGAGCCGACGAACCACCTCGATATCGCGTCGCGCGAGTGGATCGAAGAGGCGGTGGAGAGCTACGACGGGACGCTCCTGTTCGTGAGCCACGACCGCTATTTCATCAACCGCTTTGCAACGCGCGTGTGGGAGCTTGAAAACGGCGTCATCACCGACTATCCGATGGGCTTTGCGCGCTACCGGCAGGTCAAGGCACTGGAGGCGCAGAACAAGATCGACCACACGCCAAAGGCTGTAAAGGAAAAGACGGTTACAGAAAAACCGAAGCCGAACCGCTCTGCCCAGCAGGCGCGGCGGCAGCTCACCATCTGTGAAAAGGAAATTTCCACGCAGGAGACCGCCATCGCCGAGATCGAGCAGCGCCTCGAAGAGGCGGGCGGCGACTACGAGCGCTACAGCGAAATTTATAAGGAGAAGGAAGCCGCCGAGCAGAAGCTCAGCGAGCTGATGGAAAAGTGGGAAACGCTCGCCGAGCAGGCGGGCGAATGAGGAACATACCATGAAGAGACAGAAAAGACTGTGGACAGCGGCAGCAGCCTGTGCCGTGCTCGGCGCGACGTGCCGGGCCGTCCCGGGTGTGCGCTTTGCAGGACTGCTGTTCTGGTGCCTGACGGCGCTTTTGATCGTCTTTGCGATGCTCGAGCAGTACAAAGAGCATGCGTGGGCAAAGTGGGGAAAACGCGTTCTGCTCGCGCTCGTGTGCCTAGGGCTTGTCGCATTCGGGTATCTTGAATCGCTCGTTATTCGCGGCGCGCACACGGACGGGCGCGCGGAAGACGCGCAGTGCGTGGTTATTTTGGGCGCGGGCGTGAACGGCACGACGCCGTCGCTGATGCTCTCGTCGCGGCTGCAGGCGGCGCTTGACTTCATCGCGGACAAGCCGGACATCCCCATCATCTGCTCAGGCGGTCAGGGGCCGGGGGAGGATATCTCCGAGGCCGACTGCATGGCCGACTGGCTCATCGCCCACGGCGTGGACGAGAGCCGCATCTACCGCGAGGACCGATCGACCAGTACGCAGGAGAACTTTGCTTACAGCGAAGAGATCATGGCGGAGCTGGGGCTTGATGCGGGCGACATGTTCGCCTTTGTCACGAACGACTACCATATTTTTAGGGCGGGGCGCATCGCCGGAACAGATGCGGCCTGCGGCGTGGCGGCGACGCTGCCGCGCAGCGCCTATTACGATGCCTTACAGCTCAACTACTATGTGCGGGAGGCCTTTGCCACCGGTTGGCTCCTGCTGAGAGGAAACTGAGTATGAACGATAACATTTTATGCCTTTACTATTCCCGCACGGGAAACACGAAAAAAGCCATGGAGGAGGTCGCCGAGGCGCTGGACTGCGAATGTCTCGAAATTCGCGACAAGGTCGATCGCAGCGGCACGATGGGCTACCTTCGCTGCTGCTTTGACGCGATGCACAAGCGCACGAGTGCGGTTTCGCGCCCGAAATGCCAGAAGCCGCTGTCGGACTACAAGCTCGTCATCCTCGGCACGCCCGTGTGGGCGGGCCGCTGTTCGAGCGTGATTCGCGGCTTTTTGAAGCGCCGCGGCTATGAGATCCAGAACGCGGCGTATCTCATCACGCACAAGAGCGAGCAGGACTATAAGGACGTCTTCCGCCAGATGGACCTCTATTTGCAGACGCCGCACGTGGCGGAGGTCTCGCTCTGCCCCGATTCCGCGGGCTACCACTTCTGGCGAGACCAGTTCATCAAGGCCTGCTCTGACTTCATTGCGGAGGACAAGGTCTGATGTGGGAAAAGCTCAAACAGCTCGCGCGCCGCTATGACGAGATCGGCGAGCTGCTCGAAGTGCCGGAAATTTACGCTGACCCAAAGAAGCTGCGCGCGCTCACGCGCGAGCAGAAGGAGCTTTCCGCCGTGGTGGAGACCTACCGCGCGTACCAGAAGTGCGAGGACGACATCGTGCAGGCGCTGGAGCTTGTATCCGATCCCGAGCTCAAGGACATGGCGCAGGAGGAATTGAACACTGCCAAGGCGGAAAAAGAGCGCCTTTTTGACGAGCTGCGCGTGCTGCTCCTGCCGCGCGACCCGAACGACGACAAAAACGTCATCGTCGAGATCCGCGGCGGCGTGGGCGGGGAGGAGAGCGCGCTTTTTGCCGCCGACCTCTACCGCATGTATGCGATGTACGCGGAAAAGCGGGGATACCGCGTGGAGCTGCTCAACTACAACGATACGGAGTTGGGCGGCGTTAAGGAAGCTGACTTTATCGTCAGCGGCGATGGGGCGTATTCGAGATTCAAGTTTGAATCCGGCGTCCACCGCGTCCAGCGCGTGCCGGAGACGGAGTCCGGCGGGCGCGTGCACACCTCGACCGCGACGGTCGCCGTGCTGCCGGAGATGGAGGAGGTCGACGTCGACCTCCGGCCCGAAGACATTGAGATGCAGGTCTACCGCGCTTCCGGCGCAGGCGGCCAGCACGTCAACAAGACGAGCTCTGCCGTGCGCCTCATCCACAAGCCGACGGGCATCGTCGTTTCGTGCCAGGAGGAGCGCTCCCAGCTCCAGAACCGCGCCAAGTGTATGGCGATGCTCGCGAGCAAGCTCTACGAGGCTGAGCGCGAGCGCGTGGAGGGTGCGATCACGAGCGAGCGCCGCGCGCAGGTCGGCAGCGGCATGCGCAACGAGCGCATCCGCACCTATAACTTCCCGCAAAACCGCGTGACTGACCACCGCCTGACGGGCGAGAACAAGAATTTCAACATCGACGCCGTGATGAACGGCGACCTTGACCCGATCATCGATGCGCTCACGATGCAGGAGCAGGCCGAAAAGCTGCGCGAGAGCACCGAGGCTTAAGAAAGAAGAGAGAACATTGGAGACAAAATGGTTTACCCTCCGCACGGTGGAGGATAAAGAGAGCATCGCGCAGGCGGCGGACATTCTGCGCCGCGGCGGGCTTCTGGCCATCCCGACGGAGACGGTCTACGGCCTCGGCGCGGACGGTCTGGACGAGACCGCCGTGCTGCACATTTTCGAGGCCAAGGGCCGCCCGCAGGACAACCCGCTCATCCTGCACATTCCAGACGCAAGCTGGCTTACGCGCTACTGCGAGGACGTGCCGGACGCGGCCTACAAGCTGGCCGAGCGCTTCTGGCCCGGCCCACTGACGATGATCTTAAAGAAAAAGCCCTGCGTGCCGCTGCGCACGACCGGCGGGCTCGAGACCGTCGGCATGAGATGTCCCGACCATGCGGTCACGCGCGCCATCATCGAAGCATCCGGCGTGCCGGTCGCCGCGCCGAGCGCGAACACCTCGGGCCGCCCGAGCTGCACGACGGCAGAGCACGTGCGCGAGGACATGTGGGGCAAGATCGACGGTATCGTCGACGGCGGCCCCTGTCAGGTGGGCGTGGAGTCGACGATCATTGACCTGACGGTCACGCCGCCGCAGCTGTTGCGCCCGGGCGGACTGCCGCTCGAGAGCCTGCGCGATGCGCTGGGCGAGGTGACGGTCGACAAGGCCGTGACGCAGAAGATGAATGACGGCGAAAAGCCGCGCGCCCCGGGCATGAAGTACCGCCACTATGCGCCTAAGGCCCCCGTCACGGTCGTGACCGGCGGGGCGAAGGCGAGCGCGCGCTATCTGCTCACACACGCGGGCGAGAAGTCCGGCATCATCTGCTTTGACGAGTTCACGCGGCTCTTCGACGGGCACATCGTCCACCCCCTCGGTGCGAGCGACGATAAGCGCGCGCAGGCGCAGCACGTCTTCGACGCGCTGCGGACGTTCGACGAGACGAATGTGGGCGAGATCTGGGCACAGTGTCCGGACAGTAAAGGCCTTGGCCTTGCCATCGGCAACCGCCTCAAAAAGGCCGCGGGCTTCCATGTGGAGGACGCGGACGACGGCAAGATCGTCATCGGCATCACCGGCGGCACGGGCGCGGGGAAGACGAGCCTTCTGCGCGCGCTTGAAAGAAAGGGCGCATGTGTGCTCGACTGCGACGCGGTCTATCACGAGATGTTAAAAGATGACGAGCCGCTGCTGCGCGCGCTGCGCGAGGCGTTCGGCGATGTCATTTTTCGGCAGGACGGCAGCGTGGACGTCCACGCCATCGGCCTGATCGTCTTCAAGGACAGAAAAAAGCTCGCCGAGCTCGACGCCATCGTGCACGAGCGCATCCCGCGCGCGCTGGCGCAGAAAATGGCGGCGACGAACGCGGAGATCATCGGCCTCGATGCTATCAAGCTCATCGAGAGCGGCCTTGGCGCGATCTGCGACGCGACCGTCGCCGTAACGGCGCCTGAAGAGGTGCGGGTCAAGCGCATCATGGCGCGCGACAGCATCACCGAGGAGTATGCAAGGTCGCGCATCGCGGCACAGAAGGACGCGGACTATTTCCGCGCGCAGTGCGATTATGAATTTGTGAACGATCTGCCGACTGCTGAAAAGGCGGAACACGCGGCAGAGGTCTATATCAACACGATCATCAACAATTTGAAGGAGGAAACTGAGAGATGAGTGAAAAGAACAAGCTCGCTGAAAAACTGCTCTACGCCCCCAAGAATGGCTATGACCGCCTGAGCGCAGAGGATGAAAAAGCGATGGAGGCCTATTGCGAGGACTACAAGAAGTTCCTCAACAACGGCAAGACCGAGCGCCTTTGCGTGGAGTACTGCATCGAGCTGGCGGAAAAGAAGGGCTTCAAGGCCTACGAAGCGGGTATGAAGCTGAGCGCCGGCGACAAGGTCTACTTCAATAACCGCGGCAAGGGCATCATGCTCGCCGTCATCGGCAGCGAGGACTTGAGCCACGGCGCGAACATCGGCGCGGCGCATACCGACTCCCCGCGCCTCGACTTAAAGCCCCGCCCGCTCTACGAGGAGGCCGAGATGGCCTACTTCAAGACCCACCACTACGGCGGCATCCGCAAGTACCAGTGGGTGACGATCCCCCTCGAGCTGCACGGCGTCGTCGTGCTGCGCGACGGCTCGAAGGTCGACGTTCACGTCGGCGGCAAGGAGGACGATCCCCAGTTCATCATCAACGACCTTTTACCGCACCTTGGCCGCGAGCAGGGCAAAAAGCCGCTCAACGAGGCCATCCCGAGCGAGAGCTTGAACGTGCTGCTCGGCGGAAAGCCGTTTGAAGATAAGGACTGCTCCGACCGTTTCAAGCTCGGCGTTCTCCAGTATTTGAACGCGCAGTACGGCATTACGGAGGAGGACTTCATCTCCGCCGAGCTCGAAGTCGTCCCCGCCGGCAAGGCGCGCGACATCGGCTTTGACCGCAGCTTCATCGCGTCCTACGGTCACGACGACCGCGTCTGCGCGTATGCAGAGCTTGCAGGTATTTTTGACGCTGTGTCCCCGAAGAAGACCGCGGTCTGCATCTTCGCGGACAAGGAGGAGATCGGCTCCGAGGGCGTGTCCGGTATGCTGTCTCAGGCGTTTGAGTGGTTCATGGGCGACATGTGCCGCACGCAGGGCGTCGCGCTTTCTGACTGCTTTGCCAACTCCTTCTGCCTGAGCGCAGATGTGACGGCGGCCTATGACCCGAACTTTGCCGACGTGTACGACAAGCGCAACTCCGCCTTCGTCAATTACGGCGTGGCGCTGTGCAAGTATACCGGCTCCGGCGGCAAGGGCGGCGCGAGCGACGCAAGCGCTGAGGTCGTTGGCAAGGTGCGCAGGCTGATGAACGACAACGGCGTCTTCTGGCAGATGGCCGAGATGGGCAAGACCGACGCCGGCGGCGGCGGTACGGTCGCCAAGTTCATGGCCCAGCGCAACATCGACACGCTCGATGCGGGTGTGCCCGTGCTCTCGATGCACGCACCGTATGAAACGGTCGCCAAGCTCGACTGCTACATGACCTACAAGTGTATGAAGGCCATCTTTGAGCAGGCGTAAGGAAATATTCTGAGATTCCGAGAAGCGCTCTCCCACGTGCCGTGGGAGGGCGTTTTCTGCCAAAAAGTCATACAATGTTGAACAAATTGTAAAGTTTCCTGCGGTTTTGCTTGCATAAGCGAGCGTGGCGTGATATTCTGTCAAAATACCAAAGGATCAGGAAGGGAAGAGAGTCATGCTCCAGTTATTCACCGATACATCCGCGAACCTGCCGGTCGCGCTGACGAAACAACACCACATCACCGTCGTGCCGTTTTCCTACACGGTGGATGGAAAGGAGACGGACTATCCCGATGATGTGGATTTCGACGGCGCGGCGTTCTACGGCGCAATGCGCCGCGGCGCGGTCGTCAAAACGTCGATGGTCAATCCTGACCTGATGGCGAACTACTTTGAACGTGCGCTCTCTCAGGGCGACGATGTGCTCTACGTCGGCATGTCCGGCGGCATCAGCGGCACGGCGCAGGCCGCGGTTATCGCCGCGGGCGAGCTGACGGAAAAATACCCCGCACGGAAGATCATCACGGTCGACACCTACGCTGCCTCCCTTGGCGAGGGGTTACAGGTGCTCGAAGCCGCGCGCATGATCGAAGAGGGAAAGAGCCTCGATGAGATCAAAGCGCATCTCCTTTCGAGAAGACCGCACATGTGCCAGTTTTTCACGGTCGACGACCTTGCGTACTTAAAGCGCGGCGGCCGCATTTCGAGCGCGACGGCACTGATCGGCACGGTGCTGAGTATCAAGCCGATCCTCTGCGGCGATGAAACGGGACACATCGTCTCCTGCGGCAATGCTCATGTGTCGTAAAGAAACACAGAAAAATTTGATAGACAGTCCTACTATATCCGTAAAAAAATGTTTACAAATGGAGCGCACAGAGTTATACTTGTCATCATAGGTTGCCTTGGGTTTCCGCTCTTTGGTATACCCCTTGACGCTGATCACTTCCGGTTCGATCACTTCCGCAGGCTTTTCATCACCGACGGGTGTACCGAACAGATTCAGCTGTCCGTCCAGCTGGTCATGGCGTATTTCACTGGTTGAGCCAAAGACCTTGTTCTTAAGATACGCAAGCTGAGACTGGAGATTCGCGATCAGAAGGTCTTTTTCACTGTCCTTCGCATTGCGTTCTTCCAGCATCTTCTGCAATGAACTTATGAGTTCGTTCTGAGTGCTGATTGTTTTATTCAGTTGTGAGATTGTATCCTTAAGCTCTAAGAGCTGGATATCTTTTACTCCTGAAGGCATGGTCTTCTGCTCCGTTTTTTGATACTTCTATTGTACCATAAACAGGTGCAAAAGCCTAGAAAAATCAAGCGTTTCAGGCACTTTTTATTGCCTTTGGCTGCTCGATCTCAAGACCGGACATGAGCCAGTCAAACTGCCTCCATGTAATGGTTTTCACCTCGTCACGGTTACGTGGCCACCGGTATTTTCCGGTGTTATGATCGAGGCGTTTATATAAAAGCACAAAACCGTCATTCTCATGAAGGAGTGCCTTTATCCTGTCATTGCGTCTGCCGCAGAAAAGGTAGAGCGCGGTGGTATGCTCCGGTTCAAAGTGAAGCTGGTCTCTGATGATGGCGCACAGACCATCGATTGATTTTCTCATATCGGTGTAGCCACAAATGATATAAATATCTGTTGCAGCTGTAATGTCGCCTAGCATGATGCACCTCCCACAGACCGGATGATCTGTGCTAAAAGTGCCGGATCTATATCATTTGAAATCCTGATCAGGGCGGAGCCGAGTTTGATCTCAGCAGTTGCTTCCATACAGTTTGTATCCGTATGATCCGGAAGCACGCTTAAAAGCTGTGGTGTCTCTTCGTGCAGAACAGGCTGGTCAACGATTTCAAGTTTGACAACATCCTGTTGTTCCGAAGGCTTATAGCCTCCCCGGCCTGTTGCCGGCGGAATATCATAGCAGGATTTTTTGCGAAGCCGCTTGACCCAGTTGTAGAATGTACCGGGTTTGATCCCGTGCTCGTTGCACCACTGAAAATCGCTTAGTCCGCTGCTGCGACATTCCATGATGAGCCGGTATTGCTCATCGGCAGTTCGTCTTTCTGTCTGCATAAATGTAACCTCCATAATTGTAGTAAAATGCTTGCTTACTGCTAGATCCTAGCGCCGGATCATAGAGTAAAATGCTGGCATATGTGATTACTACTATTATGGCAAATATATGACCAAGCGAACAGATACCCTTATATTAGGCGCTTACCTTTAAGGAGAGGTTATAATGAACAAAGTAAATATAAAAGATAGTCAAAATTTT
>UMHI01027231.1_pt1 | contig 23901 bp, 18 predicted proteins | sample 1965481 | NCBI WGS metagenome assembly UMHI01 (sample SAMEA4836093, study PRJEB28245) | human gut metagenome | biome: gut microbiome; material: fecal sample | place: Denmark | collected 2008 | reverse complement strand
GAGATCTACGGAAGCTATTTCAATGTCGTCGCAGCTGTCCTTTTCGAAGCATCCGATGGGAAGTTGACAGATCGAAGAGTGACCGAGCTTGTCCGGGAAAAGGCTTTCGCGGAAAGCGCACTTACAATTCCTGCAGCGCTGAAATCCGGAACCTGGCCTTTACTCGATCAGGAGTATCATTCCGTACTTCACCACAAGCCAACAATGCCTTTGACGACTCTCCAAAAGAGATGGCTCAAAGCGCTGCTGTCTGATCCCAGAATCGCTCTGTTTGATCCAGACACGACCGGGCTGGAAGATGCTGCTCCACTGTATGCTCAGGACACCTTCATTCTCTTCGACCAGTACGCGGACGGAGATCCGTATGGGGATCCCGCTTACATAGCATGCTTCCAAACCGCACTGCGGGCAATTCGTGAGAGGAGAAAACTGCGTATCCGATTCCGTGGCCATACCGGTGCCCGTCATTCGGTCGAGTGTATACCTTACCGCATGGAGTATTCCGCTAAGGACGATAAGTTCAGGTTGCTGGCAACAGGCAAGCGACGGCTCAACACGATCAATATGGCTCGTGTGCGTTCATGCGAGTTGCTGGATGCCTATGATCCCAAATCCATCACGCTGCCCCAGGAGAATTCCGAAGAGCTCGTAATGCTGCTTCATGACGAGCGCAATGGGCTGGAACGCGTGCTGCTGCACTTCTCCCATTTTGAAAAAGAGACTCTGAAACTGGATGATCGGCTCTATCAGATCAAGCTCCGTTACGATAAAGATGATGAGACCGAGCTTCTTATCCGGGTGCTGTCCTTCGGGCCGGTGCTGGAAGTAATTGAACCAAGCACGTTTGTCGAGCTCATGAGAAAGCGTATTGCCGTTCAAAAGCAGCGATTCAGCAAATGATTCTCTTAAGCTCTGGCAAGTACTAACATTCGTCAGAAAGGCTGCACGAGAAATGATCGATAACGAAACCAACTTGACCTTACTGAATGTGAATCAGATTGTGAGCCTATTGTCCCGGGCCTATATCAAGCTCATCAAAAATGGCACTCCACTAAAATCTTTTCCCTCTGTGATGCTGTGGGGGCCTCCGGGTATCGGTAAATCCCAGGGTGTTCGCGAAATAGCGGGCAGCATCCAGGCTAAGACCGGGAAAAAGGTTTCCATCACAGATGTACGCCTATTGCTATTTAACCCGGTTGATCTCAGAGGCATCCCGACAGCCAACGCGGATAAAACGCTATCGGTGTGGCTGAAGCCTCAGATTTTCCAGATGGATGAAAGCGAAGATGTGATTAACATCCTCTTCCTGGACGAGATCACCGCAGCGCCGCAGTCGGTACAGGCTGCTGCCTATCAGATCACGCTGGATCGCGTCATTGGCGAACATAAACTGCCGGAGAACTGTATCGTCATTGCCGCCGGCAACCGCGTTACCGATAAATCCGTCGCCTATAATATGCCACGCGCATTAGCCAATCGCCTTTTGCACATTACCGTGAAGGGTGATCCTGACTCCTGGCACGATTGGGCTGTCAAAACAGGCATTCACCGCTTTGTCACCAGTTTTCTGGAGTATAATCCAACCGCTCTCATGCGCTCCGATAGCCCTGAATCCACCTTGGCTTTTCCAACACCCCGTTCCTGGGAGATGGTCAGCAACATCCTTACCAATATCTCAGAAAACATGGATGCAATTCAGTCTTTGATTTCCGGCTGCATCGGGGCAAGCGTCACTTATAATTTTGCGAAATGGTGCACACTGTTTTCAAGTCTTCCTTCAGCCGAAGACATCTTCGCTGGGAAACGGGCTACTGTGGAGAAATCTCCTGAAATGCAGGAAGCCCTTAGGGCTGAGATGGTCGCTTATGCGCGTCGGCATCCGGAAAAGGAACTCATCAACAACTCTATAGCGTTCGCTTGCGATCTTCCTTGGACATTCCGCACCAACCTTCTCCATGATTATCAGCTCATCCCTGCGCTCCGCCCCATTCTCGCAGAAAACGCAATATACCTGGATGCGGTTAAGGCGGGTCTAAAATGACTGATAAGCGAATCAATAAGCTCGAAAGAAAACTCCAGGAGGCCCGGTATCGGCTTCTGACACGGGAGCCGGAGTTGGCGGCGCCACTGGTAGAGATGTTGTTTGTTGCCAATGTGGATGTGCGGCGGATGTCAACAAACGGGAGCTGCATCTACTTTGACGCGAGCTGGTTGGAGAAGCTCGGCAACAACAGTTTAGATTTCGCGCTCTGCCACCAGCTCATGCATATCCGGTTGGGGCATCTCTCACGCCCGCAATTCTATAAAGGTGACCGATTTCACTTTGCCTGCAATATCGTTGTCAACTCCTCGCTTATACGGTATGGCTTTACGGATGACAAGCTCCCCGGAATCGGCGAGATCCACCATGAGACTTTCTATCCCAAAGTTGAAGGCTGTGAGTTGACGCCTTATGAGGCATTTCAGATGACACCTTTGGATCCTTCCTCATTGAGTGAGCCGCAGCGCCGCAATCTCCTGCTGGATTCAGATGAGTGGTGGGATAGGCCAAACGCGCGCACCGAGGATGGTGTCTTGATTCTCAGCCCGGATGACCCTGATCCTGATGACCTAAGTCCATCTGAGCGCATTCGAGGAATCATCGAGCGAGTTTGTAAAGGGTTCCGCAAGCAGGAGATGCCGGAAGTATATCGCCCAGAAGCAGAGGATGATGACGAACTGGACGATCTCATCTTCGAATATACAACACGCCCAAGTACGAATCTCAAAGAGACAATTCGGGAAATCCGGGGTTCAAAGGAGCGCGATGCAGAAACCTATGACACCAGCAGTCTTTGTGAGCGCGTCCTTCACCGATCCAAAATCGCCACTCACGATTGGCGGTCCCTCTTGAACCACTTTATCATGGACGAAACAAAGGACTACAGCTTTACCCCTCCTGATCGCAGGCTGCAGGACCTGGACTTCTTCCTGCCGGATTACAACGAGTCTGAAACGCCCAGGCTCAATGTTTTGTTCATGGTTGATATCTCTGCCTCTTTGAAAGATCAGGAAGTGTCCATGGCCGCCGCCGAGATTTGCGCTGCTATTGAGCAATTCGGTGGGATGCTTAACGGTTCCATCGGTTTTTTTGATTCGGAAGTCCGTCGGGTAGTTCCCATTACCAGTGCGGAAAACCTGCTGCAGCTGGCGCCATATAGCGGAGGCGGGACAAGTTTCCAGTGCATATTTGATTATGTTCAGGAACAGATGACCGACAATGCTCCTTCCGAAATTGTCATTATGACAGATGGAAAAAGCGATTTCCCAGAATACGAGGTATCTTCCGGCATACCCGTACTCTGGCTGCTTACCAATAACCGTGTTCGGATTCCCTGGGGACAGGCGGCGTACTTCCGGAAATAGAAAGACATCTTAGTTGTGAGGATAATGGCAACAAATCATTTGCCGAGCTGTCCTATTCGATAGCAGTCAAAAGACTTGTAATTGTGTGGCATCTAAGCCACCTGATTTTCAAATAGAAATCCATATGTTATAATAAGATTATTCTGATATGGGGGCGATCAATTGGAAATCAAAATCGGCTCATTTAATTTGAGAAAATTTGGGGCAAGCTCGAAAAAAGACTTTGAAAAGATCGCCGAAATTATTGTCTCTGAAGATTTGGACATTGTTGCTCTACAAGAAATTTTCAGTGAGGGAAAAGGTGTAAATAGGCTTTTGGAGCAAAGCGTAAAGTACGAGTTGTATAATTGGGATTACTGTTTTGCTGCCCCCTCCGAATCAGAAGATCCTGCAAAGTACGGAGATATGTTATCGAATGAGTCACGCGGCGAGGGATATGCTTTTTTGTGGAAAAAAAGCCGTTTCAAAAAAGTTGAATATAAAAGGCTTGGGGAAACGCGCATTTTTGAGCCTCGCATCATAAACTCCTTGTCAAAGGATGTTAATGTGGACTGTTCCATTTTTGCAAGAGCTCCATACTATATCAGGCTGCAACCGCGGTATGGTGGTTTTTTTGAACTGCGCCTAATAAATATCCACATTTACTTTGGCGATGTAAGGCTGTCCTCAATTGAAAAACGGCAAGTGGAGTACAGTATTTTAACGCAGCAAATATATCCAGAGATTTGTCAAACCACATATGGTCAAAATAGAACACCATATACCATTGCGATGGGCGACTATAATCTGAACATCCTGAGTCCGCTTGTGCAAACGCAATATAGGAATTGTTATCTCTCTGCGGTCCACTCATTTTTCGAGGGCGGGAAGCAAGTTCAGATACTAACAGTACAAGATCAGCTCACCACCCTTCGAGATATCGAAAGAATGGAAGACAGCCAATTCACCAATGGCGCTGCTCTCGCAAACAACTACGATCACTTCACATATAGCCCTGAACTATCAGCGTTTCAGATCGTGAAATATGCAATGATTGATGCAGTAAATAAGTACTGTGGCGGTGATTACGCTTACTATCGGAAATACATCTCCGATCACCTACCAATAGTGATGACCGTTGAAATATAACTGCTGGATGGAGGATACAACGATGGCTGAAATGGCAAAGGAAAAAGTCGATCAAATTACTGCCGCCTATGCGCTGAACCTTTGGACGGTATCCATTTCTCAAATTATTGATTATAACGATGTAAACGTCCTTGAGCAGGAGTACAACACCATTATGAACAATCTCAATCTGGAAAATATGCCAGACGATGAGGCTCTTTTGGATGTCATTAAGGAAATCATGGACGAAATTACTTTCCTACGCATTAGTGAGGGCGACAAAAAGATTATAGAAAAAACTTATCAGCACCAGCTAAAAAATGCCGTGTGGAGCGCCGTTCCCAATGTCGGTGCGATTTTTGCCACATCGAACCCTGTTGCAATGGGCGTCACTCTCGCAACGCAGGTCGGCATTGGGTACATGAACTATCGCCGCAACAGATCAGAATATAAATTGCAAAATGAAAAAGCCAAATGGGAAATCCAGCGCAATCGGATGGAGCATCTTCATGCATTGCAAAAGCAACTTTTTGAAACGGCATGGCGGATGACAAATACCCATAAATTTGAGGATAGATACCGCTTAACTGAAAAGCAAATATCCGATTATAATAAAGCGCTAATGCAAACAAACCCTGTAAAACGGTACAATGACTTAGATGCTGTGCGGGGTGATTATGAAGCTTACCCTGCATTTTGGTATCAAATTGGAAGCACAGCTAACACAATTTTCCGTAATGCAAGCGATGCCGAGATCAAGGAGTACTATCGCGAGAAGGCAATCGAGTGCTTTAATCAGTATGATCAACTAAACAAATTTAACCTGCTCCGTCATGACATTATAACTGCCGCGTGGGCGCTGGAGTATTTAGAACTGCAAGGATTAAGTGATACCGAGCGACCTGAAGAAGCAGTGCGCCTTATCGGCATTGCTGAAAAACATGCTGGTAGTTCCTTGGATGTTCTTGAACTTTGCGCATTTTCTTATCTGCGGATTCGGGATTACGCAAATGCTACCCGGCTGTTCCATGTGCTTGTCAATAAGGATTACAATAGCGAGATCAATACTCAGATACTTAGTGGCCTGTATATAAAGGACATGTTTTCCGGTATCGAAAAGGCTGAAAGAGCGGCACGGTTAGCATACAAACAACTCCCAAGCATTACGGAAGAAAAGTATATTCTGCCGATTCCTCCTGCTGGAACTGATTTGTCTCAATGGTCTCCCGACTGGAATAAAGAAGAATCGTTTGACGATTTTGCTGAGAGAACTGTCCAAGAGAAGCAGAATGAGAAGAAACGACTGGAAGAATCCAAAAAGAAAGCACGGGCGTTCTACCAGTGTCCCATTCTCATCGTTAGCGATCCCGACTTGGACACCGAATCTGAATACTTTTTGGGGGTTCTAAACGAGAACAGGAACAAGATTGATCCCGCATTGCCTGCTCCCAGCCATACGACGCTGAAAAACTTCAAGAAGAACCGAGAAGAATACGAGCGAAAAGGAACTCATATTGTTTTTCTTGGAAAGTCCCGCGAAGCAGATACACTATTCAAAGCAAAGAATAAAATTTGGGATTATGACAATATTGGGTTACATTATGCAACGCTGGGCAATAAAACAATTATTGGTACTAGGGCAATAAAAAACAAGGAGATCGACCGACTGATTGCACTAGCAAACGACATTGGCAAAAAACACTCCATAGTCGCACCAGACGATGTTGGAACCGTCCGATGGTCGTTCTTGAAAGAGACTGTTGTTGATAATTGGGAGGATGATAAAGTTGCAACAATTCTAGCTTCCATAGTCGCTGCTCCTCTTTTGGTCGTAGGACAGGCCCTCGAAGGCACAGCAAATGGCATTCAATCCATTTCGAATTTGTCCGCCAAAAAGCAATTGGAATATGTGCAATATTGCTTAGCTATTCTGAAGTACCTAGAAAGCGAAAATGCACTTGTAGAATAATAAGCCACTCCATAGATCAGCTTCCATTTTCGGTCTAATTCGAATAAACATCTCAATACGTCGAAGAAATACCAAAACGGCAACACTTGCAGTGTGCTGCCGTTTTGGTATTTTGCTCTCTGGTTATCTCTTTTGTGCAAAGGTCATCAATGCCTCATGGTTGATATCTCTGCCTGGCTGAAAAATCAGGAAGTGGCCATGGCCATTCCGAGATTTGCGCTGCTATTGAGCAATTCGGCGGGATGCTTAACGGCTCCATCGGTTTCTTTGATTCGGAAGTCCGTTGGGTAGTTCCCATTACCAGCGCGGAAAACCTGCTGCAGTTGACGCCATATAGTGGCGGTGGACAAGTTTCCAGTGCATATTTGATTATGTTCATGAAGAGATGACCGACAATGCGCCCTCTGAAATTGTCATTATAACAGATGGAAAAAGCGACTTCCCAGAATATGAGGTATCTTCCGGCATACCTGTGCTCTGGCTGCTCACCAATAACCGTGTTCGGATTCCCTGGGGGCAGGCGGCGTACTTCAGGAAATAAGTCATGCACACTCATTTTTTTGTTGATCACTCAAAGTAGTGCATCAGGCCAACAACAGTGTTCTTTGCATTGGTTATGTATCCAGCAAAGCTGTCCGATTAACCGGACAATCCTCGGTTCCTGGCATGAAACATGTTTTAATCCTCTAATACGATTTCGAGAATGACAGTTCTTGTCATTCTCTTTTTTATACTGAACTCAACAAAGCACGGAAAACCGGCTTTGGCAAAACAGTACTTTATCCTTGCCTCAAGAATTCTGGTTCCAATGATTGTGGTTTCAGCATTTGTCGAATCATTGATATGAAAGGAATGAAGTTATGAACACGTTGAAACTGAATGACCGGGAAATTCATTCTCTGTCAGAGCTTCGGGAGGATGTGGACATCACGCAATTGATGGCAGCCTTTCTGAACGAGTCACTGGAAAAGTGGCTGTCGGATTGCTACTACGAAAGAGAGACGGATGCAGTGGCTCGCCTGGACCACTCCCTGCTTCCCACGGTGGAGCAGCAACTGTGCACCATCCTCGGCATCAAGCGCAGTCAGAACGCTATGACCTCTGAGCAGAGAGCCGTCTATGATCGAAAGTACGCTGCCATTCTCAGATGTTCTTCAGATCAGGCTCTGCTGAGCCATGTCATGGAGACGGCAACCAACCAATCAGAGCTTGCTGAATTGCTCAACAATGGTTGCAAAACGATCTACCTCTGCGAAGGAACGTTTTCGGTGCCCATTCGTAAGAGTGGCGTTCATTACTGCGGAATCGGGAATCCCAAAGTGGAAACCACCTTTACTGAGGAGCAGTACAAGAAGGCAGGCATTACATTTGATGGAATCACCCTTCCTGAGATGCCCGATGCTGAAACCACATACCTTGCAGAACAGGCGGCTTATGAAAACGGCTATGACGATTTTGCCGAAAAACACTGCTGCCTTGCTACGCTGCTGCATGATCGAATCAAGGGATATCGTATCTACCGCCCATACTGCTTGAAAACAGATGCGGATGATATTGTAACCGAGTTCTATAAGAGCAAGCAGGCGGCTGAGCAGGCGGCTGAAAAAGTGATTGAGTCTGCATATTCCGAAGCCAACAGCTACTTTCAGCCGGACCGTGTGGGGTGCATCGCTTCTTGGACGGCAGAACAGTATGCGGCAATCTTCTGGGATGGGACAAAAAGTATTTTCTCCAGACTTCGTTCACTGACTGGCGAGAAGGCAGAATTGGTAAGCCAACTCTGTAAACTGACAGATCAGGCAGAATGCGAATTGCTTCATCGATTTGAACAGGAATTGACCGAGAGTTCAGATTTCTATCTGATGTATAAGAAAAGTTACTTCCTGAAGCAGATAGAGATTGAGAAAGATGATTACAATCTCGATCTGTTTGAAAGTGACATTCTCAACGGGCTGGCACGGCTATTTCATGATGACTCCGAGTACACCGTTGAAAACTTAATTGAAATCGTCAGCGAATTGGAGGATGACGTCAGCAAACACGCCGATACCTTCTTCGGCTGCGCTTATCAGGAATACAAAAATTTTTGCCGTGAAGCCGAAAAAATCGCCGAAGAGATCGGCAAAGACCTCTCCGACGATGATTTGGTAAAATTGGGTATTCTCAAATGAGATCGCTTTGAACTGTTCAAAGGGCCTCTTGATACTTCTCCAGAATTCGTAACAAGGTCTCTTTCATAGCAAGACGCAGCGACTCCGGCGCAAGGACTTCCACCCTGTCACCCTGGCTGAGAAGCCACATGACAATGCCCTTTCCATAAACCTCGGCTTCCACAATAAATACCTTCCCGTCCTGAGACAGGACCTTGGCCGTGGGGAGCCGGTCGAGAATAGCATCCACACTGGCTCCGGTATAGCGGAAGCGGATGCTCTGGAGTCGCCCGGGATACATGAACTGTACCCGTTTACGGAATTCACCTTCCTGAAACCGGTTGGCATATGGAAGTGAAAATGTTTGATCAAGCAGTCGGTAATCGGCAATACGATCTACACGGAAAATCGCCGGATAGTCGTACTTGTGTGTGTATTTTCCGTCTGTTGCCTCCACAATGTAGGCATTCAGGTAAAAGTAATACTCTGAAAACAGAATGGAAACAGGTTCTACAATGCGTATGACTGCAGAGCCAGCGTCAGCCCCCTGCTTTTGGTAGCTGATCTCAAGAAGGTGCCGTTGCTGAATGTCGCTGCCAATATCCCACAGCTTGTCTTGAATACCAGCCGGGTTGGTCAGCTCCACATAGTGGAACTTCTCGTTGGCAAGCAGATCGGACACCAGCTTCATGTTTTTCTGTGGTACGCAGCCAGAGATCAGCTTGTCCAGGATGGCAGACATATCCTTTTTGGTAAAAGCCCGGCTCTCCAGCAGAATTTTGCTGACAGCAAGGATCTCACTATTTGTCATCAGGGGAGACTGATATCCGCTGAGGAGAAAACCTTTCTTCTGGCGGTCATAAACTACCTGTCGATCATCCCCGCTGGAGATGCTGCGTTCAGCAAGGTAGGCTCTGATATCGTCAATGTCTCGCTGCACCGAGCGCTCATCGATGCCGAATCGCAGAGCCTCCTCCGACTTATTCAAAGTCTTTCCGGCACAAAGACGTTCATACATGTCCAAAATCCGGCTGTTTTTGGATTGGTGATCCGGCATAGTCAGCACCTCTTTCTGTGAATGATTCCAGTATACGCCGCATTTTTGAAAAAGGCAATCTTGACGAAGGGGTGACACTCATGAGTATCATCGCAGAATACCGCCGTTGTCCCAAATGCGGACACATCTATTCCTTTAACCCAGATGTAGGAAAGTTTGCCTGTCCATATTGTGGACGATCAGCTTTTCAATGGTTCTCTGAAATAATCAAGAAAGGAAAGAAATCCTGATATTTCATTTTCATAACAAATCTGGAGAATGACACATTTTGTCGTTCTGTAGTGATATACTGCACATGAGATTAAACGAAAGGAGATGTTGACAATGATGTATCTGAACAGAATTGCAGAAGATAAAAAACTGACTACGGAGGTATTGATCATTTGAATCTTGCAATTTCTGTTGACCAGAAGCAGCTGATAAATGTTCTGCTGAATGTTGGTACGGTGCGTCCGGTATTTATCTGGGGTGCCCCCGGCATCGGCAAGTCCGCCATAGTGGAACAGTTTGCCGCCGATGTGGGGTTGCCTTGCGTTTCCCTGCTGGGCAGCCAGCTGGCGCCGGAGGACATTATCGGAGTGCCGCAGATCGTGGATGGCCGCAGCGTGTTCTGCCCGCCCCGCATGATTGTCCGGGAGGAACCCTACTGCCTGTTTCTGGACGAACTGAACGCCTGCTCCCAGGAGGTGCAGAAGGCGTTCTACTCTCTCATTCTGGAGCGCCGCATCGGCGAGTATCACCTTCCGGATGGCTCCATCGTTATCGGTGCTGGCAACCGCTCCCAGGACAACGCCATCACTCGGCCTATGTCCTCGGCACTGCTGAACCGGATGTTCCATGTGGAGCTTCGGGCAGACAGCCGCATCTGGCTGGAGTGGGCTGCCGGTCACGGTATTCATCCCTATATTTACGACTATATCTGCTCTCGCCCGGACCAGTTGTGGAGCCAGCCGCCCAAGACGGAAGAACCTTTCTCCACGCCACGCAGCTGGCATATGCTCAGCGATGCCATGAACAGCTGCGGTGACGAAATCACGGAAAAGGAACTGGCTGTACTGGCCAATGGCTGTCTGACTGCCGCACACGCCACTCAGTTTGTGGCCTATGTCCGGCAGGTGCGTCAGTCCTATTCCATCACGAGAATCCTGAATGGTGATCAGCGTTGGCCTGATAAACCTGAAGAGCGTGATGTGCTGTACTTTTTAGCCCAGAGCTTCCGGGCCAAACTGCTGAAGGAACTGCCCCGCAACCGGGGTAAACTCACTGCCAGTACCAAAGCACTGTCCCTACGGGCAAAGGAACTGCTGGTGGATCTTGCCAATATCAGCGTAGAGATTGCCCAGATGGCTGTCACACCCGAGAACAGTGATACCCTGCCCGCCTGGTTCATCGTAGAGGCGTCCAAGGACATCCCCGCCCTTACAAGGAAGAAATTGGGGTGAGTGGATGGGAAAAAGGAAAGAAAGATCCGCTAATCCTAAGAAAGAAGCACCACCTGCTTGGAAGCTGGCATATCAGGAAATTGACAGTGGGCCGTTATACCGCCTTGCATACGAAGTAGTTGTATATTGCAGTAACGACTATCCCATTGCCAAAAACGACTGGGCTTATGTTTCCAATGATGGGCACATCTACCTGAACCCACATAGGGAGGAAGCGACTGTAAGCGAATGGGAATACATTATCAGTCACTGTTTGCTGCACCTGGGTTTCGGCCACTTTCAGAAGGACCGGTTGCAGGATCCTGCTTGGGTTTCTGCCTGTGATCTGGTAGTGGCAAAGTTTCTGAAAGACAGCCACATCGGCACACCGCCTCCGGAATATCAGAGGGAATTGCCATTTCCGGTCAAGGATGAGGAGCAGACCTGGCAGCGTTTAGCGGAATCTCCAATTCCTTGCGGAGTATTCAGCACCATGAGCAGTGGTCGTGCAGATATGGTCTGGAAGGAAACAAAGGATACTACGGACTATGTAGAACTATTTGCGAAGTCTCTTCAATGTTCTATAAGGGACACACTGCGTACTGCCAAAGGGCTCCCTTTAGAGCGCAGCTACTTCCGTGATCGAGCAGAATATATGGAAGCACGGGATTGGTTCCTTTCCAGTTTCCCGTTGTTGGGGGCTGTCGCATCCTCTTTCCGCATTGTGGATGACCGAGAGACGGTGCAGCGTATGGATATTCCGGTGGCAGCCATCAGCCCGCAAATGAGTGAGATCTACATCAATCCCCGCTGCCGTCTGAATCGTGATGAATGGAAGTTTGTCTTGGCTCACGAGTTTCTTCATGCAGCCCTGCGGCACGATGTCCGCTGTGAGGATCGGAACCCGGAACTTTGGAATGTGGCCTGTGATTATGTGGTAAATGGCTGGCTTGTTGAAATGGGGGTTGGTGCAATACCGGAGTTTGCTCTGTTTGATGAGATGTTTCGAGGCTTATCTGTTGAAACTGTCTATGATGCGATTTGTGAGGACATTCGCCGTTACCGGGCCGAAAGCGCCGGAGACATTCTCTATGGGGACGAAGCCTGGTGGAGCAGTTTGGATGGCAGTGAAGTCGATGCACTGTATCGTTCCGCCCTCCAGCAAGGTCTGGCTTATCATCAGGAACAGAGACGGGGCTATCTCCCGGCCGGTCTGGTCGAGGAAATCTACGCTCTGTCCCGCCCTCCAATTCGCTGGGATGTTGAACTTGCAAAATGGTTTGACGAGCAATTTGCTCCGCTGGATAAGCACCGTTCATATGCACGCCTCAGTCGCAGGCAGAGTTCGACTCCAGACATTCCTCGCCCCGCGTGGCGGATGGAAGAACAGGCGGTTGAGCAAAGGATTTTCGGTGTATTGCTGGACACCTCCGGTTCTATGGAACGGAGTCTTCTGGCAGCGGCACTGGGAACTATCGCAAGTTACAGCGAAGCACGGGATGTCCACCGTGTCCGAGTGGTGTTCTGCGACGCCGCTGCTTATGACCAGGGCATCATGGCTCCTGAGGAAATTGCTGGCGCAGTTAAGGTACGGGGCCGTGGCGGTACGAAGTTACAGCCCGGAATTGATCTTTTGGAGAAAGATAAGCGATTCCCAAAAGAGGCGCCTTTACTCATTATTACTGATGGTGCTTGTGATCGGTTGAATCTGAGAGGTAGGAAACACGCATACCTGATGCCATGGGGTAGCCGCCTGCCCTTTGTTCCAAAGGCACCGGTATTCCGTCTGAAATGAAAAATCCCCCGGGGTAATTCCCCGGGAGGCAATACATTGATTATTTCTGGTTATCATCCTCATCCGCGATGACGCAGCGGTCAATAGCAAAGTCCAAAAGGATGTTGATCAACTCATTTCTGCTTCGGTTGGTCTGAGTAGACAACGCTTCCAATCGTTGTACGGTGTTTTCTTTTACGCGGACAGAAAACACACGATAGCCGTCCTCACCCTTATACTTCTTGGGGTGAAGTACTAAATCATTATGCACCATATCATCACTCCATTCAAACATATTCTATGATTAAACGCGGTGTTATGGTATGTTATAATTTATGTTACACAAAAAAGAAAGCGAATCTTGCTGACATACTCAGCCATGCTTCCTTTTTGAGATAGAAAGGACTCGTTTTTGATTACCATTGAGAACTCTTACAATACTGCCGTTGTCTTTGCGGATTCACTGGACTCCGGCGCCGAAGGGTTGATCCACGCACTGTGCGGAAGCCCTATTGCCGTTGGCAGCACCATTCGGATTATGCCCGATGTCCACGCCGGGAAGGGCTGTGCTATTGGAACCACTATGACCATCCGGGACCGGGTGGCCCCTGGCCTGGTGGGCGTCGATATCGGGTGCGGCATGACGGCGCTGAAATTCCGTGCGAAACGGCTGGAGCTTCAGAAGCTGGACAAGCTGATTCGGGAAAAGATCCCTGCCGGACGGGCTATCCGAACGGTCCCACACCGGTTTGCGGAGCAGGCGGAACTGGAAGAACTGCGCTGCCTGCGGCATATCCAGAAGGACAAAGTCCTTTGTGCCATTGGTACGTTGGGCGGAGGCAACCACTTCATCGAGGTGGATAAGGACAATGATGGAGCATATTGGCTGATCATCCACTCCGGCAGCCGCAAACTTGGCGTTGAGGTCGCGTCCTATTACCAGAATACGGCTTTCCGCCAGTGCCCGGAAGGCACACCTTTTGAATTGGCCTATGCCGCAGGTGACCTGATGACTGACTATCTGCACGACATGAAGATCACTCAGGCATTCGCCAATCTGAATCGCCGCGCCATTGCTAATGAGATTGTGAAAGGCATGAAACTGGATGTGGAGGACTCCTTCTCCACGATCCATAATTATATTGACATGAACTCCAATATCCTGCGGAAGGGTGCAGTGTCAGCCAATGCTGGAGAGCGGCTCATTATCCCCATGAACATGCGGGACGGCTGCCTGCTCTGCATGGGAAAGGGCAACCCGGACTGGAACTGTTCCGCTCCTCACGGCGCTGGGCGGATGATGAGCCGGTCGGAGAGCCGGCAGAACTTCACAGTTTCCCAGTACAAAAAAGAGATGAAAGGTATTTACACCTCCTCGATTAGTCGGGACACCCTTGATGAAAGTCCCATGGCGTATAAACCTATGGAGTCCATTCTGAATCAGATCAACCCCACGGTAGATATCTTAGGCTATATCCGACCAGTCTACAATTTCAAGGCCGGCGAGGAGGTGTAAGTATGATCTATCAAATTAGTTCCGGTCAGGGTCCTGCGGAATGCGAGCTTGGCGTGGCAAAGTTGATCGCTTATCTGCAGAACAACTACGGTATTTCCGTTCTCGAGACATCCCCTGGATATTATGAGGGCACTTTTCGTTCCGCGCGTTTCTTTACAGAAGAAGATTTATCCCGGTTTGTTGGTTCAGTCAAGTGGATTTGCCGCAGCCCTTATCGCCCCGAGCATAAGCGGAAAAACTGGTTTATTGACTTCAGTCCCTGCACTGTTGCTCAGAGCGAAAAATTCGATGCAGAGCAGGTAGTATTTGAAACCTTCCGGAGCGGTGGCAAAGGCGGTCAGAACGTCAACAAGGTCGAGACCGGTGTCCGAGCTATTTATCTCCCAGCCGGAATAGCAGTTGTGTGCACAGAAGAACGGAGCCAACATGCAAATAAGCAGAAGGCTGTCGCTCGTTTGCGTGAGATAATCTCTCAGTCCAATCAGCAGAAGAAAGCCGCAGAGAAAAATGATAACTGGCGCTGCCATACCAGCTTGGAACGAGGCAATGCAGGTGTGCAGTTTGAGGGTATGTCCTTCAAAAGGATCTAACTCTGTATGTGGCGAAAATTGTCATTTGCTGTTGTTCTTTACATGGTTGTGGCGTACAATATATAGAAGAAACATCCGCCGCTAATTGCTCTTAAGATGGGAGCGAATAAAATGAGCAATACATACCGCGTAGTTAGATTGATGAAAAATCAACTATACCCCACCTATCAGCTCCACGCATATATGGCAAACAAAAAAACAGCTCCACGCGACGGACTTCGTCTTGCGGGGCTTATCACAATGGAATGGCTTCGGCAGCGTCTGGGGGATCATGCCCCGGAGGAGTTTTTGCGCTTGCCGGAGCCTTCCGCTTATCTAAGCGTGGATGATTCGTGTCTGCCATCCCTCCATATTAACTCTGGATTCCTGATTGATATCGTTTCACTTCCGGATCAGGGAATCTGGACATTGCAGATTACGGAGCCGGACCTTGGATCAGATCCAGGAAATCCACAGCAAGCGCGCCAGGCAGTACCAGGGCGAGTCATTGAAACGAATGTTGGTTTCAAGATCTCCGGAGCACAACTGGAGTGCGGCTTTCAAACGGTGATCTCCGATCCTGAAGGGACTCCGCAGCAGGCGGAAGTTTACCGTCTGGCGATTATCCGACGTCTTGTGGATCACCCGGATTTTGGACTAAAGCAACTGTCAAAGCTGACTCACGAACCCCAGAAGATTTCTACCGTGGATCAGATGAAAACGATGCTTGCCATCTGGAAGGATTATGAGAATCAGCTTCCTTGTGTTGTGTTTACTTATTCGAGAGAAACACAACCTGCGACTGTTGATGTGCCTGATCTTAAATGTAATCGTGGACTTCCACTGAAAGGTTTTCCTGTCGGGACTCAGATTTTCGGAATCCCGGTTACGAAACCTGTTGCTATCAAATTGCCATATGATGTGGAACCATTCGCAAAATATAGCGTGACTTTCTGCCGGAGCTATATACTGGATGATCCTTTATTGGAACGGTTTATCTCGGCGTCTGGAGTCTCTGCACTGCCAGGGGACATCATCATTCTTGAGCCGATTATTTCCGGTGGCAAATCCCATGCCATTCCATATAAACCTTCAAAAACCCGTCAGGAAGAGGCAATGAACCGTCTGCGGGACGAAATGTATGGATACTCTCGCGGGAAACTGGTATCATTCGGGAATATTCAGTTTTTATCTGCCGCACGAGAGGGCTTGCTCCGTAGCTCCGCTGATGCTATGCAGCAGTCCGCCGAAACCTCTGATCTTTGGGCACAGAAATTGGCTCTGAATGATGCCCAGTGGAGAGAAAAACTCCGCGAAAAAGAAAAGGATTGCCAGGCTTTGTCTGAACAGTTGGTCCGGCAGAGGCAATATCAGATCCGGCTAGAGAAAGAAAAAGAACAGCTCCGGGAAGATATTCTGAAAGAACGTCTACGGGGTGAACGTTTACTGGCAGAAAAAGATGAAGACATTGCCTACCTGAAACGTAAGCTCAGCCAGCCGACAGGACACAGTGAGATTGCGGATTGGGTTGAGAACAACTTTGAAGGACGTCTCGTGCTCCACCCGAAAGCAAAGGCACTTCTCGAGGATAGAAGCGCAAAAGCCGTCAGCGTGGAGCTCATATGCGATGCGTTGGATTTCTTGGCCACCGACTACTGGGAACGGCGGTATGCTCGGATCTCTACCGAGGAAATGAACAGCCGGTGTTCAGAAAAATATGGGCGTCCATTTGAAGTGAAACCCACAGGTACAACAACGATTGAATTTACGCCAACGCAATATAAGGTAAAGTACTTTCCTGGAGTCGCTGGTAAGCCAGTGGAAAGTGCACTGGATTATCATCTCGGCGTGGGGAATGATCCAGAAAACCTCTTGCGAATTTATTTTCTCCATGATGATACGAAGAAACTTATCGTTGTGGGTTCGCTGCCGCGCCATTTACGTGCTGTCACGATAAAATGAAGTTGAGGGATAATATGTCAAATATTAATGTATATTGCCCTATAACCTCGGCATTAATTTACGTCGGATCAGATCGTGTAGACGATTTGGGCCAGTTTACAAAGTTCGTTCTTTGGGCAATCAGCAATAAGTGCTCAATTAATGAAATCTCAGATACGGTGTCGTTAGGCGATATCGTTGTTGAGGATGAGGTCTCCTATCTTTCGCAAATTGGCTTTATTCTTGATACTGAGTCTGGATTCGAAATTACTGAAACCGGGCAAGGCTATCTTGATTTGATTACCTCTGTAGATGAGTTCAACAATTTACATTCAAAAGCACATCTAAACTGTTTTACAGGAAGTGTTGGGTGTCCAAATCCAACGGCAACTATCAACATCCCAGAGACTGCATTTTGCTTACCAGAGAAAATAAGCAGATTTATAATACAGAACCGCGATTACCAACCGCTACAGGAGTTTGCACGGTCTGAATATACCGACTATTTTTCACATTTGAGACCTGAGTTTTTAAACTCGCTTTATTTCTATTTATATCCAGATGATTCAGGTGAGCCTTTATTTCAAGAGTATTCTTTGTCTACCCCTCCAGACATAAATGATCAGTTTTCATCATCTGACGGGACAATGGTCATTTTATCACGAAATATTGTATGTCTCCATTTTGCCTATGAAGATGATCGGCTCTTACGATACCGAACGGTCATTGACACATTGGAACGTCTCTCCATATTCGATCCATCTTTACTTTCAACGACGGCCGTCGAGCTTTTGAAGTATGCGAGGGATGAGCGAGGTGTAAACATCAATGCTACCCCTCTCTATATTGACGCCTCAACTGGAAGCATTCTATCGAATCGACCGATTCAGGAAGATCTTGGTCTGCGCCAGCTAGTATCTATTCCAATTCCTGACCGTCCGTACAAATATAATGAATATGTGGAAGTCGCAGTTTCCTCGGGTAATACACAGTATAGGCGGATTCTAAAAAAAACTGACAACATATGTTTGAAGCAAAAAGTGCCTTTTGATATTTTCGAGGAGGTAAAGCCATTAGATGAACCGTAATTTTGCTTTTCGATTGTGCGGAGAACTTGCAAAAACCGGAACAAATTTGTACTGTGGCATCTCCACAGGGAATCTTACAATGACATGCATCAACGCAGGTATTGAACTGATTGATATGACATCTTCCATCATATCTTGGGGATCCGAGCGGAATCGAACAAGAATAATGCAAGAGTCTCTGAACGAAACGACAAAAAATTATGAGCGTTTGAAAGAGGACGATCGCCGTCGCGTTGATCTTGTGATAGGACAAGAAATGGAGGCAAGCCGATACCGGTTAGAGAAGCTTAGAATTGAGTTAGAAAAAGAACGCAGTCTCTTGATGAATCAAATAGAGCAATTGAGCCTAGAAGAAAATAGCAAAGCGGAATTGCTTATGCGCAAGAGCGAACTCACTGCACGTATACGAATTAGGGTTAAGGATACTATTGATTTGGTATCGGAACTGATAGAAAAGGAAACAGCCACGGAGCATGGCAATTCTTCCATGCTTGCCGAGCTACAAGAGCAACTTCGGATTTCTGTTGCGCAGTATACAAAATTTGTAAGTGCATGTTGTTAGGAGGAATGACTATGAGCAAAGGTAAAACCACCACGAAGCCAAAGAGCACACCTTCTGGAAAACTGTCCCCGATAGAAATAGCGGACATCAGCGGCAGGGCTGTTGAGTGCTTTACAGAAATTATTCACGCAATCGGTGAGGAACGAAGGAAAACAGAGGATGCAAAGACCGAGCGCCTGCGTATTAGCGCAGAGATGGAGGCACAAATTAGCAAGGCGGAAAATGAAACAGCTCGCCTCCTGGGTCAGTATCAGGTTGAAATCGAAAAACTGGCCAACGAAACAAAACTTGCTGAAATTGAAGCGGCCAAGGAAATTGAAGAGGGTCGGAATGCCCACGAAGAACGAATGAGACGAATTGATACCGATCACGAAAGACGTATGCGGCAACTGGATCTTATAGAAAAAATCATTGATGCAACTCTGAGGCAATACGATTCGTATGGTTCGTATGTCATCATCAATCCGCAAACGCCCGATGGCACGCCAATCATTAACTTGCAGTTGCTCGATGCTATGAATTCTGCCGTCTTACGTTTGAATGACACACTATCGAGAGCCAGTCTGGATGCGCCATCATTATAATCATCGACTTGGGGTGCTATTATGATTCCCTATATTGCTATTGCTGCTGGGGTTACTATCGGCGCAAGTATACTGCGCTGTATTTTTGATGAACTGTCATCCGAGGAAGTCGAGAGGCAGGAAAGAATACAAAGAAAGCGGTCAGAAGCTGATGCTTCCTATCAAAAATATAAATCCGAATTGGAGGTATCTGAGCGTAACCGTTTAGGCCAAATAAGTCAAGATGAGGCAGACCGCACTGCCGCGATGCAGCGTAAATACTATTTTGAAATGCTGGCCGTTGTTACGGAATACTGTGATGGGCTAATTTTATCAGCGAAACAGCAACGGGACGAAAAGCAGGCCTTGCTCAAAGAAATTGATGATACGATCAAGTCTATTAAGCAGGCTATGAAGGGTCAAGTCACGATGTTGCGCCGCAACTCTCTGCGTTGCCTCTTGCGAGAACTTGAAGAAGCAAGAGAAAAGGTCAAAGCATATAGCCAGTATTATCTGCCTCACTATATCAAGAATCTAGAAAAGCGAAAAAGTCGTGGTGAATTAGAGCCTCCCGAATCCTTCTCTTTTGTTTTGCCAAAAAACTATTTCTATACAGGCAAACTCATTTATATGAAAAAGGAGGAACTGCTTACAGATGGCTCAATCAAGGTAAACAGTTATGAGTCACTTAGATACAAATTTTTTGAAAGCGACTTCATTGAGGATTTACCTCCCGAAAGCGTAGTCCCAGTTATGTGCGATGATTTTCTTGGGGCACCAGACTTTGCACGTGTTCTATCGGCACGAAAGGGATACTTCAAAAATGTTATAGCGACAAATCCTAAAATCGGAATCTCTGCCACGGTTACTGGTTATACTGAACGAAAGCAGATCATTTTGGATTATAACGGTTGTGTGGAACTAAGACTACCAAGGGGAAATCTTTCAAACGAGAAGCGATTCCCTCCCATTGGAGCCACAATTCGAGTTTATCCCATAAACTGGTCATATAACCTATATTATCCGGTCGAAGTGAGCGAGAGAACTTCTGATAGCTACCTTTGTTATTCTTTTGATGATCTTCCCATTGTTTTTTCTCCATCGCAATGGAAAGAATTAGAGGGTAGGCTAAAGGAACGAGACTTATTAACTAGCACTGGTGACTGGAAAATTGCTCCTCTTAACGAGAACAACATATCTAGCATTGATGAGGTTAAGCTTCAGTTAGATAATGAGGTGTGTTTTTCTGCCAAAATCATAAATGACAAAGAACGGATCTATTTTTCTTATAATGGAATTCTTGATGATCAGTACTTTGTTCAGCCAGATGATGTCTTCTTAGGTATTGATTGTGTATTGAATGTTTATCTTGATAGTGATCTGGAATTGATCGATAGTGGGACTCATGATAATATGGCAAACCTTGTGCTCATGTGCCTCTCGGAATTTAAGATACAATATCAAACGAAAATCAGTCATCATGGAATGCAGTATTTCAATAAGTGGGCAGAAACTACTGATAAACTGATTACATATCTTTACAAAGGTAATCATACGGAAGTAGAAATAGAAGATATAATCAAGACTCCCCGTCCTTATGGCAACGTTGCCGATTATAGCCTCATCGTTCGCAATCCGGACCTACTAAAGGAATTTGTTGACAGCGTATATGAAGAAGCCAAAAAAGCACGCATGGTGGAATTTTTCTTTGAACTCTCACCAGGTATCCAGTGTTATGTTTCGATTAAAGGCGACGGAAGTGTTCTCTATGCGTCTGAAGATATGGCTCTTATGGATGAATTTCTCAATGACAGAGAGATTATCACTTTGTACCAAAAGAACTTCCCTTATGCGGAGGTTCAACAAGCACATGCTCTCCACCAATTTCGAGTGGGTAAACTAGCAAATCCCCTTCTCCAATCATACGCACTTGATGGTGGCAATATTCAATCAAATCGGACTCCGAAAAAACTACAACTCTTTAATCAGAAAATACAAGAAGATACATCTCAACTCACGGCAATAGAAGATGCTCTTGCGGAAAAAGACATTTTTCTCATTCAAGGTCCTCCGGGAACCGGGAAAACAACCGTAATCAGAGAGATTATACTGCAAGTACTCATGGAAAATCCTTTGACTAAGATTCTGGTTGTATCCCAAGCTAATGTGGCCGTGGACAATGTTTTACGAGGGCTCCTCAATAGGCGCGATTTAACGGTCAACTTCGTTCGGTGTGGCCATTTAGAGAAAATTGATCCGCAAATTGAACATCATAGCTTTGAGCGCATTTATAACAACTATATCGATTTGATTGATAAAAGGGCAACTCAGTCGCCGGGCAATGTTCTCTACAAAAAGTGGCGCGATTTTGTATTCTCTGAAGGGCAATACAATCCCAATGTGGGCGAACTGATTCTGAAGAGTAAACCTATCATAGGTGCTACTTGTGTAGGCCTTGCCCAAAAGAGAATCGGCTTGGATCGTGTCGTTTATGACTTGGTAATCATTGATGAGGCAGGAAAGGCTCTGCCAGCAGAAATCCTAATACCATATATTCAAGGGAAAAAAGTAATACTTATCGGCGACCATATGCAACTTCCTCCAACAGTTCACCCAGCTTTATTGGATCCCGGAAAAATTGAGATTGATGATCGAGACTTGTATGAGGACGAGTTGTTCAACAACAGTTTTTTCTACCGCATGTTTACGGCTGCCCCTGCAAGCAATAAACGAATGCTCTCCACTCAATACAGAACGCCAGCATTAATTGGAAACTTAGTAAGTTCGCTGTTTTATGATAACGAACTAAACAATGGAGCGGGAACTGATTCTAAAAATCCACTGTATTTTGACAACAATTTGACCCTCATAAATACTGACCATCCCAAGTATGCGGAGAAATCTGAACAAGGAAAATCGGTGACAAATCCCGGTGAAGCAGATCTTGTTGTTGACCTTCTATGCAAAGTAAGAGAAACAGTTCGTGATGCCCGAATTGCTGTTATAACTCCTTATAAAGGGCAGAAACGTACAATTTTAAGGAGGATGGCCGAGAGCAGTAAACATGCTTCTTTGAAAGGCGTAGATGTTAACACGGTAGATGCATTTCAGGGCGATGAAGCAGAAATCGTTATCTTTTGCTGTACCCGTACACGTCGCCAAACTAATTTTTTCAAAGATCCAAGAAGAATCAACGTGGCCTTCTCAAGAGCTAAAAACGAACTCATCATTATTGGATCTTTGAGTTACTTTGACTCTTACGATGACACCTCAGTGCTTCCTCGCGTTGCAGAGTATGTTAGAAAACATGGCAATGTGATAGAGGCTTCTTTACTACAAAAGGAGGAAACAGTACATATTACAGAAACAACCAACATTCCTAAGAAAGAGCTCATGCAAACCGTTTCGAGCATTCCCATCTCATTGATTAATATAACTGAGGACATGAAAGCAACTCCTCCCCGACCAGCTAAGGTTAACGCTGTTCTTGACTATTACCAAGCGCATGGTGAACTTGATAAACCTGTAGTTGTCAAAAAGCAAGGGGATAGGTACGAATTAGTTGACAAATATTTACGCTATTATGTTGCTGTGAAACTAGGTTTTGACCAGATACAAGCAATCATTTCAAATGAATAAATCCATTTGTAGCAATAAGCATACTTTTTGACACAAGATAAAGAGCATGAAAAACACGCCCCAAAAGTGCGCCAAAATGCCGGAATTCACTTTTGGGACGTGTCATTTTCGCTTCATACATTTTGGGCCAGCGGGGGCAACGAGGAGCTTCCCACTAACCCTCGGCTTTTATAAAGATTATTTTGTTATCAACGACTTCGAAAAGCAGCTCATCTCCGTCGTTAAGATCCAATGTATTCCGCACCCATTTTGCAATATGAATCTGCCCATCACTAAACATAGTTGTAACATACGAATTAAGGCTCTCTCTAGTTACTCCTGGGATCAAGCCATCATCGATAGCGCTGTAAATCGTTGCTCGAGCTTTTGGGGCAGTGCTCCACTTTCCTTCTTGCAATCTATCAATAATTCTTGCTGGGCTTAATTTTTCTTCTATGATTAGCCTTGCAATGTGCTGAGCCAGCTCAGGAGAAATGGAGCAAATTGGCGGTCGTCCCTTTTCGGATAAATGACCTCTGTATTGTTTCTCAGCATGGTCCGGATCATAGATTCCATTGATGGAGTCCCGATCTATTTCCCGATAAATCGTTGCGTTATGGATGCTTAATGCACGAGCGATATCCACTTTCTTAGTGCCTTTGTCTAACAATTCTTTTATCCTTAGTCTTTGCTCATATGATAGGTGATTGTATGTTCTTGGCATGCATCGCGCCCCCAACATTTATTCTCATTTTTATTCTATAATCCTGCTCTTTCCGTGTGATGAACAATTTATGGCAAATCTTATTTCGGAGTGCAGGCACCACCCTGCATGGGTAGCTTGTTGACACCCTTGTAGTCCACGAACTTGCTGGCAGATTGTTTTGCAGTCGGCACTTTCTGTACGGTGCTGCCTATCATTGCCTTCATCTTTTCAATCTTCTTATCGAGCTTAGGGGTAGGTTGTCCATTCCTGGTTGCCTGCGCCTTAGCCTGCGTGAGCCGCTGGTATTGTTGTTTCAGTGAGAGTTCCTGCTTTGCCATGCTGTGCTCCTTTCTATTACAAGACTCCTATTATCTTTATAATATCAAATAATATGCGTTTCTTCAAGCAATGGCCAGTTTCTTATAATACTCTTTATGAGAAAATCGGCGATGAAG
>UMHI01024967.1_pt1 | contig 24026 bp, 19 predicted proteins | sample 1965481 | NCBI WGS metagenome assembly UMHI01 (sample SAMEA4836093, study PRJEB28245) | human gut metagenome | biome: gut microbiome; material: fecal sample | place: Denmark | collected 2008 | reverse complement strand
ATTATCCACCCTCTTTAGCCTCTACGCGGTGCTGAACTGTCAATCAGTTTCAGTTTCTGAGTCTTGGCCCCACGGTGGAAATGAGTCTGGGGCCTAAAACCCCGGAAGCACCATCCATAGCGTTCACGCTTGGGTGGTGAGGTTCACAGAAAGCCGCATAGGGGACCTCCTTGGCCATTGATCTTTTTGGGGGGCCGCTGCGGGGCGGCGCATGAAGATCGTCTTTTTTCGCGGGGAGTTGAGGGGCGCTATTCCTTGGTGAACCACAGATCCAGATCCACAGGACCCTCGATGCCGTCCACCACGCCGCTCTCGCTGTACTGCCAGAGGGTCACGCCCCGGTCCAGCGCCGGGACGGGGCCGTAGCTGGCCAGCCAGACCGGCAGGTGCGCCAGCTCCTCCATGCCGTACATACTTCCGGCCCAGTGGAGGTTCATGTAGACCACCGGCTGGTAGCCCGCCTGACGGATCACGTCGCAGAAGGCGAGAGCGTTCTGTGTGGCCTGTTCGCCGGTGAGATCGTCGGTCCGGGCCTCGTCCGCCGTGTAAAATTCCAGATCATAGGCAATGGGGCCGCTGACGTTCGTCCCCCGGAGCCGCTCCACCACGAACCGGGCTTCCTCGGCGGCTTCCTCCTCCGTGACGGCCTGAGAGTAGAAGTAAACGCCCACCGTCAGCCCCGCATTGGCGGCGTCGGCGGCGTTCTGGGCGAAGGCGTTGTCCTCCACCAAAGCCCCGGTGCCGTAGCCCCGGAAGCCAACCCGCAGCATGGCGAAGTCCGCTCCGGCGGCTTTTACGGCGGGCCAGTCCACGACACCTTGATAGCTGGAAACGTCCACCCCGGCATAGGCGGTAACGCCGGGGGCGTCATATTGGTAAAACGGCTCCCTGCGGGTCAGGGCTTCCTCACTGACGGTGATGCCCGGCCCCGGCGCGGTATGGGCCCGCCATTCCAGAATACCCCAGATCCCAAGGCCCGCCAATACCAGCGCCGCCAGCAGCCAGCCACGGCGGTTGGGCGCGGCCCGCTTGCCGCCTTTCTTTTTCTCTTCCATATGTTTCTCCCTCTTTTCTGCCCATAGACTACCACCGGCGGCGCTGCCGTTGGTGAACAAAGTCTGAATTTGCCGCAAAAAGGGGAGGGGACGGCTCAGGTTTCCTGCGCCAGCATCCGCAGGGCGAACAGGGTGTGGAGGGCCGCGCCGGTGGGGAGGATGTCCTCGTTGAACACCACCGCCTCGTTGTGCATGGGCTTGCCGTAGCGGGGATCCTCCTGCGGCGTTCCGGCACCTAACAGCAGATAGGCGCAGGGCAGCGCATAGGTGAAGGAGGCGAAGTCCTCGGAGCCCATGCCGCCCTGATCCAGACGGTACACCTTTTCCTTGCCCGCCAGCTCCTCCGCCCAGCCGGAGACCCGCTCCATCAGGGCGGGATCGTTCACCAGCGGCGGCGCGGAGGCGATCTCCTCCACCGTGGCGCTGCCCCGGAAGGCCGCCGCTGTGTTTTCCGCGATGACCCGGATGCGCTCCATGATCCGGGCGGTGAGTTCCCGGTCAAAGGTGCGGATGGTACCCTCCATCACCGCTTCCTCCGGGATGATATTGGGGGCCTGTCCCCCCTGAAAATGCCCGATGGTCACCACGGCAGGCTCCTTGGCGGAGATCTCCCGGGCAGTCAGCGCCTGCAAGGCAAGATAGATGTGGGCGGCGATGTTGATGGGATCCACGCCGGTCTCCGGCATGGCCCCGTGGCAGCCGGTGCCCCGGACGGAGATCCGGAACAGGGTGCAGCCCGCCATGAACGTCCCCCGGCCGCAGAGTACCATGCCGGAGGGGGTGCCGGAGTTGACGTGGAGGGCCAGCGCCGCTTGGGGCGTCGGCGCATCCTTCAGGACCCCGGCTTCCAGCATGGACTTGGCCCCGGTGAAGCCCTCCTCATCCGGCTGGAACACCAGCCGCACCGTACCCTTCAAGTCCGCCTGATGCCGCTTCAGCAAAGCGGCGGCGCCTAACAGCATGGCGGTGTGCATATCGTGGCCGCAGGCGTGCATGGCGCCGTTTTCCGACTGAAAATCCAGTCCCGTGGCCTCCCGGACCCGGAGAGCGTCCATATCCGCCCGGAGCAGCACGCACCGGCCGGTGTCCTCACCGGTGATGTCCGCCACCACGCCCCCGGCCAGCGGGCGGGGCGTATACCCCAGCGCCGTCAGCCGTTCCGTCACATAGGCGGCGGTGCGGGGCAGGGAGGGGCCCACCTCCGGGTCCCTGTGCAGGGTCCGGCGATCCGTCAGAAGCTGGGGCTTCAGGGCTTCCGCCTCTGCCAGCAGAGCTTTGGTATCCATGGTCATAGCACGTCATCCTTCCTTTGAACTGCGCCGTTTCCGGCAAGCTTACAATACGGTTATTATACCGCAGGGCGATGCATTGTCAAACACCGCCGGAGAAAAAACGGAGCTGCGCCAAGTATCTTTCTTATTTTCCTGATAGGACTTCGGCGAGAAAAGTGAATGCGAACTGTCTTGACAGCTGCTGGCGGCGCTGGACTGAGCGGCAGAGACACTTGCCGCAAAGGGCAGAGCTTAGGCATGCAGATCAACCGGTTCTGGTGATACAGGTCGGCCAAGCTGTGGAGTAAGCGGGACAAAGTGTTTAAATTTTTGCCGGGCAGAAATTGAGATTTGGAAAAAATGATAAACTTGATGAAAATGAAAAGGTTTTGATTGACTCCAAAAGAAATTGGCAGTATCATACGACCAACAAAAACGGTATGTTAAAGGAAAGGAGCGGCAGCTATGTTTAATCTGAGTTCTCGAATGCTGATCTGCATGTACATGGACATGGCTATGCCGATGCCCATGCATTTGTGCGCTCATTTGCTGCCTTTCCGGAACATCCGGGGTCGAATGTGTCTCTGTGGATCATAATATGCAGAGTTATTGACGCATTTGAAGCGGGGAGCTTTTGAGCTCCCCGCTTTTTTTGTTAGTTAGAAGGAGGAATCGATTTGATTGAACTGACACACGTCTCCAAGGATTTCGGAAAAGGGCAGCAGGAGGTCCACGCTGTGCGGGATGTTTCCCTGTCTATCGATAAGGGTGAGATTTTCGGAATCATCGGCTTTTCCGGAGCAGGGAAGTCCACACTTGTCCGATGCATCAATCTTCTGGAGCGGCCTACTGCCGGCACGGTCATGGTAGATGACAAGGACCTGACCGCACTATCCGCACGGGAGCTGCGGCAGGCACGGAAAAAAATCGGCATGATCTTTCAGCATTTTAATTTAATGCCGTCCCGCACCGTCGCCGGAAATGTAGCCTACTCCATGCGCGGCAGCGGTCTGAGCAGGAAAGAAACGGCGGACAAGGTCGCACATCTGCTGGAGCTTGTGGGGATTGGCGATAAGGCGAACGCCTATCCCAGCCAGCTGTCCGGCGGGCAAAAGCAGCGCGTTGCCATTGCGAGAGCATTGGCCAACGATCCCAATGTGCTGCTGTGCGACGAGGCCACATCTGCATTGGACCCGCAGACCACACGATCCATTCTGCACCTCCTGAAGCATTTGAATGAAACGCTTGGCATCACGATCGTGCTGATCACCCACGAGATGGCTGTGGTCAAGGAGATCTGCAGCCGGGTCGCGGTGATGGAGCACGGCAGCGTTGTTGAACAGGGCGACATTTTTTCCATTTTCGTTTCACCAAAACAGCCGGTCACACAGGATTTTATCCGGACCACCTCCAATCTGCAAAAGATCGAAGAGCTGATTGCGGAAAATGCGCCCATCACGCAGCTCAAGCCGGGAGAATTGATCGTGCGGCTTTCCTATACGGAGCGAAATACCTCAGAGGCACTGATCTCTTCCGCTTCCAGACAGTTTGAGATCGATATCAATATCATCTTTGCCAATATAGAAAGTGTACAGGGCGCGCCGATCGGCGGCACGGTTGCCATCATCAGCGGTGCGCGGGAAAGGATCACAGCGGCGATCGCATATTTGATCGAAAAGAATGTAGGAGTGGAGGTGTTGAAGGATGCAAGAGTGGCTTGAGACCTGCCTGCCCAATGTGGCTGATTCCTTTCCGGTATTGCAGCAGAGTATTCTGGAAACGCTGCAGATGGTTCTGGCGGCGGGCCTGATTTCCTTTTTCCTGGGCGTGCTTCTCGGTACGGTTTTGACGGTGACCCGGCGAAATGGAATTCTGCCGAATCCGGCAGTCTATCAGGTGCTGGACAAGCTCATCAACCTGTTCCGATCGATCCCGTTTATCATTTTGCTTTTCTGCCTGCTGCCGCTGACCCGGCTGCTGGTGGGGACCGCGATCGGTGTGCGGGGCGCGATCGTGCCGCTGGTGTTTGGAACAACTCCGTTTTTTGCGCGGCAGATCGAGGCCTCCCTGTGGGAGGTGGACCCCGGCTTGGTCGAAGCTGCGCAGGCCATGGGCAACAACAATTTTGAGATCATCCTCCATGTCTACTGGCGGGAAAGCATTGCCGGAATCGCCCGTGGCACAACGATCACGCTGATCAGCTTGATCGGGCTGACGGCCATGGCCGGTGCAGTCGGCGCCGGAGGCTTGGGCAACTACGCCTATATTTACGGGCAGCAGCGGAACCGGATGGACATCATCTACGTTACCGTGGTGATTCTGGTCCTGATGGTCTCTGTTATCCAGATCATTGGCAATACCATTGCAAAACGCAATACGCACTAACGAAACAACATATTACAAATCAGGAGGACTTTTTTTATGAATCGTATTTTCTCTGCTTTTACGGCCATTTTACTGACTCTTTCCCTGACCGCCTGCGGTGCGGCCAAAGACAACAACGCCGCGCCTGCTGACGATCCTTCCGCCGCAGCCAGCCAGGATGTTACGGTCCGCATCGGTCTCACCGGCACCTTTAACGAGGACATTTGGGCGCCTGCCGCGGAGGAACTGGCGCAGGAGGGAATCCATCTGGAATTTGTCCAGTTCTCGAATTTCTCTCTGCCTAACGACGCCCTGAACAGCGGCGATATTGATCTGAACGCCTTCCAACATCACGCTTTCCTGGAAGATGAGATTGCCAACTATGGCTATGACATCACTGCCATCGGCGACACCTATGTTGTGGCGATGAATGTCTATTCCGATAAGATCAACGATCTCTCTGAGCTGAAGGACGGCGACAAGATCGCGATCCCCAACGATGCGACTAACGAGGGCCGCGCCCTGAAGCTGCTGGAATCCGCCGGAATTCTGGAGCTAGATCCCGCTGCCGGCGCATCTCCCACCATTGCGGACATTACGAGCTATCGGGTGCAGGTCGAGTTTGTGGAGGTAGATGCCAATCTGGTGTATTCCACACTGCCTGACGTGACGCTGGCGGTCATCAACGGCAACTATGCGCTGGACAGCGGCCTGACTGCGGATGAAGCACTGTACAAAGAAAGCGATTATACGGACAACAGCTATTTCGGACTGATCGCCGCCCGCACAGAGAATGCGGAAAATCCTGTCTATCTGCGGATCGTGGAGGCATACCAGTCCCAAAAGACGATCGATATTTTCAACAACGAGTTCGCCGGCTTCTTCCTGCCTGCGTGGGAACTGGATGTCGGCTGAAAAGCGGAAACGGCCCGGTAAGGACAGAAAGGAATGCTTGAACATGCCGGAAATTCAAATCTCCAAGGAAAAGGCTGCGGCGCTTTACCGCACGATGAAGCTGATCCGCTGCTTTGAGGAAAGCGTGAAGCGGGACTATCTGAACAAGGAGCTTCCCGGATTTGTGCATCTGTACATTGGGGAAGAGGCCATTGCCGCCGGTGTCTGCGCAGCCCTGCGGCAGGATGATCTGATCGAATCCACGCACCGCGGGCATGGACACTGCATTGCCAAGGGCGCGGATATTGACCGGATGATGGCGGAGATTTACGGTAAGGAGACCGGCCTTTGCCACGGCAGAGGCGGCTCCATGCACATTGCGGATTTTTCCGTCGGAATGCTGGGTGCCAACGGCGTTGTAGGCGGCGGGTACAATCTGGCGGTAGGCGCAGCACTGGCAAATCGCAGGATATTTCATAATGACAAGGTATCCGTGGTGTTTTTCGGTGACGGCGCGGCGAATCGCGGCACCTTCCATGAGGCGCTGAATGCAGCGTCCGCGTGGAAGCTTCCGGTAGTTTTTGTCAACGAGATGAACCATTGGGCCTCCACGACGCCCTATCGCACCACCTGCAACCTGGAGTACATTTCCCAGCGGGCCGCAGGCTATCAGATTCCAGGCGTAACGGTGGACGGACAGGATGTCCTCGCGGTATACGCCGCGGCGCAGGAGGCGGTGGACCGTGCCCGCCGCGGTGAGGGACCGACTCTGCTGGAAGCGCGGACCTATCGGATCGAGGGACATTTCGTAGGAGACCCGGAGGTATACCGGGACCATGACGAAACCATGCGTATCTTCCGCGAGACAGACCCGCTGAAGCGTTTCCGGGAAAAAGCCGTGCGAAGCCTACACTTTACCGAGGCGGAGCTGGATGAAGCAGACGCGGCGTGCGTACAGCAGATTGCGGACGCAAAGCGCTTTGCACTGGAGAGCCCCTACCCGGATGCCGCCGATTACCAGAAATATCTCTATGCGGACTGACAGGAGGGAAAATTTGTGCGTACGATAACTTTTGCACAGGCAACCCTGGAGGCAATGGCTGTGACAATGGAAGAAGATCCCGCTGTGTTTGTCATGGGAGAGGATATTGCGCGGCAGGGCGGTATTTTCGGCCAGTTCAAGGATCTGGCCCGCCAGTTTCCCGACCGTGTGATCGACACGCCGATCTCTGAGACGTTCATCGTCGGCGGCGGTGGGGGCGCAGCGCTGGCAGGCGCCCGTCCGGTGGTGGATATGCACTATGCGGATTTCCTCAGCGTCGCAATGGATGAGGTGTTCAACCAGATGGCAAAGGCGCGGTTCATGTTCGGCGGTCAGGCCAGAATGCCCATTGTGCTGCGGGCACCGGATGGACAGCTGACCAATGGCGCCGCCCAGCATACGCAGTCGGTGGAGGCATGGTTCACGCATATTCCGGGCTTAAAGGTCGTCTCGCCCTCCAATCCCTACGATGCCAAGATGACCCTGATCGCCGCTATCCGCTCGGATGACCCAGTGATCTATTTTGAGAATAAGACACTGCTGAAGGAGAGCGGCGAAGTGCCGGAGCTCGCGGACGAGGCTCCCTACGAGCTGGGGAAAGCGCGGGTGGAGCGGGAAGGCGCGGACGTGACCATCGTTTCCTATTCCATTGGAATGAAGCATGCCCGCGCTGCCGCAGACGCACTGGAAAAAAGGGGATACAGCGCGGAAGTCATCGACCTGATCTCCCTGCTGCCCTGGGATCGTGAAGCCGTGCTGCGCTCTGTGCGGAAAACCCACCGCCTGTGTATCCTGCACGAGTCCATCAAGCAAGGCGGCTTTGGCGGAGAAATTGCCGCCACGGTAGCGGAGGATGCCTTTGATGCACTGAAGGCGCCTATTTTGCGGATCGGCGCACCGTTCTGCCCATCGCCCTTTTCTCCAACACTGGAGCCGCAGGTCCGTTTGTCGGACGAGAAGATCACCCGTGATCTGCTGAAGCTGCTGGAATATCGCTGATCCCAGCTGTGTGCATCATGGGAAGACTGCCGAGATCACGACATAGCAATTTAAAGAGTTGGAGGAATGCCCCGTGCAGACATTGGAAACAGCATTGAAAACGATCATACAGGATGCGGACAGGCTTATCTTCCGCGGAATTGAGGAAAAATATCTCAGCGATGCTCTGGGGCGGCGCAGAGGTACGGCGGAGGCGCTGGTATTTCCGTTGAACACGCAGGAGGTCAGCAGCGTACTGCGCTATGCTCATGAGAACCACGTTCCGGTCACCCCTCGCGGCGCGGGAACTAATCTGGTGGGCTCCACGGTACCTGTCAAGGGCGGCATCATCCTTGACCTTTCCCGCATGAATCGGGTGCTGGAGCTGGATGAGGACACCATGACGATCACCGTAGAGCCGGGCATCCTTTTGCAGGAGGTGCAGGCGTATGTGGAGCGGCGCGGCCTCTTTTACCCGCCGGACCCCGGTGAGAAGGTGTCCAGCATCGGCGGCAACATCAGCACCAATGCCGGCGGGATGCGGGCGGTAAAGTATGGCGTCACCCGCGACTATGTGAGGGGACTGGAGGCTGTGCTGGCGGACGGAACGGTTTTGCAGGTGGGCGGCAAGCAGGTCAAGGATGCCAGCGGCCTATCCCTCAAGCACCTGCTGATCGGCTCCGAGGGGACGCTTGCCGTCCTCACAAAATGTGTGCTGCGGCTGCTGCCAAAGCCGGAGACTGCCGTCAGCGTTCTGGTTCCTTATCCCGATTTGAATACCGGTATCCGGAGCGTGCTGACGATCCTGCGTGCGAATGCGAACCCCACTGCGGTGGAGTTCATGGAGCGGAAGGTCGTGGCTCTGGGCGAGGACTTCTCCGGTGTGCGCTATCCCCGCCCCGATGCGGGCTCCTATATTCTTCTGACCTTTGACGGTCACCAGAGCGAGGTGGAGGCCAACGCCACGCGGGTGCGTGAGCTGGCACTGGAAAACGGCGCGCTGGATTACATCGTACTCACCGACCCGGCACAGGCGGCGGATATCTGGAAGGTCCGGGGCGCATTGGTCAAAGCGGTAGAAGCCGTTTCGGAACAGGAGCCGGTGGATATTGTAGTACCCATCAGCCATACGGCGGATTTCATCCGCTTCATCAACGAATTGGAAGCCTCCTCCGGCATGCGGATGATCAGCTTCGGCCATGCCGGGGACGGCAACGTGCATTTGTGTGTTGTCCGCGGCAGCCGTGATGAGGATACCTGGCAGCGGGAGCTGCACACCAATATGGACGCCGCCTATGCAGAGGCCTATCGGCTTGGCGGCGTGGCCTCCGGCGAGCATGGCATCGGTCTTTCCAAGCGGCGATATTTCCTGCGGGAGACGGCGGCGGAGAATCTCGCCGCGATGAACGCGATCAAGGATACTTTAGACCCGCTGCACATTCTCAACGATCAAAAATCTTATATCAAAGGAGACACCGACCATGCAGAGCCTTTCTGAACGAACTGCCAGCTTTACCGACTCCGTCATTCGCCGGATGACGCGCATATCCCTTCAATACGATGCGGTAAACCTGTCTCAGGGCTTTCCGGATTTTGAACCGCCCAAGGAGATCCTTGACCGTCTGGCTCAGGTGGCCTACGAAGGCTATCACCAGTATTCCATCACCTGGGGTGCACAGGATTTCCGGGAGGCGCTGGCCGCCAAGCAGTCCCGTTATATGGGCCGCACCATCGACCCCAACAGCGAGATTGTCACCACCTGCGGCAGCACGGAAGCCATGATGGCCGCTATGATGACCGTGACCAATCCCGGCGACAAGGTTGTGATTTTCTCCCCGTTCTATGAGAACTACGGCGCGGATACCATCCTTTCCGGCGCGGAGCCCATCTATGTGCCGCTGACGCCGCCTGATTTTCGGTTTGATCCCAATGTATTGGAGGACGCCTTCCGCCAGCACCCCAAGGCACTGGTGCTCTGCAATCCCTCCAATCCCTGCGGCAAGGTCTTTACCCGTGAAGAGCTGGAGACCATTGCGGCGCTGGCCGCCAAGTACGATGTGTATGTCATCACCGACGAGGTCTATGAGCACATCGTCTATGCCCCTCACAGACATACCTATTTTGCTGCGCTGCCGAGAATGTGGGAGCGGACCATTTCCTGCTCGTCCCTCTCCAAGACCTATTCCATCACCGGCTGGCGCTTGGGGTACATTATCGCCCCGCCGGAGATCATTGACCGCGCGAAAAAGGTGCATGATTTTCTGACCGTTGGCGCGGCGGCCCCCTTGCAGGAGGCTGTGATCCCGGGACTGAAATTCGGACAGGATTACTACGATGATCTGCTGGCGAAATATACCCACAAGAAGGAGCTGTTCCTCAAGGGACTGGATGATCTGCACATCATCCACAACGATCCGGAGGGGGCGTATTATGTCCTGTTGGACATTTCCGAATTCGGCTATGACAGCGATCTGAAATTCTGCGAGGATCTGGCCCGGCTGGTAGGCGTCGGAGCAGTGCCCGGCTCCAGCTTCTTCCGCGAGCCGGTGAATCATCTGATCCGCTTCCACTTTGCCAAGAAGGACGAGACGCTTCTGAATGCCCTGAACCGCCTGGAAAGCCTGCGGAGCAAAATCCCATCCCGCAAAAGGAACTGAAAGAGACCGCTCTCAAGCGGGAAGCCTCACAAGAGCAGGGCCTATCTGTCAGCCGTGCTGCGAGAAACCCGCGCTGTCCGAGATTGCAGAGATATTACCCCGGCGTGGTATTTCTGCCGTCCATGACCGTGGGGGCCACGGATGCCCACCATTATGAGCAGATCTGTGACACCTGCCTGCGGTGCAGTCCCTTCATGGCGGAGCCGCAGGAAGCGGCCACCGGCGTCCACGGGACCAACGAGCGCATCCCGGTGCGAGCCTATTTGCAGGGCATTCGGGTCCTCATCGACCTGATGGAGCACGTAAACCTATCCTGCTAATGTGCTAAGGCGCGTATGCGCATCCGAGACCGCACTTCAGAAATTGAACGAGTGAAAAAGCTGCCGGGGAGTTGATGATTTCCCCGGCGGCTTTTTTGCGGTCAGCGGAAGGTTGGATTTCCGCAGAAAAATGCCCGAAGGAGATCTTCCTTCGGGCATTGCGTGTATTCGGCAGAAATCAGCTGCTTTTTCCCAGATACGCTTCCTTCACCCGGCTGTCCGCCAGCAGCTCCGCGCCGGTGCCGGACATGGTGATGGTGCCGGTCTCCAGCACATAGGCGAGGTCCGCAATCTTCAGGGCCATGTTGGCGTTCTGTTCCACCAGCAGCACCGTGACGCCCTGCCGGTTGATCTCCCGGATGATGGAGAAGATGTCCTGCACCACCAGCGGGGCCAGGCCAAGAGACGGTTCATCCAGCATCATCAGCTTGGGACGGGACATGAGGGCACGGCCCACGGCCAGCATCTGCTGCTCGCCGCCGGAGAGGGTGCCCGCCAGCTGCCAGCTCCGTTCCTCCAGACGGGGAAACAGGCTGTACACCCACTGGATGTCTTTTTCAATCTCTGCCTTGTCCCGGCGCAGATAGGCCCCGATCTTCAGATTTTCCAGCACCGTCATATCCGGGAAGACCCGGCGGCCCTCCGGACTCATGGCAATGCCGGTGGAGATGATCTTGTCGATGGACTTGCCCAGCAGCTCCTGCCCGTCCCACTGGACGGAGCCGCCGGAGGCCTTTACCAGTCCGGTGATGGTCCGCAGGGTGGTGGATTTGCCTGCGCCGTTGGCGCCGATCAGCGTCACGATCCTGCCGTCCGGTACTTCCAGAGAAATGCCCCGGAGGGCCTGAATGCCGCCGTAGTGGACCTGGAGGTTTTCAATTTTAAGCATCGTCAGCCACCCCCAGATACGCGTCGATGACGCGCTGATTTTTTTGGATCTCAGCCGGTGTGCCGTGGGCGATCAGCTTGCCGAAATCCAGCACATAGATGCGGTCGGAAATGCCCATGACCAGATTCATGTGGTGCTCGATGAGGAGGATCGTGATCTTGAATTTCTCCCGGATCTCCCCGATGAAGGCCGTCAGCTCCTCCGTTTCCTGAGGGTTCATGCCGGCGGCCGGCTCATCCAGAAGCAGCAGCTTCGGCTCCGCCGCCAGTGCCCGGGCGATCTCCAGCCGCCGCTGCTTGCCGTAGGGCAGGCTGGTGGCCAACTCATTTTTCACATCGGCCAACCCTACGATCTCCAGCAGCTCCTCCACCTGCGCCCGCTGGGCCGCCTCCTCCTTCCGGTTCAGCCGGAACGCGGCGGAAAACACGCTGCTGGTGGAGCGGCAATGCTTGGCGATGAGCACATTGTCGAACACCGTCTGGGTCTTCCACAGGCGGATGTTCTGAAAGGTCCGGGCCATGCCCGACCGGGTGATCTTGTCCGGGGTAGGGGAGAGGGTCTCCGTGAAAAGTCCGTCACACTGGCCCTTGTACTGCTTTTTCATTTTGCCCTGGGGGTGGTTCTCGATGATCTTTGCCCCGTCGAACCACACCGCGCCGTTGGTGGGCTGGTATACGCCGGTGATGACATTGAAGGCGGTGGTCTTTCCCGCGCCGTTGGGTCCGATGAGGGCCACGATCTCCCCCTCGTTGACCTCCAGCTCCAGATCGTCCACAGCCACAACGCCGCCGAACTGCATGGTGATGTGATCCAGTCTCAAAAGCTGCTCACTCATGGCTGTACCGCCTCCTTCGTTGCTTTTTTCTGCCGCTTTTTCAGGAGATCCGGCAGCTCTTTATCTCCCATGATGCCCTTCCGGAAGAACAGCACCACCACCATGATGATGACGGAGAACACCACCATCCGGAAGCCGGTGCGCAGGAAGGGGACCTTGAAGCTGCCGATGTAGGTCTCGGCGTCCAGAAACCGCAGCCACCATTCGCTGGCCGCCACATACAGAAATGCCGCGATGCAGCTGCCGGAGATGGAGCCGATGCCGCCGATGACCACGATCAGCAAGATCTCGTAGGTCATGGCCGTGGTGAACACCTTGGCCTGCGCCTGATTGGCGAACATGGCGAACAGGCCGCCGCCCACCCCGGCGAAAAACGAGCTGATGCAGAAGGCCAGCCGCTTGTGGCGGGCCAGATTGATGCCCATGGCCTCTGCCGCCACCTCATCGTCCCGGATAGCCTTGAAAGCCCGGCCGTAGGTGGAGTTGATCAGCAGCACGATCACCGCCACACACACCCCCGCCAGCAGAAACGGTATGAAGGTGGACAGCCGCAGGATCACCTTGCCGTCGGCATTCTGGATATTGAAGCTGGAGAAGGTGGGGAAGCTCTTCAAGGCGTTGGCGCCGTTGGTCACAGGGCCGAGGGGGTCCCACTGGAAAATGGCCCGGATGATCTCCGCGAAGCCCAGGGTGGCAATGGCCAGATAGTCGGACTTCAGACGCAGCACCGGCAGGCCGATGAGCCACGCCACCGCTGCCGCCACGCAGCCGCCCAGAAACAGGGCCAGCAGAACGCCCAGCACCAGCCCCACAGCCCCGCCGCCGAACAGCTCCGGCAGGGAGAAATTCACGGCGGAGCCGTTATAGAGATAGTACACCGCTTCCCGGTCCGCCGTAGGAATGGTGAGAATGGCGTAGGTGTAAGCGCCCAGCAGCATGAAGCCCGTCTGTCCCAGAGAAAACAGGCCGGTGAAGCCGTTGAGCAGGTTCATGGACACCGCCACCAGCGCGTAAACCGCGCCCTTTTTCAGAACGGTGAACAACATGCCCGTGGGCTTCATGGTGTTTTCCAGCAGGATGACCAGCGCCAACAGTGCCAGCGCGCAGAGCAGGGCGATCACCGTGCCCCGTTTGCTTTTCTTTTCGTTCAGCACAGTCGATCCCCCCTTACACTTTGTCCGTGACCTTTTCGCCGAACAGACCCGTGGGCTTCACGCAAAGCACCACGATCAGGATGGCGAAGGTAAAGGCGTCGGAAAAGACGCTCCAATCGGAGCCCTTGATGATGCTCTCGCAGATACCGATGAGAAACGCCCCCACCACGGCGCCGGGAATGGAGCCGATACCGCCGAATACCGCCGCTACGAAGGCCCGCAGTCCCGGCAGGGAGCCGGACAGGGGGACGATGGACTGGTAGTTGGTGAAGTACAGCAGGGAGCCGATGGCCGCCAGCAGAGAGCCGATGATGAAGGTCACGGAGATCACGCTGTTGATCCGGATGCCCATGAGCTGCGCGGTTTCAAAATCCCGGGACACGGCCCGCATGGCCATTCCGATCCGGGTGTGGTTGATGAGCTGGGTCAGGGCCGCCACCAGAAGCACCACCAGCACCGGCGTGACCACCGTCACATACTTGGTGGATACCCCCGCGATGGTCAGCTGGTTGGACAGACCGGGCAGGGCGGGGTACATCTGGGGCAGGCCGCCGGTGACGTAGGTCGCCAGATTTTGCAGCAGATAGCTGACGCCGATGGCGGAGATCATTACCGACATCCGGGGGGCTGTCCGCAGAGGCTTGTAGGCCGCCCGCTCGATGATGAAGCCCAGCAGCACAGTCAGGATCACCATCAGGGGAATGGCTGCGGCCAGCGGCAGGCTGGCGCTGAGGTAGACCATCATCAGACCGGCTACCATGAATACATCGCCGTGGGCGAAGTTGATCAGCCGCAGGATGCCGTAGACCATGGTGTAGCCGATGGCGATGAGGGCGTACTGCCCGCCCAGCGATATGCCGGAGAGCAGAATGGAGATGCCGTATTGCACGGGGATCCCTCCCTTTTCTTTCAAGTTTTACGCGGAAAGCACGCGGCGGAGCCGTCTTGAAAAAAGCCGCGGAGCGGCTGCTTTCGGGGCGGTCCCGGCCTTGGCGCGTTCACGCGAACCGTCTGTAAACGGTAAGACCGCCTGGCGGGGGAGTCCCCACCAGGCAGGTCGGCAGGATCGGATCAACCGGCTTTCTGCATCGTTTCCAGAGCCCAGGCGTTGTTGGCGGTGTCAGCCACCTTGATGTAGGCGGTGTCGCGGATAGCGTCGCCGATGTCGTCAAAGGCGATGACGCCGGTCACGCCGGTGTAGGTCACGCCGGGCAGAGCCGCCTTCACGGCGCCGGCATCGGTGGAGCCTGCGGCCTTCAGGGCCTCCAGCGCCACATAGTAGGCATCGTAGCCCATGGCGGTGACAGCGGCGATGGTATCGTTGCCGCCGTTGTTGGTCATGGCGGTGGAATCCTCGTTCAGCCATGCCTTGATACCGTCATCAAACTCCGGAGAGCCGCCCTCCTGATAGAACGTGGAAACATACAGCTGCACATCGGAACCGGCAGCCGCCTCCAGCACCTTGTTGCTGTCCAGCGTATCGGAGCCGAGGATGGGGATCTCCAGCCCCATGGACGCGGCCAGCTTGATAATCTGTGTCGCATAGGCAATGGACACCGGGCAGAAAATGACCTCAGCCCCCTGATCCTTTGCCTTGGCAAGATACGTGCTGAAATCGGAGGTGTTGGTGGGGAAAGCATCGGTGATGACCTCACCGCCAAAGGCGTCGGTAAAGTATTTGATCAGGCCCTGATCGTACTCGTTGCCCAGCTCGCCCAGGCAATAGGCCTTCTTAGCGGAAAACTTCTCCTGCGCGAAGTTGGCCAGAACAGTGCCCTGGAAGGGGTCCAGGAAGCAGATACGGAAATAATAATCGTTGCCCGCGGTAACATTGGGGTTCGTGCAGGTCACACCGATGGCGGCAAGACCCGCTTCACCGAAAATGGGGCCGCCGGCCATGGCGGAGCTGGAACCGTAGGTACCCAGCACCAGAGAAACGTCCTTGCTTACCAGCTCAGAAGCGGCGGTAGGAGCCTTGGCGGAATCGGAGCCGTTATCGGCATAGACCAGCTCCACCTTGTAGGTCTCGCCGCCGATGTCCACGGTGGGGGTCATGTGGTTGGCGTACTGCATACCCAGCATCTCCTGCTTGCCGCCGGCGCCGGAGTCACCGGTAGCAGGCTCAAATACGCCGATCTTTACGACTTTTTCACCGGAAGCGGCGTCAGAACTGCTCTGGCTGTCGCTGCTGGCATCGCTGGAGCTGTCAGCGCCGCAGGCCGCCAGACTCATGGACATAGCCAGCGCCAGCATGATGGAAACAAGCTTCTTCATTCAATTCATCCTCCTTGCGAGATCCGGACTGCTCAAAGTGTCCGTACTCTGTAGATGGATGTATTTCATGCAGATACAATACCGCCCGCAAGAGAAAATCCGCACAAAATTTTTCCTGCGGTTTTCGCAGGCTTTTCACCAAATGACCATACAGTGTAATCAAATATGTTTGATGCACGGACAAATTGACTGATTTCAGAAAATGCAGCTTTTTTCACTGTCCGTCAGAACCGGACATTGCCTCTGGTGATTTTGACCAAAAAATTTTTGGTTTCTTGGACGAAACGTGAAAGCAAAGGGCGGCCAGCACTTTGCGGACAGTGTTTTTGACCATGAAAAAGGGGCGGCAGATGCCGCCCCTTGCGTTTGAGATCGTTTGCGTGTCTGAAACCCCGCGATATGGAAACGGTAAGTGCCCTTGCATCTGCCGCCTGCGAAGCAGACGATTCATTTATACCGTGATTGTCAAAGCCTTGATATAAGAAACAGGTAGGTTATCCGAAAAAGATAACCCACCTGTTTCTAGCTTTCATTATTTTTTAGAAAGCGTAGTATTCATCCATATGTCTCTGGTGGTGCGCACGCAAGTATTGCAATCTGCACTCTGAACTGTAGCAGACAAAACGGCTCTAATTCTCTCGAACCTTTAGCAGACCATTTGCTACTCAAATTTGAATCGTTAAATCTCCTTGAAATGTATAATGAGCATTAGATTTGCCAGCAGCACATAGTGCGGCAATCTGTGTATTCATGTCCTCATTATAATTTTTTTCGTCCACACTGACTACTAAAATTTGAGGCTTCAGAATTTTTTGAACATACTCCGAAAAATAGCGAGAGTTAATGCCATGGTGAGATAATTTTTGGAGGTGGGGGGTTATAATGTGTCCACACAATGCTGTGCGGAGAGTCTCATCTGTACTGTCTCCCGCAAACAGGGCTAAATCTTCTTCATTTCTTTTAAGTAGCCAAATACTACTGTCTTCATTACAAGTTTGCTTATGAATATCTAACGCCCATTTCATTGATTCTTCAGTCAGATTTTGATCACACAGTGCCATTGCATATACTACGGAACGCATGGTACTGTTTTTCAGCGGATACAGGCATTCCAGCATATAATCCCCAAAGCGAAACATCCTCTCAGCACATTCTATTGATGAAAGCAGCTTTGCGCCAGAGTGCTCCAAATACTGGAAAAATTTGTGGTATTCTCGATAGTATTCCTGAGTCCCAAACACCGGATACACACAATCAGCAAATTGAAGATCTCCACAAGGAGCAACTGCCTCTCGTACAGCAATTTTATCAACTAAGTGGACAAAGCCGCCAAAATGATCCTGATGCAAATGCGTCAGAATTAACAAGTCAATAGTATTAATACCACGTCCAGTCAGAAATTCTAAAAGCGGACGTCTCCCTTTATAAAATTTCCCGCCACCATCAATCACTACACAGCGAGAACCATCTGGCGTATCCAAAAGCAGTACTGTACAGTCTGCTCGCCCAACATCAAGAATATGAAGTTCACTCATATGGTCAGCATCACCTTATCACCTTCGCAATATGCATTATGGTTTGCGGCAGCGCACTTCCAAAAGCTTGCCATCTGCACAGTTCGTCAGTATCATGCGCACCTCCATGCCTTGACATTCAAGTCTTCAGATTTCTTTTCTTGCGGGTATTCTACCAGAGCATTCTTAGAAAGGCAACGCTTTTTTCTTTTCAATTGCTGTTGCCCAGGCGCCAACATGGAAAAAACTGCCTCCGGCAAGCCAGCACTGTTCATGACGCAGACATGTGAATTCACGTAAAGAAAGCACGCAAAAAATGCAAAAAGTACGCAAAAATGTGCGTGCAAGCGTTTGACACAAGAAAATTGTATAAAAATTGTTAGAATCATGAATTGACGCTCTAAATGAAGGAGGACTATTATAAAAACATACAGTTGCAATACGCAACTTACTCCGATATCCGATGAATGTACTCTTATCGGAGTAAAACAACCAGACATACTGCAAAGGAGGATGTTTAATGAAAAGGTTCCCTGCAAAGGTCGTGTCACTGGTTTTAGCTTTAGCAATGTCACTGTCCCTGTTGACCGTAAGCACCGTCGCTGAAGAAAATGGATGGTGGACTGAGGAAATATGGGACGCAGAGACGTTGATATCTTTGGGGGCCAAGCCGCCCCTGTTCAACAAAAAAACAGGCTACTATGAAATTGAAACGCCAGAACAATTGCTGTATTTGTCTGGCAATTGGAAATCTACTGATACCAATGGTGATGGTCAACCGGATGCCCCGCGTAATGGACATTACGTATTGACAGCAGATTTAGACATGGGGCCACTGATGAAGAAAATCGGAAAAACGATTACAGAGGCATCCGGTAAAGAAACAGATGGCTATATGTTGCCGCTCTCTGCCAATAAGAAGGAAAATGCGGATAAGACAGACGGTTGGTTTATGGGTACGATCGATGGCCAGTATCATACGATCTCTAATCTACGCATCTGCCGTCAAAACGGCAAATATACTGGCCTGGTAGGATATCTGGGCAACGAAACTCTTACCACACCGACGATTCGGAACTTGGGCCTGATTAACCTGAAGATGGAAGGCAAAAAGTCCTGCGGTGCTTTTGCAGGCGTTTGCTTTGGCACTGTGGAGAATTGCTTTGCCACTGGTACCATCAAGGCAAAGGAAGCTGTCGGTGGCTTAGTTGGAAAGTGCGAGGGTGAGCTGCGCAACTGTGTATCCTACATGAAGGTAAAGGGCAAGTCGTTAGTAGGTGGTTTAGTTGGAAACATATTAGGTGGTGCAGTAGAAAATTGCTATGTTGGAGGCTCTGTCACGGTGAGCGGAGGCAAAGCCTCTGCCGGCGGTGTTGCCGGGACATTCGCAGTAGCCACTTATCTCAGAAACGTGGCTTCCGTCATTCGTGAGGTCAGTGGAGATGAGGGCGCATCTGATATTGATCGACTGGTTGGCACACTGGAGAGTGAGAGCGGCACCAACATCACCAACAACTATATCTGGGAGGGTGCAATCCTAAATGGCAATGCACCCGTAGAGCATCCTAACCGCTCCATTGCTCAGGCGGTCTCTACTGAGACTTTGATGAGTAGGTCTCTGTACGAAAAAAATCTGGGCTGGGAGTTTAATAAGATTTGGAGCTGGGTTGGTACTTCTGCTCAAGGATATCCTATGTTGACAGGTTTTGTGAAGGCGGGAAAGGCGCCAGATCTGCTTGAAGAAATTCTGACAGATTTGACGATAAAGCAGCCTGTGCTACTGATCGATGACCCTGTAGTGAACTGGGTTGCTAAGGGAGAACAGGCTACAATCCATGCTCGGCTGTCACTTCCCAAAGGCACAAAGGCCGACAGTATAAAAGTTTTTTACGGTGAAAATAGTGACGGAAAAACTTTTAAAGACTCTGTCGAGATGACTGTTAACAAGGATAGCTATCAGGCTGTCTTACCACTGAAAAATCCCGGCAGCTACCATTACTTTGTGTCTGCTAATGTGGATGGACAGATAATCACTGTTCCTGCCGATATTTCCGCATCTTTGCCGCTGCAACTTGATGACGGTGTTGTGGACGCAACTCCAAGAGAGGTCCTTTGCCAGTTGGGTGAAACATACCAGGAAGTAGGTTTTAACTGGATCACGGATCCCGCAGTGAAGGATTCAAAGGTTTGGTACAGAGGCAAGGGAGACAGTACTTGGAACGTTACTGATGGAGAGAGTGTGCGCCACTATCTAACTGAAGGCTGGGAAGAAATCCAGAGTCATTGGGCAACGATAACTGGTTTGGCTGCGGAAACTACCTACGAGTATGCGGTCGGCGGCATTTATGATGGTAAAGAGGTTCGAGGGGACATCCATACATTCACTACACTCCCTGCCTCAGGCGCATTTACTTTCATGCAGTACGGTGACCTCCAAGCAAAGAAACCAGAAGGCTATGATCCCTTCCTGAATACCATGGAACAGTTTGTGAATACGCTACCGGTACAACCAGATTTCCTGCTGAATACCGGCGACATTGTGGATGCTGGATATAAGAGTACACAATGGGCAAGCTTCTTCGACGTTGCTGAAACTTATATGGCTGACCGGCTAAATATTTTGCTGCCAGGCAACCATGAAAATACCGGTGATCTGCTCTACAAACAGTATGGCGCGCGAACGAGCCTGCCAAATGAACTGGAATACGGTCCGCTTGAGGGAACCGGTTGGTGTGTTGTTGGCGATGCATGCTTTGTCTTTGTCAACGCAGATCCGTACTCCGGTCAGGTAGGGGCAGATGTTGAAGCAGACCGAGCAAGATTCTTTACCGAGCAAACCGCGTGGGCTAAGACTGTTTATGAGAAAGCGGACAAAACCTGGCGGATTATGGCATCTCATGTGGGTACATATATTGTAAATTTCAACGATCCATCTGACTATCCCTATATCCCCGAGATGTGCGATGAACTGCAAGTGGATCTGTATTTGAACGGTCATGACCACGAGTATATCCGTACCACAACCAAGGATAACGTAATCTGCCCCATAGGCAGCGGCACAACCTATATGACCTGTTCTTCTTTGGGTGAAAAGCTGGACGCGTTTGAGCCGGGAACAGCCGGTGGTAAGTATGCGGTGGTTCATAAAGACGGCGCTGACAATTCTCAGCAGATTTTCAGCATGGTAACAGTGGATGGAAACGGCATCCACGCTACTGCATATCAACGTGGTGTCGAGGAAGATTGGTCCAAGTTTGATATTATTGATCATTATGATATCACTACTAGTCTGACCAAGGGTAGTCAGACACCCACCGAAGTCACAGAGCCTGCTGGCCCTGAAATAACCGTGTTGCCCACTTATACTGTTCAGCCTGGCGACTGCTTATATCGCATTGCAAAGATGCTCTATGGCAACGGTGAAAAATGGAACGATCTGTATGAAGCAAATCGGAATATCATCAGTGACCCTGCATGTATCTACATAGGCCAAGTGCTGAGAATTCCAGCAAAATAAATTTCAAAGTGCACCCATTATAAATAACACTTAGTGAACCTCACCACCCAAGCGTAAACGCTATCAAACCACCGCAGATAGGACTAACAAAGTAAGTCCTATCTGCGGTGGTCGCATTGTAACTGTTATTGCTGACGGCCTTTGTCGGCCAGGGGGTGCAGATATTTTCTTGGACTTAAATTGTATGTACAAAAATAAGCGGCTCTGCAAGCAGAATTGAGGGCCAGTTCAGTATAAAGGATTTGAAAGAATTCCGTAATGGCTTTTTCTTTTGCCCCGCAATTAGCTTTTCTTGCCGGGCCCTTGGGGGCTATTTCAGCCGGACGCCAATACTTGAGGCAGGAATCCGTTTTCCCCACGCGTCTGGCGGCCGTAAAGCGGTCACGCAGCTCGGAAGCCTTAATGAAATAGGCCCGCATTCCATGCTGGCAGCAGGCATTTGGCTAAGCGGATCGCACCGCACAGTGTCAGATTCGAGTTCTGCGCTCTCCGCCATATGGGTCAGTGCGCGTAGTTGGCGATCGCAGCGGTCTGTAAAACCGTGACATCTGAAACATCGTTGGTTCAATTCCAACCTAACCCACCAGAAGAGGGACACCCTGAGAAGGGTGCCCCTTTTGCTTTTTAGGATGAAATGCTACAATGGTCGGAAAAATATAAAAGAGCTTGACGCACCTCGATAAAAAGAAAAGCGGAGCCAGGTTTTCCCTAGCTCCGCCTGATTATGTGGCTTTCAAAAATATTACAGAATTCTTGCAATCTCAAGCGCTTCGCCGATGGCTGCGATGACACCCCCGTTCGTTTTTAGGGCAGGTAGTACAAATACTAGATAGCTCAGCAACATCCAACATCTGCATAGTTGCAATCCGGGGTGTGGTATCCTTTATCCCAGCGTTGTCCAGAAATCGCGCACCTTGTTGATATTATAGTAAATGTCTTCAGTGCTCACATGGCTCAGGTTCCAGTCCTCCAGAGGCACTGAGCCCTCTGCCGGTTCAATATCATCGCGGATAGGCCAACCGCCCAGGGTGTTGAATGGATCATTGCCGCTGGTATCACCATCCGTACCGCCCATCATAAAGCGGATTAGGAGCTTTGCTGCATTGGGATGCTGGCAGTTGTTGACAACATATAGGCTGTTGATTTGCGGAATACCAACAGTAGGTTCCAGATTGATAGGAACCAAGCACCAATTATTATCTTTATTTTTGCGGAGCTTTGTGGAAGAAGCAAAGCCAATGGGCGGAGTGGACTGTCCACGAGTACCAACGCCTTCGGCAACATCATCGGAAGAAGACGTAAAAATCGGCTCGTTCTCGTACAGACGCTTCAAAAATTCATAACCGGCATTCTCACAGCCCTCAGAAAGGACTAGGTCCTCGCCAGTTAAATCCTTATATGCATCCTCCAGCATGGCAGGAGTATCTCCCACACAGAAACCTGTTGCCCAAGATGCCCAAGCAAGGTCATTCAAAATGTTTTGCATCATTACGCGGCCTTTCCACTCGGGCTGTGTGACTTCCCAAATGTTGGTGACAGGGGGCTTATCAGGATATGCATCGCCATTGTAAAACAACTGTGTCATCTCAATATAGAGAGGCGTGCTGGTCTGCTTGTAAATATCGTCTACATGGGACAGAATATCTTCCGGCCGATAGTTATAGAAAATGTTCGACTCTACGTATTCAGCGTAGATAGATCCGTCTTGATCTTTATAGTGAACCACATCCGCCACATACCGACCGGCCTCATACTCGCGAGTTACCTTTTCCAGAAGTTCGCTACCGCTGATATCGAAAGCGGTGCAGACAACACCGGGATACTTAGCGTTAAAGGCGTTAGCCACCTTGCCGCAGCGAGAAGAAATAGAATACAGTGTAACACTGCCTTCCTGCTTGGCCAACTCATACAGTTCCTCTTCTGTTTCATCGGTATTAAAGATACCAGAGGACTTTTCCCACTCCGTCAGCTCCGCCTCAGCGCCTTCCGTCTGGGGTGCATCTTTCTGCTCAGTGGAAGATTCTTTTGAGCCACCGCATGCGGTCGTCAGCAGAAGCATTGCTGCCATCAAGCCGCAAATTGAACGTTTTTTCATTGTCGTCATGCAAGAGACCCTCCTTTTATATTAATGCATCTGGTTGGGTGGCACACCCTATGCATTATTTATAACGCATATAGGAACTAAATTCTATTGATAAACAGAACAAAGAACAAAGTTTCATTTTGCACATTATTCCGAAATTGAAGCTGATGGTTGATTTTTGTTCCGTCACAATGTACAACTATACCAGAAGCAGAAGAATGGGGGCACATCCATGGAAAAAAATCCGTATGAAATCATTCGCACTAATTATCCTAGTTATTCCAAAGTCTTTCGTGTGATTGCAGACTATATTCTGAATCATTCGGACGAAGTGCTGAAAACGAATATCCATAAACTGGGCCGAGATCTCGATATTGCGGAATCCAGTATCGTTCGGTTCTGTAAGGCTCTTGGATATTCAGGCTTCAGCGAGTTAAAAATCATGTTGGCAAAATATGGCCGTCAAAGCTCTAAAATTATTTTTGAGAATTTGAAGGACGGCTCTCCGGAGGCGACTTCTCGAGATGTTTTTTCGCTTAGCATTGAAACCCTTCAAATTGCAGCAGAACAACTTGATTTTAGTACTATTAAAGAAACCGCGGATCTATTGAGCAAGGCGGAACGCGTCGTAATCTGTGGCGTTGGTGCTTCTGCAAGTGTGGCGGAAAGCTTTGCCGCACATCTTCTACGGATTGGTATTACAGCGGAGGCTGCAACAGACAGTGAGTTGATGCAGCTGATTGCTCGGGCCGCGAATGAACGCACGCTATTTATCGCTATTACAAAAAGCGGGCGAAACATTCCGCTGGTCCATGCGTTTGAAATTGCTAAGTCCCACGGAGCTATGACTGCCTGTATGACGGGTTTTGAATATACACCTATCAAGAAATACTGCGATGTACAGATTGTTCATTACTGTCCTACAACAATATTGATGTCCGCCCGCATTGTTCAAAACACCATCATCGACTGCATCTGCATCAACGCAACCATTCAGCGACAAGACGAGATTGAAAAGATATGGGATGAGAATCGAAAAGTTATTGAGTGCCTTCGCATATAGAAAAAGTAACCATAAAGGAGGAACTGTGTCTATGGAACAAAAAAACAGTCGACAGATAAAATTCAAACGCCTGAAGAATCAGGTCAAGGCAGTCGTAACCAACCCCTATAACGTGA
>UMHI01000572.1_pt1 | contig 24182 bp, 20 predicted proteins | sample 1965481 | NCBI WGS metagenome assembly UMHI01 (sample SAMEA4836093, study PRJEB28245) | human gut metagenome | biome: gut microbiome; material: fecal sample | place: Denmark | collected 2008 | reverse complement strand
TCCCAAACTGCTTTGGAAGAGGTGTGCGCCTTTTGTTAATCAATAAGAGTGATAAAATGGACTGCATGCACGGTGCTCCCCGGTCTATGCGGAAAAGGGTAATTCTCTCTGTTTGGATGTTTCAAGCCACGGGCGCAGGTGCGTCTGTGGCTTTTTTTCGTTCTTCCGCCGGTCTATGACTGCAAAGGAGAGTAAAAACATGAAAAAGAGAATCGTGAATGCACTGCTGGCAGGATTCCTGCTGGTATCCGCGACTGCCTGCGGCAAGCAGCCCGCCGCGGACGCCGCACAGCCCGTGGCTGACCCCACACAAGCCTACCTCGACACGGTAGACGTGGATTACGCCTACTACGAGCTGGCGCTGAAGCTGGAGGACATCCGCAGCAACGAAACCCTTGGCTACCGGACAGCAGGCTCCGACGCGGAGCTTGCCACCGGCGATATGCTCAAGGCGGAAATGGAGCGCATCGGACTGCAAAACGTCACGAAGGATGCGTTCACGCTGGATACGCAGGATTCGCTGTTTGGCTTGAGCCGACGGTGTATCCCTTCTTGGGTTTCCCGCGCACACCCTTCCTTTCCGTTGCGGAGAATCTACCTCTTTATCGACAGCCTCCCCTCTTATCGTGTCGAAAGAGTCTTTTTGGTCCGCCGTGCCGCATAAAAAACGGCCAGCAGCGCTTTGGCTGCTGGCCGTAATTTATATTCTTTCGCCGTCTTTTGGCGGGGAGCGGGTCCATTCGGAAAGGGTCCCTCCCCCCCTGCTGTTTGCCCTGTGTTACGCGTTGCCGGCCAGATAATCCACGGCAAACTGCGCCATCAGCGCAGTCCCCTTGGGAAGCAGGGACTCGTTGACCGTAAACTTTTCGTGGTGGTTGTTGTAGATCATGCCGTTGGCCTCGTCCCGGCAGCCGATGAACCCAAAAACGGCGGGAATTTCCGCAGCGTAGTTGGCGAAGTCCTCGCTGCCCATCATGGCGGGCATATGGCAGAGCGTCTCCTCGCCGAAGAGCTTGACCACGGCCTTCTGGGCGATCTCTGTGAGGTCATCGTCATCGTTGATCACGGGGTGTACCACATGGGCATACTTGAGCACAGCCTTCATGCCCAAGCCCTCCGCCGTGTTCTCCACGATCTGCCGCATGGCCTCCTCGTGCTTATCCAGGAAGTAGGCACGGGTGACGCCCTCCATGGTGACATGATTGGCGATCGCGTTGTAGCGATTGCCGCCGGAGATGGTTCCGATGGTGAGCACCACGGGGTCCAGGGGGTTGCTCATGCGGGAGACATACTGCTGGAGGTTATTGATGATCGCCGCAGCGCCGGTGATGGCATCTGCGCCCAGATGGGGCGTGGCCGCATGGGAGGAGGTACCAATCACATCCACCGTGAAGCGGCCGGAGTAGGCCATGCGGGGACCGGCGGTAACGTCGATATAGGGAATATCCAGCGTGCCCCAGACATGCTGGCCGAAGATGGCGTCCACACCGTCCAGCGCGCCCTCTGCGATCATAGCCTTAGAGCCGATGACGTGCTCCTCCGCCGGCTGGAAAATGAGCCGCACATCGCCCCGCAGCTCCTCCCGGTGCTCCTGAAGGAGCTTGGCGGCGCCCAGCAGCATGGCAATGTGGGTATCGTGGCCGCAGGCGTGCATTTTCCCAGGCTCGCAGGAGGCGAAGGGCAGTCCCGTCTCCTCCTGGAAGGACAGCGCGTCCGTGTCTGCCCGCAGGCCCACGGTCTTGCCTGGCTTGCCGCCGTGGATGGTGGCAACCAGGCCATAGCAATTGACCATATCCCGGATGTCGGTGATCCCCAGCGCCTCCAGATCCCGGTGGATGGCGTCCCGGGTGTTCTTCTCCTCCCCGGTCAGCTCCGGATGCTGATGGTAGTAGTGCCGACGCTCCACCACATAAGGGGCAGCGTCCTGTGCCAATGCTTTGATGTCCATGGTCCGCTCCTTCCTCAGCTGAATTACTGCTGTGCGGTCTCAGCGAGGTAGTCAGCGGCGAACTGTGCGGCCACCGCAGCGCCGCGGTGGAGGATCGTCTCGTCCACGTCGTACTTCTCGTGATGGTTGCCGTACATATAATCCCAGTCCTTATTGTGGCTGGCCACAAAGCCGTAGATATAGGGGATGCCGTCCTTGCCGAACCAGGAGAAGTCCTCGCTGCCCATCAGAGGTGCGGGGGTAATGAGGGATTCCTTACCGTAAAGCTTGGTAACGGCGGTCTGGGCGATGCGGTTGAGCTGCTCGTCGCTGTTGATGACAGGCTCCGTCATGTACTGATAGCTCAGGGTCGCCTTGGCGCCGAAAGCGGCTGCGGTACACTCGGCCACCTTACGCAGCGCGTCCTCCACCTGCGTGCCGGTGAGGAAGGTACGCACGGTGCCCTCCAGCGTGGCGTGGCCGGCCAGCACGTTCCAGCGGTTGCCGGCGGTGACCTTGCCCACGGTGATGACCAGCGGGTTGAGAGGATCGTTCATCCGGGAGACCAGCTGCTGGATGGACTGGAGAATGGAGCTTGCCACCATCACGGCGTCCACGCCCTCATGAGGGGCGGAAGCGTGGGCGGACTTGCCCTCCACCTCAATGGTGAAGCCGTGGCAGCAGGCCATGAGGTTGCCGGCGGGGAAAGCGATACCCGGGGCGTCATAGGTACCCCAGACATGCACGCCGTAAATGGCGTTCACACCGTCCAGTGCGTGTTCCTCCATCATCCGCAGAGCGCCCACGGCGGTCTCCTCCGCAGGCTGGAACACCAGGCGCACGTCGCCGGAAAGCTCGTCCTTCACCTCGTTGAGGATCTTGGCGGCGCCCAGCAGCATGGCCATGTGGTTGTCATGGCCGCAGGCATGCATCTTGCCCTCGTTGTGGGAGGCGAAGGGCAGGCCGGTCTCTTCCTTGACAGGCAGAGCATCAATATCGGCGCGCAGCGCCACGGTCTTGCCGGGCTTGCCGCCGTGAATGGTGGCGGTTAGGCCGTAGCAGGTCTCCAGCTCGTGAATGTCGGTGATACCCAGTGCCTCCAGATCCTCCTTCAGATGGGCGCGGGTGTTCTTCTCCTCGCCGGAGAGCTCCGGGCAGGTGTGATAATACCGGCGGCGATCGATGATGTAATCATTGTACTGTTCCGCAAGAGATTTGATATCCATAATACACAAGATCCTTTCTTCATGTAATCTGTGGTAGCTTTATTGTATCGGTTTTTCCGGGATGCGCAAGAGTGATTTTATGAACAAAGCTGTCCGGCAGAAAGGGCCGGACAGCTTTGCGGATGACTGGATCAGAACATTTCGGCAAAGATGCCGGCGATTACCACGGAGGTGATGGTCACAGTGGTGAAGCCACCCACGATCATGGGCGGGAACATCTTGCTCATCAGGAATTCCTTCTCCTCCGGGGTCTGCGCCAGAGCGGTGCAGGTGGCCTCGGTGATGATGGCATTGGGCGGGAAGCCGTAAAGCGCGGTCAACGCCGTGGCGGTGGCCATCAGGAAGGAGACCTTCAGGATCTTGGACGCGATGAAGCACAGAATGACCATGCCGATAACGCCCACCACAATCAGGAGGATCATGGGGCCGATGATGCTGCTGAGCATCTCGGGGGTGCAGTCCTTCAGACCGTCGAACACATACATCATCAGAGCGAACATGATGATGCCATAGGAGTTGGCCTTATTGATGGCGTTTTCATCCAGGAAGCCGATGCTGGTGAAGATGACGCCCAGAATCAGAGCGTACACAGCGCCGCTGATCTTCATGTTGATGACGGGGATCACGATAGAGCCCAGCTGGGTTGCGAGCCAAGCCACGATACCCAGCTTCAGCAGGATGACCACAGGGCCGTTCCAGTTGGCGGGCAGAGGAGGAATCAGCTTCTTGTGCTCCTCAGCAGTGCCGTTGTTGAGCTTGCCGTTGACGGCGTCCACATCGCTGACGGCGCCCTCCAGCTTGTACTCACCGGCGCGATAGCCCTTGAGCAGCTTCTTGCCCTCCAGCTGGAGGCAGACAGCGGTGAGGGGATAACCGGCAAAGCCCTGCACGCAGTACATAGCGATGGCGAAGATGGCAGCTTCAGCAAGGCCATTAGCCTCCGCAGCCTTCATCATGGTGGTGGCAGCAATGATGCCGCCAGTCAGCGGGGGCAGACCGGCAACCACCAGGTCACGGCCGATCACACCGGGCAGAATGACCAGGCACAGCGCGCACATACCGGCAAGGCCGGCCAGGCACACGACGATGGTCTTCCACTGGGATACCAGCTGCTTGATGGAAATGACCGTGCCCATGTGGGTGATAAGCAGGTAAATGCCGATGGTGCTGCCAAAGGGGATCAGCATGGAGTCGCTTACAACGGTGGTGGGAATAACAGTCCAGAAGCCTACCAGAAGTACGGCGGCGGTGACGAAAACCGATGGGATCCAGGCCTTCGTCAGGTTTGAGACTGCTTCGCCGATGAAATACACGACGCCGCAGATCACAAACGCGAGTGCAAAATTGTACATAGTGTTTCTCCTCTCGTCTCTCCTTACATGACGTACGCTTTTCGGATTAAAGAGTTAAATCCAAAAAAGTTGTTTTTATGGTACTCTGATCACGGTTAGATGTCAAGATAAATTTTGACAAAATTTAACACCGCCCATGCTTCGGATTTTTTACCAAAGCACGGGCGGCGCTTTTGTGGAAAGCCTTACGATACAAGGTCTTCCGCTTCTTTATGGAACATGGCTCATTGGGACCGCCAAAGCTGCGAGGATGATCCGTTCATCAGCTTCGCAACGAACACACTTTTCTGATTTGTGTATACGCTAATAGCTTGTAAACGGTAAGTAACCCGGACCTTGTATACCTTATACATTAGCTTTGGCGGTCACAAAGCAGCAGAAGCAGAGAACACTGCGGGGGCGCTCCTGACAGGAGCGCCCTCGCGGCACTTATGTCATATCCATTCAAGTCTCGGGAACGCAGCTCCCGGCGGCAAGATTGTAGATGTCGAAATGAGCCTGCCGGTCCAGACCGATATAGCCGCCGGTCTTGCCGTCGCCGATGTGGTTCATCTCCACCAGCTCCGGGATATCTGCCGGATCGGCGCCGATCTCGGCAAAGGTCAGGGGCATCCCGATGGACCGGAGGAATGCCCGGAAGGCCTCGATACCCTCCAGCGCCGTGCGCTTGGGATCGTCGAAGTCCATCTGGCAGCCAAAGACCCGGACGGCCATCTGGGCCAGACGCTTTTCGCCGCCGTGCTCCGCGCAGTAGCGCATCCACGCCGGCATGATGACCGCCAGACCCGCGCCGTGGGCGCAGTCATACTTAGCGGAGAGGACGTGTTCCAGATGGTGGCTGTTCCAGTCCTGCTGACGGCCCACGCCCATGATGTCGTTGTGGCACACCATACCGGCCCACATGATGTTCGCCCGGGCCTCGTAGTTGTGAGGGTCCTCCATGACCCGGCGGCCCTCGTGGAGCATGGCCAGCAGCACGCCCTCCAGCATCCGGTCCGTCACCTCCACGTCCGGCGTATTGGTGAAATAGCGCTCAAAGGTGTGGGCCATGATGTCCGTGATGCCGCAGGCCGTCTGATAGGCGGGCAGACTTTCCGTGAGGGCAGGGTCCAGCACGGAGAAGCAGGGACGGAGGCAGTCGGCTTCCGCGCCGTTCTTCTCCAGAGTTTTCTCGTTGGTGATGATGGAGTCCGGAGAGCCTTCGCTGCCGGAGGCGGCAATGGTCAGGACGGTGCCCACAGGCAGAGCCTGCTCCGGCATCTTCCCGGAGAAAAAGTCCCAGAAATCGCCGTCATAGGGTACACCGATGGCAATGGCCTTAGCGGTGTCGATGACGCTGCCGCCGCCCACGGCCAGAACAAAGTCGATCTTCTCCCGGCGGCACAGTTCAATGCCCTCATAGACAAGGCCGCTGCGGGGATTGGGCTTTACGCCCCCCAGCTCCTCGGCGTACAGGTTTTCTTCCTTCAGGCAGGCCATGATCCGGTCCAGCAGGCCGGAGCGTTTGGCGGACTGCCCGCCGTAGACCACCAGCACCCGGCTGCCGCCGAAGCGCTTGACATACCTGCCGGTCTCCGCCTCTCGGTCCTTTCCGAACACGAAGTAGGTAGGGCTGTAAAAATCAAAGTTCCGCATCGTAACGCTCCCCTCAATATCCGGTCTTTTTCGCACCGGGCTGACCGTAGGACTGGAACTTCACCATGACCTCAGCCATCTGCTCTTCCGTCAACACATTGGGCTTGCCAATGCTCATGGCCCGGCACTGGATCTCCGCGATGTATTCCAGATTGCAGGCGAGGCCGTAAGCACCCTTGATATCCTTGCCGCAGCACACGAGGCCGTGGTTGCCCAGCAGAACACCATCGCTCTTGCCGCAGACCTCCATAGCCGCCTCCGCCAGCGCCTCCGTGCCAAACAGCTGATAGGGGGCACAGGGAACTTCCGCCGCGCCTGCGTCACCGATCACATAGTGCACCGCCCGGATGGGCTCACCCAGTACAGCCAGCGTCGTGCAGTAGACGGAGTGGGTGTGGACAACTGCTCTTGCATGGGGCTTATGCTTATAGAACGTTGTGTGCAGAGCCCACTCGCTGGAGGGCTTCCGCTTACCGTCCACCACCTTGCCGTCCAGATCCAGGATCACAACATCCTCCGGGGTGGTGGAAAAATAATCCATGCCGGAGGGGCTCAAAGCCACCAGACCTTTTTCAGCATTGTAAATGCTAATGTTGCCGCTGGTTCCGGTGCTCAACCGGGCGGCGCTCATCTTTTTGCCGTATTCAACGACCAGTTCTCTCTCTTCCTGCATCAGCATAGCAAGTCTCTCCTTCCGGTCTTAATAGAACTTCTTTACATCAGAGTCGAAATAGTGATCCAGCAGATAGGGCACATAGACACCTTTATCCGTGACCACGCCGGAAATGAGGTGAGGCGGCACCACGTCGAAGGAGGGATAGATGGCCTTGACCTCCGGCACGGTGTTGGGGATGCCCCGATAGCTGAGGACCTGCTGGGGGTCCCGCATCTCGATGACGATGTCATCCTTACTGTGCTTGTCCTGATCGGGGATGCCGGTGACGTAATACGGAATACCAAAATACTTGGCCAGAATCGCCATCTGGAAGGTGCCGATCTTGTTGGCGATGTGGCCGTCCCGGGCGATGGTGTCCGCCGCGGAGGTGAACAGGTCGATGCCCTCCCGCTCCATGGCGTAGGCCACCATATTGTCGGTGATGACCGTGGTATCAAAGCCCATCTGGGCGAAGCAGCCGGAAGTCAGCCGCGCCCCCTGCAGATAGGGCCGGGTCTCGGCGCAGAACACCTTGAAGTCCTTGTTCTGGCGGCGGGCGGCCCGGATCACGGTGCCGATGATGGTCTCCCCAAAGCACTGGGTCAAAATCGTGCCCCCCTGCGGGATCAGCTCTGCCAGATGGTCGCCCACGATCTGCATGGTGGAATACCGGCGGTTCAGGGACTCCACCGTGTTCTCCACGATGGCCTGGATGGGGTCCTTCCCTGCCGCCAGCGCCTCCTTGGCTACCTCGGCGCAGCGGTAGGTGATCTGGCCGTAGCGGTTGGCGGTGGTGGGGCGGGCGTGGGCCAGATCATAGGCCGCCTGCTGCAAGAAAGCGTCCTGCTCCGCAGCGCCCTTGTCCCGAACCTGCCACGCGGCCAGGGCCATGCCCATGCCAACGGCGGTATACGGCCCCGCGCTCTGGGTCACCATATCGGCGATGGCCTGCACCACCTCCTGATAGGTAGCGCACTCCACGAACCGGACCTCCGTGGGATAGATCCGCCGGTCTAAAATGCGGACCTTGCCGTTTTCGTACCACGCAACATTTTCATATTGCAGCAGAAACGGCATATTTTCATCCATTCTGACCATGTGTGCCCCTCCCCTCTGCCAAGATCTTACGGAATTCCTCCGTCACAGCCGCCCCGTTGAGGCCGCCGGAACGTTCTTTAATGAGATAGATGCCCAGCTTGATGAGGGCGCGCTCCATGGGGAGCCGCTGGGCCGGATCCGTGACGGAGGTGACCTCCATCACCTTGGAATCCCCCACCACCCGGCGGATGATCTCCGTCCCGGCATAGCCGTAGGCATCTGCCATGACGCCGTCCAGATACGCTTTGCGGAAGGCGGGAGCGCGGTACAGAGGGAATTTTACCAGCTTGTCATATTCCGCCGCCAGCTTTTCCGCCGTTTTGTCACAGGTCTCCCGGATGGTTTGCTCCAGAGCGGTCTGCGTTTCGGCGCTGCCGCCGGTATAGGCCTTGTTGGCCCACGCGAAAAACAGGTTGCCGATGACATTGCCGATGTCGTAGCCCATAGGGCCGTAGAAGGCGAACTCCGGGTCGATGACCTTGATGCCCTGCTCGTTGGCAAAAATAGAGCCGGAATGGAGGTCGCCGTGGATCAGTGCCTGGGCGTTATTCATAAAGCCGTTCCGCAGGGCGGCGACTTCCCCGTGGAGGGCCTCGTCCTCATAGAGATGCTCCCGCACGAAGTCCTCGTTGCCGGGGGTGACGATATTCTTGTTCCGGGGGTTCATGGGCTGGGCCAGATACGGCTCCGTGAGCACCAGGTCCTCCGTGATGTCGCACAGCTCCGGGTTGGTGAAGAATTTGACCTGCTTCTTCTTTTCCTGCCGGTCCATCACCAGATCCGTGGTGGGCAGCAGGGACTGGGCCAGAAAATCGGAGAGATTTTCGCTGAGATGGCCGTAGACCCAGCCCGCCGCCAGCTCCTTGCGGAGATTTTTATAGGCGGAAATGTCCTCCATAGAGAGGGCCGCCATGGTCTCATCGTAATGATAGACCTCCGGGATGAATTTGGGGGCCAGCCGGGCCTCCAGCATCAGGGTCTCCGCCTCGATCTTGTTGCGGTAGAGATCCAGCGGGCGGCCGGAGGACCGCAGCAGCTTGTCCGCCTGCTTCACGATGACGGAGCGGCCGTCCTTCCGGGAGCGCACCTGAAACACATAGTTGATGTTGCCGTCGCCGATCTCAACGCAATCGGTTTCCTCATCCGGCTGGAAAAAATGGAGCACATCCACGGCGTACCGCTTCACATCCTCCGGCTTCATTAAGAAAAAGGCGCTGTAATCTGACATAAGGTCCTCCCCTTCTGTGATCGGCGGTCAGTCCGCCATGATGGCCCGGACGGCGGTTTTCGTGTCGGTTTTGGGGAACAGCTCGTAGCCGATGATCCCCCGGTAGCCCGCCTGCTCCAAGGCGGCGAACACCGCCGGGTAGTGAATTTCCCCGGTGCCCGGCTCGTGGCGGCCCGGCGCGTCCGCCACGTGGATGTGGCCGAACTGGTCGGCGTAGGCGCGGATATGGCCGCACAGGCTGCCCTCGTTGAGCTGCATGTGGTACACATCGTACAGAACTTTCAAGTTTGGGGAACCGATGAGCCGGGTCAGCTCCGCCGCCGTGCGGGTATGGCGGAGGAAGTTGCCGGGATGGTCGGTGGTGACGTTCAGCGGCTCCAAGTTAATTTGGACGCCGCAGTTTTCCGCCCATTCCGCCGCGATTTTCAGCGTGTCGAACATGGTGCAGAGCTTCACAGCGTCGCTGAGGTCATCGTATGGGCAAAGGACCCTTCCTCCCTCCCCCAGACCGTTGGAGTGGACCGTGACGGACCTTGCCCCTATCTCCATAGCGGCGTCCAGAGAACGCCGCAGAAAGGCCTTGTAGGCCGTTTTCCGGGCAGGGTCGATGAGGGACAGCTCCGCGTCGCCGTTGAAGCCGGAAATGCCGATCCCCGCAGCGTCCGCGGCGGCTCGCACGGCGGCGAGATCCTTGTCGGTCCAGCTCCAGAATTCTACAAAATCGAAGCCGTCGGCTTTGGCGGCGCGAAACCGCTCTAAAAAGGGCAGCTCCGTGTATAACGTCTCAATGCAGGCGGATTTCTGAAAAATCATAGGCCCCTCCCGGTGTTGTTCTCAGGGTCATGATAGCAGGTCTCCGGAGGGCCGTCAAGGGCGGTGGTGCAACACTTTTTTGCTTTTCAACTGCGAACGGAATCGAGGGGTGTCGATATCCCGCAACAGGAACTTTTTTCAGAAGGGTGTATAGATAATATATCTTTGTTATGCAACAATAACATTCTGAGAAAGGATAGGTTTAGGTATTTATGGCAAGCCAAGAGACACCCAACTACCGGCTGTCCCGCTGGGCGGGGACGGACCGCATTCTGGTGGAGGAATTCAACGACAACTGGGACAAGATCGACACGGCGCTGAAGGCCAGCGCCGACAAAGCGGCGGCGCTGCAAACGGCGCTGGCGGGGGCGGGAAACTGCGAGATCGGGATGATCTCCTACACAGGCACCGGCAAAAGCGGCGACAGCAACCCCACCACCGTTACATTTCCGAAAATGCCCGCAGGCTTTTTCCTCTGCGGTGCAGAGACCTATCTGGTCGTCCGGGGCGGGGATGACCACGCCCTTATGATCTACTACACGGGAAGCACCACCTACGTAAGTCAGATGCAGGTCAGCTGGAAGGGCAATCAGTTCCAAATTTCCAGCTCGAAACCCACTTATCAGCTGAACGAAGAGGGCGTCCCCTATTGGGGGCTTGCCTTTTATCAGAAAAGCTAAGAAAAGAAGCCCCCGGACTTTCGTCCGGGGGCTTTCTGCACTTACAGATGCAGCTGTGATCGACTAATCAGAGATTAGGCGATGTAGCAGGTGCCGCTGACAGTGTAGGTGTTGGTGTCAGTACCAGTACCCTTGAAGGTAACCACGACGTTGATCTCGAGGTTGCTGCCGTTCTTCACGGTCAGGCCGGGGACGGTCATGGTGCCAGCCAGACCGCTCATTGCAACAGAGCTGGTGAGGGTCTGCTTGTAGGTACGAGCAGCGCTGCCGTTCACAGAGATGGTGTACTCAACGGTAGCGGGGGTACCCAGTTCCCAACCGCTGATAGCGGCGCAGGTAGCTTCGGAGAACTTGATTGCACCGTTGTCATTAACATAAGCAGTCAGGCCATCGAAGGTGTAATCAGCCTTGGTGGCGGGCTTGCTGCCCTCATACTCGCCAGCGGTCAGGTCGCGGATCACAACGGTGGTGGCGATGCCATCCTCGATGTAAGCGCTGAACTCATAGCTGTAAGTATCCTTGCTGACCTCGTTCAGGTTCTTCAGAGCGGTCTCCAGAGCCTTGACGCCGGTCTCGAAGGAGGTGGTCTCCTTGTTGTCGTTCTTCTGGATGAACACGATGTTGGTGTCATCGTCGACGGCAACGCCCAGCTTAGCGGAGGTCGCATCGTACAGGGTGCTGCCCTTCAGGGTCAGCTTCTTGTCCAGAGCGTTATGGACAGTCTTGGTCTCGACCATCTCCAGCAGGACAGTGTCATTATCGTTGACAGCGGTCTCGATATCGCCAAAGCTGGTGATATACTCCTTCTTGACAGCACTCAGAGCGTTGGAAGCGGTATCAACAGAGATCACGTTGCCCTTGGCATCGTACTTCACCTGATACCACAGGCCCTTGACCATCTTGTTCAGCTCAGACAGAGAATCGCTCTTCTCGGTGAGGACGATCTCCTCGCCCTTGGCGTTGACGACCTTGCGGGTCCAGGTCCACTCGTCCTCGGTCTTGTCATAGCTCTCCAGCTCGACGTCCTTCTTGTGAGAGAACACCAGATTCTTGGTGGAAGCGGCGTCATCGCCCACCACGACGGCAGCGATCACATAACCGTTGTCCTTGAACAGAGTGTAAACACCATTGGAAACACCGTCGGTAGCCCAGAAGTCGGTTGCAGTAGCGTTCTTGGAGTCAACGTCCTTCTTGGCCTGAGCGGCATCCCAAGTCTTGATGCTGGCGTTCTTGACGCCGGTGGTGACGTTGTCAACGCCAGCGATCACAACATAGTTCGCATTAGCAGCCTTGGTGACCTTCTTCAGAGAAGCGGTCAGGTAGATGGAGTCGGCATTGCCGTAGACCTTGGTGAAAATGCCGGAGCCATCCAGAGAAACATGCTTCTTGTCGATCTCAATGTCGCCAGCCTGCTTCTTGCTCTGGCCGACCTTGTCGCCCTTAGCATAGGTGTCATTGATGTCCTTCAGGGTGTAGACGCCGTTCTTGTCCACAGTGTAGGTGAACCACTTGTTGATAACGGGAGAGATATCAGCGTTGTCGATGCCGTCACCCTTGGTCTTGCTGACCTCGATGACCTTAGAGGTGCCGTCCAGGAAGATGGCGTTGGCATCGGTGGTCTTGGTGGCCAGGTTGGAGGAGTTCTCGTCAGCGCCGGTGATGAACACATAGTTATCAACAGCGTCGACCTCTTCCAGACCGATCAGGTTGCCGTAGGTATCCAGATAAACGTTGTAGGTGGTGTCCTTCAGGTTGATGGTGTCGTTGTTGTTCTCACCGGTGTAAACCTTCAGAGCCTCGTTGTCATAGTAAGCAGCATTGCTGAAGTCATACTTGGTGCCGCCAACGGTGACGTTGGAGCCCTTCTTGAAGGAAGTGATCTCGGTGCCCTTGATGGTCTCAGCGGGAACAAAGGTCTGAACCTCGCCGGCGGCCACGGTGAACAGGTAAGCGTCATCTTCCTCAACCTTGGAAACGTCGAAGTCCTCGCCGCTGACCTTGAAGGAAACATAGCTCTTGCCGTCGTCGGCCTTGTCCATGACATGGACCTTGCCGCTCTTCTTCAGGCCGTAAACGGTGAAGTCGGCCTCGTCCTTCTTGGCGCTGTAATCGCTGTCAGCGATGCCCAGATAGGTGTTGATCTCGGTAACAACAGCTTCCTTCTCGTCATCGTTCACGAAGACCTGAGTCAGAACGCCGGTGTCGGTGCCGGTCAGATCGTCCTTGTTGTCCTTAGCAACGTTGGGCAGGATGGTCTTGGAAGCATCGTTGCCGTCGACATAAGCAGCCACGTCATACTTGTCCATGGCGGTCTTGCCGACCTTGTTGTAGACTTCCTTGCCGGAAACACCGTTGGTGTACTCAGCAACCATCAGGCTGTAGTCCACATAGGTGCCGATGTCGGTGTTCTTGTAGGTCCACTTGTTAGCGGGACGGCCGAAATCGTCAGCAGTGGGCTCCTTCTCCAGGTTGGTGAAGTACTTCTCGGCGAACTGCATCTTATTGTCGTCCTTGATGGTCTCGGTACGGGCATTGTTCTCCATGTCCTTCGCGACCTTGTCGGTCTTAACAGTGCCGTTGGCGATCACGATGGTCTGGTTGGTGTACTCAACCATGGTGGCGTTCAGGGTGTTGAAAGCGTACAGGCAGGCTTCCTCACGGTTGACAGCCTTGACACCGTTGAACTCGCCATTCAGGCCGTCATTCAGGCCGATGGAGATGGCCTGCTTGGCGACGTTGATGGACCAGTTGGCGCCGGTGTAGCCCTCGTTGGCAGCGTCATAGCCCAGAGCGCCCAGCAGCATCTTCATGAAAGCATAGCCAGTCAGAGAGTTGGCGGGCTTGAAGGTGCCGTCAGCATAACCGGAGATGATGCCGGTCTTCTGGCAGTAAGCGATGTAGCCAGCGAAGGGATGGTTGGCAGCAACGTCCTTGTAGGGAGCGGCGTCAGCCACCAGAGCGGATGCGGCGGTGGGGCCAAGGATCAGGTTGCAGATGATCTTGGCAGCAGCGCCACGGGTCAGGGTGTTGCTGGGATTGAAGGCACCGTCGGCATAGCCGTCGATGACCTTTGCCTCGGACAGCACGTCAACAGCTTCAGCGTAGTTGATCTTGCTGCTGTCCGTGAAGTCCTTGGCACCAGCGCTGACGGTGACCAGAGACATGGTCATCACCAGAGCCAGTACCAGAGAAAGGAACTTCTTCATGGGATTTCCTCCTTTTGAATTTCTCCCGTTTGGGAGTTTGTTTTACAAAACAACGTTTTCTTAACCGCCCCGATTTACATATCGTGGCTAGCCTACCCAATATCTGAACCGGGGGTAAGTTTCGATCACATTGTTTTGTAATGCTAAGATAACATTCGACTTTTTGAAATGCAAGTGATTACGCCGATTTGTTACACGGTTGTAACATTGAGGAGGTCTGTGTAACTGAAGCCGTGGCGTTCTTTTTTTATATAGGGGTTTGCGGGGGAGGACAAAAAAACGGACAGAACTCAGCGTGTCGAAAAAGTCTTTTCGCCCCGCTGAGCAAGTTTTCAGAACTTTATAGAGTTCTGAAAACTAAGGATTTTAATGGCGCAGGACACCCTTCTTGGGTTTCCCGCGCACACCCTTCCTTACCGTCACGTAAAGTTTGCCGCTTTATCGACAAAAAAACGGACAGAACTTACCAAGTTCTGTCCGAATATGACGGTTTTCGCGGGGGATCAGGGGATGTAGCGCCAGGGCTCGTCCGGCTCCGGCGCGGTTTCCGGCTTGCGGGGCGGCGCGTCCTTTTCCAGAACATCCGCCACGGTGAACAGGCCGTTTTTCCGCCAGCTTTCCAGAATTCCGTGACAATATTTCCAGTTCAGGCGGCCGCAGTTCAGCACGGTGCGGTCGAAAGCCAGCTCGATGAGCGCCGGGGAGAAGCCCCAGTCCAGCCACGCGGCGATGTAGGCGTCATCCGACGGGATTCGCGCGTCCGGGGCCAGCCGCAGCCGCCGGCGGACCTCCGCCACCGTCTGTTCCCGCCGGGCCATCCGCTGGATCGCGGCCACGGCGTCCGCCCGGGAGCGCACGCCCAGACGGGCCCATTCCAGGCCCAGCTTTTCGATGCGCCGGGCCGTGGGGCGCTCCTCGCCCCGGAGGATGGCTTCGTCGCAGCACTGGGCCGTCAGCAGCTCCAGCGCCTCCGGAGACAGGCCATGAAAGTCGAACAGCTCCGTCAGGGCGCTGAGATCCGCCGTGGGCAGGCGGCGGCCTGCGGCGTGTTCCACGGCGTGTACGGCCCGGGCAAAGGCCGGAAAGTCCGCCAAAATGGCCTGAATTTCCGTGAAATCGTAGGTTTTGCGCTGTTTCAGAGGCTTTGGCAGGACGGCGGCTGCTGGGTCTATGATCCCAGCGGCCACCAGCTCCTCCATGGCCCGGGCGATGCGGCGGTGCTCCCAGCCCAGTTCTTTTCCGCAGAAGAACGGGGAGACCTCGCCGCCGTGGCGCAGGATAGCCTGATGCAGCGCTGCTGCGTCGGCGGTCAGCTGTTCGGTAAGCATGGTGCTCCCCTCCTTCCCTGCTGGTTTTCTGTATAGTATACAACAAAGTGGCTACGGTTGCCACGATTTGTTTCCGAGGGGAAACAGGTGTGTGCGGGGCAGCGGGATCGACCTTACCTTTGCTTGTTAATTTTTTAACGCATTGTTCTGAGACCTCCCCTTCCTTTTGAGTCCTCAGCTGTCAGTCTCCGACAAAAAATACCGGGCGGCAGGTGGTATGATGAGGCTGTCCCTCATTCCGCTGCGGGATCAGGCGGATTTACAGGGACCGTCTCATTTGGGTTTGCTGCTCCTGACTGTCATTTATAGGGACCGTGTCAAGTGGGTTTGTCTTGCTGTCGGTCTATTTACAGGGTCCGTGTCATTTGAGTTTCTTTTGGAAAAAGTCCGAGAAATGTGTGGCTTTATATTGACAGCATTATGATAAGCAAGCTATAATGAGAACGCAAAAAATACAGCAAAACCGGGGGTAAATCTCCCGAAACACGCAAAACGGAGGGGTTTTATGTCTCTGATCCTGACAACCGCCATCGAAAAGGGCGGTACCGGCAAAACAACCACAGTCGTCAATCTGGCGGCTCTGATGGCCGCCGAGGGAAAACGGGTCCTGGTGGTAGATATGGACCAGCAGGCCAACACCACCTACATGCTGACCCAGCACAAGAAGGCCGAGAACTTCTATAAGGGTCACGGCCTGGTGAATATGTTCATGAACTTTGACCTGGGCGGGATGGATCTGGCTCCCTACATCCACCCCACCAACGTGGAGGGCGTTCATATCATCCCCAGCACTGCTCAGACGCCTCGTGCCGTTCACCAGCTGGATCTGCTGGCGGACGAGTATAAGATGAAGAACTACACCTTCCTGATCCATTGTCTGGCCAATATCAACGATGATTATGATTACATCGTCATTGACACCCCTCCCGCCCGGGACAACCTCACCATGAGCGCCCTGTTCTGCGCCGACGAGGTTTTGATCCCTGTCCGGTGCGACAACTTCTCTTTGGAGGGTTTTGAGACCACGTTGGCCATGATTTTGGATCTGGAGACCCGGGAAGATGTCAAAATCGACATTTTAGGTGTGGTTTTGACCCAGGTGGAGCGGACAGCTGCCGTCAATCTGGTGCGGCAGATGTTCGAGGAAAATCCGGAATATGCTTCTGTTCTCTTCAAAACCGGCATCCGTAAGGGCAGCGCCGTGCCGGAAAGCACCATCGCCGCCGTACCGGTGGTGCTCTACTCCAAGAAATCCAATCCTTCCGTGGACTATATGCAGCTCTGGAACGAGATCAAACAGCGTCTGGCAAAAAAGGAGGCTGACGAATAATGGGTAAGCTTGATAAGCTGAAAAGCCAAATTCCCCAGGGTTCCCAGGAATTATCGACCAAAAATCATTTGGCAAAAACGGAGATCGCCATGTCCTTCCAGAACGAAGGCACAGAATTGACCCGGATTCTCCTGCGAAACATTGAATTTAACCCCCATAACCTCTGGTCCTGCAACGATGATGATGAGAGCATCCAGCAGCTGGCGGACGCTATCGAGCGCAATGGCCTGCTGCACAACATCGTGGTCAGTCAGCGGGAGGACGGCACATTTATGCTGCTTTCCGGTGAACGCCGGGTCAAAGCCCTGCGTTTACTGCAAAAACGGGAGCAGGAAAGCGATCCCACCGGCCAGAAGGCCCATAAATGGGATCGGGTGCAGGCTCAAACCTACACCGGACTGGACGAGCTGTCCGAACTCATCATTTTGGACGAGGCAAATATCATGGTTCGGGGCCTTTCCGGTGATGCAAAGACCATTCAGGCCTGCATTTCCCGGTATTTGGATAATTTGCAGGCGAAATTCCAGGTGGATCGCCGGGCTGCCGAGGCGTATTTCAAGTCCCGCACCCAGATGACGGACTCCACGGTCCAGCGTTACACCCAGTTTGACAAGTCCTTGATCGACGATGTGAAGGAATTCTTCCAAAATGGCACCATTTCTCACGCACAGGCACTGTCGCTCTGCCCGCTGGAACCCAGCGAGCAGGTTCTCTATGTAAATGCCATCAATAAGGCCATTCAGATGTCCAACGGGGACAAGGCTCTGGAACATACCTATGTCACCCGGATCACGGACCGGGCCGCTCAGGCCGCCCGCATGACCAACGGCCGGGAAGCGGAGTTGGCCCGACTGGAAGAGGCCATTATTCCACCGGTTCACGCCAAACCCGCCGGAGATGTGGCGGTCCGCACCCAAAAGGCCACGCTGATCCGGAAGTACGATAAGGTCACGTTTGACCTCTCTAAAATCACCGCCAGCAAGCGGCGGCTGAATTCTCTGCGGAAAATGGACGCTGCCGATGGGGACGGTTCTATTGTCGAAAGTCTGGATAAGCTGGCCAAGGAGGCCGCGGAGCTGGCCGATCTCCTGCGGAACGGACAGTAATGGCCCGTCCAAAAGGCCCGGAGCAGCGTGTTCCCGTAAAAATGCGGGTAAATATCGGTCTGATGGACCGATTGCGGCAGTTGGCTGCGGAAAACCGGTATTCCGTCCCGAAAATGCTGACGGTGATCATGGAGGAGACCCTGGCAGACCTGCCTGCGAACTATGAGCTGCACGAAATGGCTGAGATCTACACGCTGACCAAAAATCACGCCGTCAATCTCAGCTCCAATCGGATGAATGTGTATCTGCTGCCGGGGACTCAGGAGGCCATGCTGGAGCTGGCTCGTCGGTTGAACGCAAGCATCGGCGCCGTCCGCACCAGTTTTCTGCTGGATTATCTGGATCTGCGGGGACTGCTGTGAAGTGAATCATGGATCTGAACTACCCGGGGAGCACCTGAACAGGGCGCTCCTTCGGGTTTCTTTTCCATCTTCACGTTGCTTTCCCGCGCCTTTATACCTCCATGGAAATACGAGGGGAAGATCGCAGCAGCTGCGAAAATGAGCGGGCTGCATTTTCTCCGTTCAGTATTTATTTTGTCTCAGTTCGACTTTGTTTTTCAAAAGGTTCCAAAGCCTTGCACCCTCAAGGGCTCAGGAGATCACAGGAACACAAAAGGGAATTGGGAATTGATTTTTGAGATATCTTGCGCATATTATAGGAGCCAAACCATCGGAAATGGAAAAGTGATTTGAACTGGAAGTCATCTTTTTCGACATGATATTTGCTTTTTGTCGATCAGCAGCTTTTGTGGAAGCGCAAGCCAGTCATTCGACTGTCATTCCTTGCGGGAAGGGGAGAGGCCGCGGGCAATAGCCTTCATTTACAGGGACCGTCTCATTTGGATTTGCCGTTTCAGGCAGCGCCGTCTCAATTGTACGCAAGGAAATTCTTCTTGTAAGACCTCTTATGAGTATATGGCATTGGCCTAATTTTTTAACGTAAACGTTTACTTGCGGTGGTCTATCATTTTCTACCGGTTCAATTTTGATCTTGCCTCTGTTTGATTTTGTGTTTCCAAAGGCTCCAGAGCCTTGAGCGTTAAAAACTGGAGCATGGGAACGCAAAGTCGAACTTGGCATAATTTTCTGCCGATTCAGGTGTCCGTTTACTTCGTATGCAAATTTTATGTAAACCTATTCTCGCATGTCGGGTCCAAATCGCTCCCGGTTGCGCCGCAGCCAGAGAGCGGGCCCTATCATCATTTTAACCGATCTGTCACCGTTCTAAACCGGATTTTGCAGATTTCCTGCGGCCCCATGGCTCAAATGGCGCCAAGGAGGAGGCAGCCAACGGAGGGACCCTAAAAAAAGCAAGGCAGTACGTGCGCTCTGCGTTCTTTTGCCTGTAAACCCATTTTGTGGGATAACACGCCCATATTTTTTCCTGTTCCAGCACGTTTGTGTCGGCAGAATAGCTGGTTCTGAAGATTTTAGGCTCGGAAATCCGGGTGGGCACCGTATAGAAGGCGTAATTGAAGCGCTGCTTTCCCTGCTTCTTGCTCCGGAGAGTCTGATTCTCCGCCGTGATCGAAGGAAATGGAGTCATTTTCCTGACTGAAAGCCGGAGGATCGTACTTTCCTGTAAAGATCAGAAAGCTTTTTCTTCGAAAAGCAGAATCGACTGAGTCCCCGTAGGGGACCTCAGTCGGTTTTTCCTACTTTTATAGAACTTTTTCTATTTTATTATTTTTATTTAATAAGTATCGCCCCTCCCGGTACGAGGTTTGTATCTCGTTTCTGCGAGGTTTGTATCGTATATAGACGAGGGGTTTATCTCTGAAGTACGAGGGATGTATCTTTTGATACGAGGTTTTGATCTCTCTTTTCGTACCGGAATCAGCTGATTTACGAGGCCAATGTCTCTATTTTGCTCTCAAAAAATGACGAAAAAACCGGGAACAAAATTTAGGAGATCCACAGGCGATTTCTCGAAAAGTTTTTAATTTAAGAACATTTTAACCATGAAAAAATGGGCGGTGCCCGCGTATATACGAGGTTTTGATTCTTTTGAGCCGCCTATGAGCCGATTCTGCTTATGGAAGGCTGCATCATTCACGAGGTTTTGATCTCTCCAATTGCCGTTTCTGGCATGATTTAAGAGGTTTTGATCTCGCATTTTCTCCCAGGGAGACTTGATTTACGAGGTTTTGATCTCAGGAAAGACAATATATATACTATATATATAATGTATATACAAGGTTTTGATCTCGCCTCCGACACTCAGACGGGCTGCTATATACGAGGTTTTGATCTTCAGCACCACAAGATCCGGAGGCTTTATGCACGAGGTTTTGATCTCTCTGCTGGCAGGGTGCAGAGATCTGATTCACGAGGTTTGTATCTCTCACCGACGTGCGGAATCCCCAAAACGAGATCAAAACCTCGTAAATGGGGGGACACTGGAGAGGCCGGAGACGGACACCAAATGTGATTCACTTTCATAAAAAAGCAACAAGATGTTGGGAATCAGTTTGGGCGGTTTCTACGAAAAACGTTGATTTTTGACGGAAAAGAGGCAGGAAAAACGGGACTGCTCCGCATAAGAGGGGTTGAAATTTACAAAAAGCAGTGAAAAGTAATAATGCTTTACAGGGTTTACCGATAAACAGAAATTCCGAACGATCATGCTGAAAATAGCACAATGAACGAGATCAAAACCTCGTAAATAGGCTGCCGGAGTGACATTGGCCTCGTAAATGCCCCTCGGCGGGAGATAGGAGAGATCAAAACCTCGTAAATCCCCAAAACGAGATCAAAACCTCGTGAATGATGCAGCCTTCCATAAGCAGAATCGGCTCATAGGCGGCTTAGAAGAATCAAAACCTCGTGAATAGCAGAAGGGCTGCCGCGGTAAGGGCCGACCGGACGTCAGGGGGATAGAAGCGGACGCATGCAACAGAATCTCATAAACTTCGAAAAATTGGGTTGACTCTTTTTCGTAAATAGAATATGATAATAAATGAATTTGCAGAAAGCCGCACAGAGGAGAAGAACATGGAAGAAAAACAGATCCAGATCCCGGATGTAAATGCAGACGCTGAGGAGCGTGACAATTATACGCTGATCCAGGAAACGCCGGAGGACAATCTGCCCGGGGAAAACGGCATTGCCATCCGTTACAGCAAGGACTTCAATATCGTGCAGGCCAACGAGCTGCTGCGGAGCAAGCAGTCCGATCTGACGCTGATGGAATCCAAGCTGATCCGTCTGGCAGTCTCCCAGATCATGAAGGGGGACAAGGACCTGCGGACCTACAAGGTCAATGTCTCGCAGCTGGCGGAATTTCTGGAGGTGCCTAAGACCAATGTCTACCGCTCCATGCAGGACATCAACATCAGCCTCATGCAGCGGGTCATCTTCATCCGGGACAAGGAAGTACCTGATAAGAAGGGCAAGCCCAACTACAAGATCCTCCACTGGCTCAGCAGCGTGGAGTACAAGGACGGCACTTTGACCTACCGCCTCAGCGACGAGCTGAAGCCGTACCTCATCGGCCTGAGCGAAATGTTCACCCTTTATTCCTATGACAGCATCATCAAGCTGCCTACCAACTATTCCATCCGCCTCTTTGAGCTGCTGACCAGCTGGGTGAATATCATCATCAAGGGGGAGAACACCCCGGCCTTCCCGGATATCTCCACCGACCCGGACGAGATCGTGCTGGCCATCGACTACCTGCGGGATTTCTTCGACTGCAACGATAAGTACAAGAGCGCCGGTGACTTTGTGCGTAACGTCATCGAGGTCAATCTGGGCTTTATCAACCAGTATACGAACCTGAAGGTCTCCTTCCGCAAGCATAAGAAGGGCCGTTCCATCTCCCATGTGATCTTCAAGTACGAGAACACCTGGAACAACGACCCCAAGGCGGAGGAGCACAACAATCAGATGCTGGATACCATCCGCAGCATCAAAAACGGTGAGCCTGCCCAGTTTGAAACGGACAAAGAGGTCATCACCTTTTAAATCAGCGTAAAAGCCTACATAGACAAAGCCCAGGAACGTAACGTTCCTGGGCATTTTTTAGCGGGATCGTCCGGAAAACAGGGGATAGCGGCGGAAAATGCCGGTCAGACCCGGGCGGCAGCGGCCGCAGGAGAGAGCGAAGGAGAGTTTTGGCGATTTAACCAACAGGAAACGCCTATTTCCTACATTTTGAAAAAAATTTCCCTTGAAACGAAAAAATTCTTGTACCGTACATCGATGTACGGTACATAATAGAAGCAGGGAAAATCAGGAAAAGGCAAGCGAATGGTTGAATGACAGGGAAACCTGACGATTCCATAAAAGCACCTGCTTCCATGCGTAAGAGCTTTTATATCTGCTGGGACGCAAGGGCTGAAGCAGTGATCCCGCTTACGGCGCAGAAGTCTGTGAATCACGAACACTTTTCACGAACACCTTTGTATTCGTCTTTCGCCAGAGCCTTTACATAGGCATCGTAGGCTTCTTCCAAGGTGGAGTATTTCGCCTCGGCTTTTAGAAATTTTTTATATTCTATTCTGCTTGTGATCTGTTCGGACACCGCAATGTATTTTTCTCCCTTATGCGGTTCGCTCTTTTTTGTTCGCTCTCCGGTTGTAGTTTCGGAGACATAGTATTTCCCGTCACCGGTCTGGATGAGCACGGGGATCTGCTTTCCGGCGCTGACCTTGCTTGTATCAAGGGAGGTCCAGAAAAGATAGCGCTTCGCTTCCTTCAACTCGCGCTCGTCCCCTAAAAAAGCCCAGGTGCAATCCTTCTGCTGCAAAAGGCTGTTGTTCATGCTTCCGAGCGCTGCTTCAATCTGCGGGATGTAGCTTGAGCCCGGACAGCGGGAGTCAAACTCAAAATTATACTTTTTTATCTCACCGTTCTTCCAAAAATCGGTTTTATATAGCACATCACAAAAAAACCGGTTACACTGGTATCAGGCAAACTGTTGGGCTTGACCGGCGCTGCCGTTCCGCTCCATGTGAGCACCACACCGTGGGTCTCGTCATAGGAGACCACGCAGCTTCCGTCCGGCGCGGCATCACCCTTCCAGTTATCCGTGTCTTTGTCGCCATTGGAATGGACGATGCCGCCGATGTTCACGGGGTCCGCCGACTGCCACCCGGCCTGCTTCTGCTTCAGCTTGACCGTGACGGGGACGCCGGTATTTCCAAGCAGGGCCTCCGTGGAGACCTGCGCATAGGCGGAGCGCACATTGGCCAGATCCACCGCCTCCCGGCTCCTTTCCAACTGCGAGGAAAGCACCGGGACCGCGACGGAGATCAGCACGGCAACGATCGCGATGACGATCAGCATCTCCATCAATGTAAAACCTTTGCGATTTAGCTTCATATCGTTCTCAGTTCCTGTCCCACCGAGGGACGCCCGCCAGAATCCGGCCGCAGTTATTCCGGCGGGTTTTGGCTGTTTTCAAGTCAAAAAAAATCATTTTTTCAGCAGAATGAAACAAGACAAGACAGGAACGAAACTGTCGATAAAGTGGTGAATTCTCCGCAACGGTAAGGTAGGGCAGCCGTTAGCGGCTCCGCTGCTTTACGGATGCTGCATACCCCTTGCGGGGGAAGGGTGTGCGCGGGACTACGCCCGCAGGCGTGTTTCGGAGCGCAACCGCCGCAAGGCGGCTCTTAGCGCGGAGATAACCCAAGAAGGGATACACCGTCGGCCCTTTGCTGATCGGCCACGGATTCATCTGGCGCAGGCGGACGATGTGCGCTTGCGCTCCAGCAGCACCATGATCCGCTGGCGGTTATACCGCTGCATCATCACAAACAGCAGGTCATATCCGGCGGACAAAACGGAGGTCACGATGAATACCGGGTATGCGCCAAACCGGAGCCCCGCCGCAATGGGCAGAAAGCTGAGCAGCGCGATCGTTTCATGGACCAGCTCCGCCTGGCACATGGCCTGGGCGACCTCGTCCCATGTATGCAGACGCGGATCAAACAGCGCGTTGTCATAGGTGGGCATTCTGCGCTTCCACCGCTTTACCTTCAGCGCTTCATAGACCGCCATTTCCCGCCTGCCGACCCGGTACCACCGCTTGTAGAGACCCGCACGATTCTGCATCACTGCCTGAAATGCGCATCCAACCAGCAGCCGCATGACGAGGTGGTAGGAAGCCGTTCCGAAGGTAATGGCGAGTGAAAGCACCGGCCCGTAAGCGGTTTTTTCGTAGAAAGCGGTCAAAATGACCGTCCCGATCATGAAAAACAGCGCGGCCCGCGTCATTTTCTTTGCCATATCCGGTCACCTCATTCAGAGAACGTGCATTGTGTTTTCGCCGCTGCCGAGACACACGGCGATCTTTCAAAAAACGCAGACAGCTTGTCTTTGCTGGAGCTGCTCGGATGCGCATGTGAAATAGACGCTGTTTTTCTTGTCTGCGCCTCTCGGCTCTCTATGAGAAATGATACCACAGGGCTGTGCAAAAAGCCAGTGCTTCCAATGCTTCTCTGCATGTCCTACAGCCGAAGCCGCAGTGCGAAGAGCATATATTTGATCTTCCGTCCCGAAAGGCTGACCGTCCCGGTTTTGTCCCGGTTTGCAAAATGGCCTTGCAATCCACCTGCCGCCGTGCTATACTTTCACCGTAATTGAATAGA
>UMHI01053060.1_pt1 | contig 24305 bp, 17 predicted proteins | sample 1965481 | NCBI WGS metagenome assembly UMHI01 (sample SAMEA4836093, study PRJEB28245) | human gut metagenome | biome: gut microbiome; material: fecal sample | place: Denmark | collected 2008 | reverse complement strand
CCCCGCCCCCCGCCATGACGGTGTACTCATGCCCGCCGTCCTTCACCTTCACGGGATGTGGCTGAAGGAGCCTCACCTGTTCCAGTTCCAACTTCTCGGCGATTTTGAAGTTCACGCCATCCTCGGCATTGTCCAAGTTCGTATGCGCCGAATATATCGTCACGTCGTTTTGGATGGCCTTCCGTACGCACCGTTCCACGTAGTTGCGGTCGGACACAGTCTTCAGCCCGTGGAACAACAACGGATGGTGGGACACGACGAGATTGCAACCCAAAGAAACGGCTTCGTCTATTACCTCCTCGGTCACGTCAAGACACAATAAAGCCCCTGATGCTTCCACCTCTGTCAATCCTACTTGCAGACCGGCATTGTCATAGCTCTCCTGCAAGGGCAAAGGCGCGAATCTTTCAAGGGCAAAAACTACTTCCTTAATTTTCACGTCATAGAAAATTTCTGCAAAGATAGGGATAAGACGGGAGGTTTCCAAGGAAACCTAGCGGATTTTATCATTTATTTAATATTCCGGCCTTTCCTGAATATCGGCTTCAGCCGCCCGAACTCATCGAACGTACGGCGCACGGAAAGCGAAATCGTAATGACCAACGAAAGCATGGAAGCCACGACCGTGATAACGCTTATCATCAACTGGTATTTGATGGCTACTTCGGGCATCGAACCGCCGAGTATCTGGCCTATCATCGTCCCCGGGAAAGACACGATGCCCAACACGGCCATGTTGGCGATGCACGGGGAAAAGGATTTGATGACGGCCGAACGAAGGAAAGGCAACGTGGCCTCGAAGCGGGTCGCCCCGTTGCCCAACAGGTAATAATACATATTCTGTTCGCGCTGCAGCTCGCTGTAATAGACATTCACAGCCATGATATTCACCGTCAGCATATTGCCGAACAGCACACCGGCCACAGGAATGAAGAAGCGTGCGGCAAACACATCTGCGGCACGCACTACGAAGGCTAAGAAATACAACGACACCAACAAGGCCGTAACCAGAAAGCCTGTGAAAACCGGCAGAAGCAGCACCTCGCGACGCAAGGCCGTGCGGCTGACAGCCGTATGGGAAGCGATGATGGCCATGACCGCCATCCACAACACGTTGACCCATTCGTTGTCCCATTGGAACAATAAACGCAAGTACACCCCGATAAGCAACAACTGCACGGTCATCCTCACCGTCCCCAACAAAGCCGACGAAAGCAGCCCCGTGCGGAAACGCCACAAAAAATAAAAAGGCACCAACATCAGCAACATGCCGACGGCCAATCCTGTATAAGTCAAATCCTCCGTTCCCATCACAGCCCGTTCAAAGTTTTACCACCTGGTCGCAGGCTTCCAGAAAAGCCCGGTTATGCGACACGCTCAATACGGCCGTTCCTCCGGCCGTCAGACGGCGGAAAAGAGCCGACACTCTCCCCACGCTGTCCTCGTCGAGCGCGGAAGTCGGCTCATCGGCCAACAAAAGGCGTTTGTCCAACATGGCGGCCATGGACAGAATGATACGTTGCCGCTGTCCGCCAGACAACTGGACCACCTTACGATGGAACAAGTCCCGCTCCAGTCCCAATAACTTCCAAAAACGTAACAGCTTTTCTTCCGAAAAATCCTTGTCCCGGTTCGCTTTCAGGTGAAAAGGAAGGTGCAACATTTCTTCTACCGACTCAGCCGGAAGGAACAGTTCCTGAGGCACATAGGCCGTGCGTTTCCGGATACGCTCCACCGTACGCTCTGTCAACTCCTCCCCGCCGACAGACACCCGCCCTGACTCCAACGGCAGGAACCCCAACGCCGCACGCAGCAGCGAAGTCTTGCCGCAACCGGACTCACCGGTCACGCAAACCCACTTGCCTGCCCGTACCTCCAGACTGAAATCCCGGAAGAGCAAACGCCCCCCAAGCCGCAACGTAGCCGATTCTATTTTCAACATCTCGTCCATTCCATGCACAAAGTTAATAAAAATAAAGCCATTATTTCCGGAAGATTCGTATCTTTGTCCCGTAAATTTACACGAATTACAGGATTTATCTATGGGATTGCAATACAAAGTCCGTAGCAACAGCACAATGGAACGTTGGTACGAAATACGTTTTGACGAAGTAAACGGCCCGGAAGAGACGGAAATCCGGGGCACTTTCCTGCCTCCGGAATGGTTTCCGCAAAGCGGCGTACAGCTCACATGGCCGCATGCCGGAACGGATTGGTGCTACATGTTGGAAGAGGTGACCGCCTGTTACGTGCGGATGGCCTACGAAATCGCCTCGCGCGAACCTTTATTAATAGTGACACCCGAACGCCCCCAAGTAGAGGCTCTCCTGAAAGAGAAACTTCCAGCACAGGCTTTCGCGCAAATACGTTGGGCCGATTGCCACACCGACGACACGTGGGCACGCGACCATGGGTTCATCACCCTGGTGGGCGAGACCGGACCGCAGCTTCTGGATTTCTGTTTCAACGGATGGGGAAAGAAGTTTGCCGCCGACCAGGACAACCGCATCAACGGGAAGCTGATGGAACAAGGCGTATTCAATGGAACGTACACGGACCATCTGGACTTCGTACTCGAAGGCGGTTCCATCGAAAGCGACGGCCACGGCACGCTCCTGACCACTTCGGAATGCCTGCTCTCGGCCAACCGTAACGACCGTCTGAACCGCGCCGACATCGAAGAACGGCTCAAAGCGTTCCTGCACGTCGAGAGAATCCTATGGCTCGACCACGGCTACTTGTCCGGCGATGACACGGACAGCCATATAGATACTTTAGCCCGTTTCTGCCCCGACCAGACCATCGCTTACGTGAAATGCGAAGACCGTAAGGACGAACACTACGAGGCACTCGCACGCATGGAAGAACAGCTTCGCACGTTCCGCACGCTTCAGGGCACCCCCTACCGGCTCGTCGCCCTGCCCATGCCGGAAGCCATTTTCGACGAAGACGGGCAACGGCTTCCGGCCACATACGCCAATTTCCTAGTGGTCAACGGAGCCGTACTGATGCCGACTTACCATCAGCCCGCCTTGGACGAACAAGCTCGGAAAGCCTTGCAAAAAGCCTTTCCTCAGCATGAAGTGGTCGGTATCGACTGCCGCCCGCTCATCCGGCAGCACGGTTCGCTGCATTGTTGCACGATGCAATTTCCCGTACCCGTACTCAAATAAAAGAACACCCTCATGAAAAAGATAAAAGTAGGACTGGTGCAACAGTCCAATACCGCAGACACCAAAGCCAACCTTTACAAGTTGGCACAAAACATAGAAGACGTATGCAAGCGCGGCGCACAGCTCGTCGTTCTTCAGGAGTTACACAACTCGCTTTATTTCTGCCAGACGGAAGATACGCGGAATTTCGATTTGGCCGAGCCGGTTCCCGGCCCGTCCACAGGATTCTTCGGCGAATTGGCCCGGCAATTCGGTATCGTGCTGGTCACGTCCTTATTCGAACGGCGCTCAGCCGGCCTGTACCATAACACGGCGGTGGTGTTCGACACCGACGGTTCCATCGCAGGAACCTACCGCAAAATGCACATCCCCGACGATCCGGCCTATTACGAGAAATTTTATTTCACCCCGGGCGACCTAGGTTTCCACCCGATATCGACATCGCTGTGCAAGTTAGGCGTGCAAGTGTGTTGGGACCAGTGGTATCCCGAAGGTGCGCGTCTCATGGCACTGCAAGGCGCAGAACTCCTGATCTACCCTACGGCCATCGGATACGAAAGCAGCGATGCCCCCGAAGAGCAGGAACGCCAACGCGAGGCCTGGACCACGGTACAACGGGGCCATGCCGTTGCCAACGGCCTGCCGGTCATCGCGGTGAACCGTGTGGGACTTGAGCCGGACCCATCCGGGCAAACCCGTGGCATACAGTTCTGGGGAAGCAGTTTCGTAGTCGGCCCGCAAGGCGAGATGTTGGCACGTGCCAGTCGCGACGCGGAAGAAAACATGGTGGTGGAAATTGATTTGGAACGCTCGGAAAACGTGCGCCGCTGGTGGCCTTTCCTGCGCGACCGCCGCATCGAAGAGTTCGCTCCGCTCACCCGCCGTTTTATTGATTAAACATTTAAATAACCCATAATACAAAAAGGTATATGTCATCCTCACTTAGATTTGAAGTTGTAGGCGAAGCTTTTAAGAAGAAAGCCGTAGAAGTTCCGGCCCCGGCCGAAAGACCGTCCGAAATCTTCGGCAAATATGTATTCACCCGCCAGAAGATGTTCAAATATCTCCCGGCCGACGTATATAAAAAGATGTGCGACGTGATAGACAACGGTGCGTCGCTCGACCTGCAAACGGCCGATGTCGTGGCTGCCGGCATGAAGAAATGGGCCATGGAGTTGGGTGTGACCCACTGTACACACTGGTTCCAACCGCTCACCGAAGGCACGGCCGAAAAACATGATGCTTTTGTGGAACACGACGGCAAAGGCGGCATGGTGGAAGAATTTTCCGGCAAGCAGCTCATCCAGCAGGAAACCGATGCCTCTTCGTTCCCCAACGGGGGAATCCGCTCCACGTTCGAAGCGCGCGGCTATTCTGCCTGGGACACCGCTTCGCCTGTCTTCGTCCTCGGCGATACCCTGATGATTCCCACTATTTTCATTTCTTATACCGGCGAGGCGCTCGACTACAAGGCACCCCTGAAAAAGGCCATCCATGCCGTAGACAAAGCGGCCACCGACGTATGCCGCTACTTCTATCCGGACGTGAAAAAAGTCATTTCCAATTTGGGTTGGGAACAGGAATATTTCTTGGTGGACGAAGGACTTTACGCCACCCGCCCCGACCTACTCATGACCGGGCGCACGCTGATGGGGCACGAATCGGCCAAAAACCAACAAATGGACGACCATTACTTCGGTTCTATCCCCGAACGGGTGGCCGAATTCATGAAAGACCTGGAAATACAGGCATTGGAACTGGGCATCCCTTGCAAGACACGCCACAATGAAGTGGCTCCAAACCAATTCGAATTGGCCCCCATCTATGAAGAGACCAACCTGGCAGTGGACCACAACATGCTACTCATGTCACTGATGAAGAAAATAGCCCGTAAACATGGATTCCGCTGTTTGCTCCACGAAAAGCCGTTCGCCGGTATCAACGGGTCAGGCAAACACAACAACTGGTCACTGGCTACCGATACCGGAATCCTGCTGCACGGGCCGGGCAAAACGCCGACCGACAATCTGCGTTTCGTCACCTTTATCGTGGAAACGCTCATGGCAGTCTATCGCCATAACGGGTTGCTCAAAGCCTCCATCATGAGTGCCACCAACGCCCACCGCCTGGGAGGGCATGAGGCTCCGCCGACCATCATTTCCTCGTTCCTCGGCCAACAACTGAGCGACATACTCGAACATTTGGAACATTCTACGGACGACGAACTGATAGACGTGGCCAGCAAACACGGCATGAAGCTCGACATCCCGCAAATTCCGGAACTGCTGTTCGACAACACCGACCGCAACCGTACGTCTCCCTTCGCTTTCACAGGCAACCGGTTCGAGTTCCGTGCCATCGGTTCACAAGCCAACTGTGCCGCTGCCATGATAGCCCTGAACGCGGCTATGGCCGAAGCCCTTATCGACTTCAAGACGCGGGTGGACGCTTTGATAGCAAACGGCGTAGACAAGACCAAAGCCATCCTGCAAGTGGTACGCGAGGACATCAAGACGTGCAAGCCCATCCATTTCGACGGTAACGGCTATTCCGAAGAATGGCAGGAAGAAGCCCGACGCCGGGGATTGGACACGGAACGCAGTTGCCCGCTTATCTTCGACCGCTATCTGGACGAAAGCAGCGTGAAGATGTTCGAGACGACCCATGTGTTCACACGCAATGAAATCGAGGCACGCAACGAAATCAAATGGGAAACCTACACCAAAAAGGTACAAGTGGAAGCACGCATCTTCGGCGACATGTGCATGAATCACATCATTCCCGTGGCCACACGCTACCAAAGTGCCTTGATAGACAACGTGCACAAAGTACAAGAGGTTTTCCCTGCCGAGACCGCAGCCCGGCTGAATGCCAAGAACTTGGAACTGATAGAAAAGATTTCGGAACACACGAGCTTCATCGCAGAAAACGCAGACCGGTTGGTGGAAAACCGGAAGGTGGCCAACCGCATTGAAAACGTACGTGAGAAAGCCATTGCCTACCACGACACAGTGGCTCCCATGTTGGAAAGCATACGCTACCACGTGGACAAACTCGAACTCATCGTGGACGACGAGATGTGGCCGCTTCCGAAATACCGCGAACTGTTGTTCATCCGATAACCATACGACATGGAGTATTCCTTTCCGGACCATCCGGATCCGGAAAGAATACTCCTTGTTTATTTATAAACCTCAACCCTACACCCAATGAAAAGCTCTTTGTTTAAAATTACCGCAGGACTCTATCTGCTCCTACTCACAGCCTGTTTCGGCGACCGCGACGGCAAGTATCCCGTCTTCCCGGAACAGCCGACGCAAAAAGCGTACCAAGGATTCAAATGGGAAATCGTATCCGGTGCGGGACTGCAATTCTGAGCACAACGCGACAGCCAGACTTGTGTCGTCACGGACGGACTGCTCGAAGGGGCAGTCGTCAAACATACAGGCCGCTCCCGCTCCGACGGCCGTCCCGTCATCAAAATCTTCCATATCGAAGACGGCGACATCGACGACGTGTTGGACCAGTTGGAAGAAAGCCCGGGATGGAACAGCGAAGAAACCTGCAAGTTCAAGGAAGTGGATTGTGACCGCAAGGGAGTGACCCGCTACATCCTCCTGCCCACCGGCGACTATCTCGCTCGAATCGAAGCTGGCTTTGAAGCCCAAGAAGCCATCCCCTCCACTTGTAACGGTTGGGGCACGGGCAACAGCGGACGGAGGTATTTTGAAATCCACGACAGCCACCCGGACAAAGCCATCTTCGTGGAAATAGGACAAGAGCAGCCTCTCTTCGATCCGGAAAGTATCGTCCTCACGGATATTCCCCTACAAACAGTCCGGGGAGAGTTGGTCATAGGACACGAAGTACGCACTTTCACCTCTTGCGGTGACACAATGGTGTATTGGATCAAGGACTTGACCGAGAAACTCCTGCCCACTTACGACAACGCCACCCAAGGAACCCGGAACGGCTACCCGGCCTATGCCGAACTGCAAATCCGGAATATGGGAAAAAGCCATGAGGGTTTTGCCGCCGGATACGCCGGTGTGTACGAAGTGACGGAGGTCAGGGAAGTCAAGACCGTGGCACTCACGGCAGGAAAGAATTACGATAGCCGGAAAATTTCGGTGGACAGCCTGAACACTCTTGTCACGTCGGCTTCCCTCGACATCATCTATACCCCCACTCCCGGCGAAAAAGACATAGAACTCAATGCGCCGGAGAACGTATTGCCATTTCTGGAAGTCTACGTCAACAAGAATGGAACGCTCTTTGTCAACATGAAACATTTCGCCGACATCTCTTCGGATACCCCGTTCAGCATCGAACTGAAAGCTCCTCCCATGGACACGTTCCACAATAAAGGAACCGGTACACTTATCCTGAAAGACGGGGCATATAGTGACGGTGACGTACACATCACAGCCAATGGTCCGGTAATATGCGGCCCCATCACTTGCAGGGATTTATACATCTCCGCCACGTCCGACAAGAGTTTCCATGCCGACCAACAATTCACCTGCCGCGACGTGATGCTGCATGCAAAAGCAAATGCCTCCATCGACCTGACCGGCGGCATCACTTGCCGCCTCCTGCATGCGCAAGCCGAAGGGGGAAGCAGCATCAACGCCAAGGAGATCACGGCTACCGACGTTGCGGCACAATCCTCTTCCTCCGGAACCGTCATCCTCACGGGCAGCTGCACAAAGGCCGCACTGGCCAATGCGTCGCGCGGAAACATCGAAGCCGAAGGGCTGCAAGCCATGGACGCCACAGCCTCTGTGACAGGCGAAGGGACGGTCTGTTGCCATGCCACTCGCAAGATAGAGGGGGAAGTGAACGGCACGGGCAGCATATCATACAAGGGACGTCCGCGCATCATTTGCAAGACACCTTCGGGAAGAGACCACATTAATCCTATAAAATAAAAAGTATGAAAAAACAAATTTTTCTTCTTCTCGTCTCAGCCATTGCCTACTGTAGCTGCACAAAGAGCCCTGCCCAATCCCTTTGTGACGGGGAAACCGGGGCAAGCCCCAAAGACATACAGACACAGAAAGTGACCGTCGGCGACTTCAACGCCATATCAGCCACGTCGTCTGTCGATGTGGTTTATATCCCATCTGACGATGAAACGTCCGTGGAACTCCGTGCGAGCAAGGCCGTCCTGCCTTACATCAGTGTGCAAGTGGATGCCCACGGGACATTGGTCGTAGGCATGAAAAAGCCCAAAGACCCCACAAAAACCAAAGGGATAAAGGAAGTGCATGTCAAGGCACGCCCGGTCGGTAGCTTGTCTGCCTCCAGTTCCGGGGACATTCTCGTAAAGGACGGCCTGCACGTAAAGGGCACCCTCCGTCTCACGGCAGGCAGCAGCGGCGACATCTCGTGCCAGGACATCAGCTGCAAAGACCTGCACGCCACATCCAACAGCAGCGGTGACATATCAGGCAAGTCCGTTTCCTGCGGCCTCCTCGCAGCGGCCTCCAACAGCAGTGGCGACATCTATTTCGGTGGTTCAAAATGCCAACAGGCCGACTTGCAATGCAACAGTAGCGGGGATTTGCACATCAAAGGGTTGGAGTGCACGCATTTGATAGCCACAGCCACCTCCAGCGGAGACCTTCGTCTGCAGGGTAAATGTGAACAAGCCAAATATACAGCCTCGAGCAGCGGTGACATCGATGCCGGCAATATGGAAGCCCGGCATGTGGATGCCAACGCCTCTTCGGCAGGAGACATTTCGTGCCACGCCTCGGAATCGCTGAATGCCCACACAAGCGGCGGAGGGAGCATCGCCTATTCGGGGAATCCCGTGCAAGTATCCGCTTCAGGCAAAAACATACAAAAGCGTTAACCTCCTCCCCCAGACAGCAAAGGGACTGTCACCGGCCAATCCCGGGACAGTCCCTTTGCTGTTTTCCATACAAGCCGACAAGAGCTTTATCCAACCGTCCGCTTATGCCACACGGCCTTGAACCGCAACCATCCGCGCGGCCCGACTACAATCAGCGTCACAGCAAAAAGAATCAGCAAGATGCCGACCACATTACCGCCCGTAAGCCTCTCGTGGAACACCATGACACCTACGAACAATGCCGTAAGCGGCTCCAACGCTCCGAGAATGGCAGCCGGCGTGGCACCGATGTTCCGGATGGCTTTCGCAATGGTCACCATGGATATCAGAGACGGGAACAAAGCCAGTCCCAACGCATTCATCCATTGCGTCCCTTCCGTAAGCCACTGCAAATCCATCCCTCCGCGCAGACGGACGATATAGACCAACGAACCGAACAAAATGGCATAAAACGTAAGCTTCAGCCCCGGCATCTCTTTTAAGGAAGAACGGTTCACGCCAACGATATACAGCGCGTAGGTCAACGAGGACATCAGCACCAGGCACACGCCCGTCATGCTTAGCGTAGCTCCTCCCTCGCCTTTATAAAGCATGGAAATACCTACAAAAGCCGTGGCAATGGATGCTATTTTCACCACGCTCAGCTTTTCCTTGAAGAATACCGCCATAATCACCGCCACCAGTACGGGATACATGAACAGGATGGTAGAAGCGATGCCCGCATCCATATAGTTGAAACTCTGGAATAGGAACAGCGACGAGAAAGAGAACAGCAATCCCATGACCGCCACCGGAAGGATTTCACTCCGTTTCAGGGCAAACGATTGTCCGCTCATCTTCATCATCACGGCCAGGAACAGCAAGGCAAACACATAACGATAGAACAACACGGAATCCACCCTGATGCCCGAAGCATAAAGCGGAAGGGCAAACAACGGATTCAGCCCGTAGCTTACCGATGCTATGACACCGTAAGCATAGCCTTTCACCTTTTTATTATCCATGATCCCAGTACTAATATTGGTTCCAACTGCTCATTTCCTCCAACGACTTGCGCGCTTTCTTGCGGGTCTCCCCCGCCGGATAGCCCAGCGAGATGAGCAGAGGTACGCGCTTTCCTTTGATGCCAAGCAGCTTTTTCACTTTCTTTTCGTCGAACCAACCCATGATGCAAGTCCCTAAGCCAAGTTCGGCCGCTTGCAAACAAAAATGCTCCACTGCGATACCCACGTCGAGCAAAGAGTATTCCTTGTCTTTGATGACACTACCAATACGAGCCGTCAAGTTCATTTTCTCCAACACCACAGCTACGATGACGGGCACCTCACGGGCAAATCCGTTCATCCCCATCCCCGCAGCCGCCGCTCCCATTTGCGGCAACAACGCCGCATCGTCCACGACAACAAATTTCCACGGTTGTGAATTACAAGCCGAAGGGGCAAGACGTGCAGCTTCCAGACATTTCATCACCATTTCACGGCTGACAGGACGCGATTCGTATTTCCGGTCACTTTGCCGTTTCTGTATCAGTTCAGACAAATTCATGCTTACATTTTTTATTTACGCTGCAAAATTAGATATTTTACGGGAAATACGTTTTCCCCTCATCTGTTTTTAACAGCTTTCTTACACACAAACCGGCATAATTTACTTTTTTCCCTTGTATCTCATATACCCGATACATATCATCAGCGAAACCAACGTGGACAACGGAGGAGCAAACCCCATGAGAAACAAAGAAGAAGAACTCACCAGGCTAAACGCATACGACAACGGGATGCGGAACATGAACGTGGCAACCACGCTGTGTACCATGGGAAACACGGAATTGCCCTGCCCGCTGAAATAGGCATTGATGCAAAACACGAAACTCACCATGATGCAATCTATGCTGTATCCCCGCAGATAGCCGGAAGCCATCTGCATGACTGCCGCGTCTTTCGTGAAGATGCCCGTCAGCGTATCCGGCAAGAACTGGGAATAGACGCACACGGAAACGCCGAAGACCAAGGCCATGGCGATGCCTGAGCGCAGGCAATACCGCATACGCCCCCTCAGCCCGGCACCGTAATTTTGGGCTGTCATGGCCGCCACAGCCGACGCTATGGCCATCGGCGGCAACATGGCAAAGACAATCAGCTTTTCAACGACACCCAAAGCCGCCGAAGCCACCACGCCCATCCCGTTGACAATGACCGTAATCAGCAGGAAAGAGAGGTTGACCAACAAGTCCTGCAAGGCGATGGGTGCCCCGAGCAACACCATTCGCCGGCACAACGCCCTCACCGGACGGATGTCGCGCCGCGTGAACTCGAAATGAAACCCCTTGCGGTACAAGAAGCCGAGTGCGGTCGCGAAACTGGCACCCTGCGCCGTGACCGTGGCCGCAGCAGCCCCGGCCGCACGCATGCCGCACGCCCCCACAAGGATGAAATCCAACACGATGTTCAACACACAAGCCAACGCCACGAAATAGAGCGGCGTGCGCGAATCTCCCAACCCGCGCAAAATACCGCACACGACATTATAGCCCATAATAAAAGGAATGCCCATCGAACAAATCCAAAGATAGGCTTCCGTGTCGCGCATGGCCTCGGCGGGCGTGTGCATCCAAACGGCTATCTGCCCGTACAATGCCACCATAAGGGCGGTCAGTACGGCTGCCACCACGGCAAAGAGCCAGATGCCCGTCCCCACGATGGAAGCCGTCTTACGGTCATCCTTCGCCCCCGTGGCAATGCCTATCAACACCGTTATCCCCGTCGTAAGCCCGAGAATGACGCCCGTCACAGTCTGCATCACCTGACTTCCGATGGCCACGGCGGCCACGCTCGCGGCATCGTCGTACCGCCCCACCACAAACAAGTCGGCTCCCCCATAGAGCGCCTGAAGCACGTTGGCCAATAAAAACGGGACTGCAAAATGTAGCAGAACCTTTGGCACGCTTCCCTGTGTCAAATCCAATTCTTTCATTTCTACGTCTTTTTTATTTTACCACACATAAAATGCCGGATAAGTGATTGGTTTTACCCAGTCATCTTATCCGGCATTTCATTGTTGCCCTCCGATGAGGATTACAAAACATTACGAATATTATTTCGGCTGCAAAGGTAGGACTTATTTTTCATCCGGCCAAAAGAAAAATGCCATTATGGCATTTTTTCGATAAATATGACATCATGCGCATCCCGTTTTCCGAACTTTACAAACGTGATATACCGCCTTTTCTTTCGGAAGAAAAGAACAGCCCATTTTATTCTGCCACTACATAAACTTCTATAAAACAACAAAATAAATCATCACTCCCAAAGCAGGCGTTCCACCTTCAGCACTTCATTTCCACGTGATCATCTTATCGTTTTTTCACCTTCAAGAGAAACGAAAATCATTTGGCGCAGAACGGAAAATCGTTCGGCTGAGATTGAAAAATCATTTGGCGCAGAAAAATCCGCAGATGAAAGCCAACCTTTTTAGAAGTATGCTATATTTACAAATCTGCATACTTGGAGTCTAAAAAGGACTAAACGCCCCGGACATTACGGCCACAACCGAATGCCCGGGGCGTTTCCATATAATGTACGTTCCGGCCTACTTGACAAAACGGAACGTTTGCCTGTCTTCACCGGTAACCACCCGGAGCAGATAGGTGCCGGAAGCCAGACGCGCCAAAGAGATTCGGCCCGAACACCCCTCGCGCCGGTATTCCGTGGAAAGCACGCGCCCAGAGGAATCCACGATACTTAAACCGCATTCGCTGTCCTCAGGCAGACCTTCAATCCACAGGTCGTCGCCGACGCGACGCACCGACATCTGTCCGGCATTCACTCCCTCTACTCCATCGCCGGAGAAACCTTCCTTACGGAGAGTCAACTCGCCGTACACGGAAGCGTCCTCCAAAGAAGTGGCACGCACCACGATGTCGCCGTTACCCGTTTCGGTCGGGGTCAGGACGCCGTCTTCATCCAAAGTGGCCAGCCCGGCTCCCTGTACCACGCTCCATGCTACGAGCTGGGAGGCATTCTCGGGTTGCACGGATGCCTGCAAGTGCAACCGTCCGGTAAGGGGAGTCAACTGCGTAGTGCCTTCCACAGTAGTCACCGTGACCGACTGCGGCAGGATACCGAAGTCTTTTTTCACGACGGTCACACGGGCCTCGATGTTCGTTCCGTCTACGGTCGTGGCGCATACCACGATGTCGCCGTTCTCCTTTCCTTGGGCCGTCAACACACCGTTTTGAGTCAGCGAAGCCAGTTCGCCACCTTCCGTAATCTGCCAGTTCACCGTACGGATATCCGCCATGGCCGGCAAGATTTCGGCCTGCAAATGCAACGTGGGCTGCAAAGGTGTCAGCACGAGTTCCTTCTCTATGGCCAGCACGTTCAACTGTTCGGCAGGTACCACCGTCCATGCCCCGTCCGTGCATACCACATTGGAGCGGCCACTTCCGGACGACCTGTCCTCAGATGTCCTCGCCATCGGTTGCCATTCGTCGGAATAAGTCTCGTCATACTCCAAGGCGTAGAAATACGTCCCGTCCCCGGCGTTCAGGTCGGTGTAGGCCGTATGGGCACCCGACACCTCGGCCAACAGTTCCAGACGGTCGGCGGACGTTCCGCGCAAGACGCGGTAACTGTCCACAATGCCACCCTCGTAGGCGTTCCATATCAGGTTGACGGCACCGCCCACTCCCTTGTTCAGCATCAGATGCGTACCGCTATGCACACGGCTGGCCGGACTTTCCACACCGAACGTCGTGCCCAACTTGATGCAATAGCGGTCGGACGAGACAGAGGGATTGGAGGACGTGTCTACGAACTCTCCCGCCCCGGGAGCCACCTGTGCGATGCAGTCGAACGCATTGTAGCGTCCGCTCTCCTTATATATATTCACGGTGGTGACGAAATCCGGCATGCCGGGCATGTCCCACGTCACTTTGTTCTTGCCGGTAGCCGCATCGATGCCTACCAGACGGATAACGGGCACAGGCACTTCGCCCACGATGCGGATGTGCTTTTCTTCCGATTCCACCACGCCGCACACAGAGTCGCGCACCGACAAGCGGAAGGAATAATCACCGGCATCGGGGAACACCGCCTTGGCTTCCCGGCTCCCAACCCGGAGCTGCATCTCGATACGTTCGTCCGACAGCACGACATCTATGTCCTCGCGGGAAGCCTGCGCAAAGGCTTCGGGAAGCGTGAAGGTAATCTCCGTCCCGGCCAGTCCTTCGGTGGGGAAGTCGAACGAAAGGTCGATGTCGCGCACCATCACGTTCTTGGTGGCTGTTTCGCCATCTGCCGTACGGACGGTCACGGTCTTCAGCCCCGGCTTGTCCCATGACACCTCAAACCGTTTCCCTTCCTGACCGAGAAGCGTCCCGCCGTCCCAGTCCCACTCGGCGGTTTGCAAAGCGGCATCGGGCACATTATACGTCAAAGCCACGGCCTTGCGCGGTGCCGTCACCGTAGGTCCGGCGATGAACTGTTCGCTCACCGTAAAGGTATAGGTCTCCGACATGGGCGAATGGGCATCCCACAGGTCTATGGCCTGTACCTGCACCTCGTATTCCTGTCCGGCCTCGAACCGCTCGATGGGAATCATCTTGCGCGTGGCCTTCTGGTAATATGCGCCGGGGATGACCGCCGTCTTGTCGTTTCCGCCGTTCAGCGGCGAGATGATATAGGCCCCCTCGCCCTCTGCGCCTTTCTTCTTCACGCTCACATTGTAGCGCATCTGCATGGCCGGGGTCTCCTTGTCGTAGGCATCATCCCATTCCAACAATATGCCGAGGCCTTCCTGGGTGGCCCGCACGTGGGCAGGAGCCTCGGGAGAAGTGTTCGGGATGCCGGTGCGGAGAAAATCTACACCGCCACTCTCTCCATATAAGTCCGGTTTGCCATCATGATTAATATCGGCCATGCCATCCACAACCCCCAACTCATGATTGTGCAGCACTTCTATCCGTCCCGACCGGTCGCGCTCCATATAGAGTATGGCATATTCCGTCTTACTCACGTCTATCTTGTAAAAATCATAGTTCACCAAGATGTCCGGACAACCGTTGTTATCGAAGTCGGCAACCTTGACCACTTTCATGACGTAATCATTACTGTGGGCATTTTCAAATACATATTCTACCGGGGAAGAGAAGGTGTAATCTCTATTTCCGAAACACACCACAATCCTGTCCCCTTTGCTTTCATTGGCATACACCATCACCTTGTCCGGCATGCCATCGCTGTCCAAGTCTTCAAGGAAGATGCTGTAAGGCCTTTCGCTGCCTTCGTTTATGGGACCTACATGGTAATTGAAATCCATTCCACCTTGGTTGATGGCAAAAGCCTCACACTTGTACCAACCATCGTTGATGACCCTTAATGAACTTCCGGAATAGAAGTCCAAATAACCGTCACGGTTGATGTCATACATCATGCCTTCCTGATATTCAAAGCGGAATTTGTATTCTTCTCCACTATTTGGAAATCTGAACCGTTCAAAACGGACGTTATCCCCCGTATTCACATAAATGCCATCGTCATCATATCCGCTATTGGCATCGTAATACAGTTCATTGAAACCGTCGTTGTCCAAGTCCGGCCAAACGTCACTTTGCCCGTTTGAGTTATCGCAAAGCAAAGAGTTGCTTTCCTGCGCCTCGAACGACTTGTTCCCGTTATTGAGGATAAGGTTACCTTTATTACTCTTCACCACGATATCTGCATCCCCGTCCATGTCAAAATCAAGCAGTGGAATCTGCTGACCCGCATACTTCGTAATCTGCAAATTGGAGTTGAATATCGTGCCTAATTTCTCATAATGCCCCGTGCCGTCGTGCACATAAAAGCCGTTTTTGTCTATCAAATCCAACACTCCGTCACCGTCCATGTCCCAAAACTGGAAAGGATTGGTGTATCCGAAAGCTTCAAGGTCACGATGCCCAAACGAAACACGCTGCACCGTCACTACCTTTTCGCGTACATCCTCCGTGCCATCCGCCGGATTCGTCACCGTCAGGCGAAGATGCTTCTCGCCGGGCACGTCGAACGTCAGCCATACCTGTGCGCTGTCAGCCGAAGCCTTTATGGCTTTGCCTCCATCGAAATCCCAAGCGTAATCCAACCCGGCGGCGCGGGAAGCTGCCGTCAGTACCAAAGTGTCTGCCGCTGCCGGTTCATCATCCGACACCGTGAACGCTGCCTGTACGAGGTCGTGCTCGTACGCCACCTCGTCCGACCACGCCGAGCCTTTACCCATCGGGTCCACCGCCTGTATGGCAACGTAATACGTGCCGTGCTTCCAACGGCTCACGTCCAATGTGGCATCCAGATTCGCTCCCATGTTGCCGGGACGGAAATCGCGTCGACTGCCGTCGGCATTCGCCCCCGAGAAATAGATGTCGTCCTTGCCGGGCGCACTGCCGATGCGGAGGGCATAAGTCAAATCCACGGTAGAAGTCTCCTTGTCCTTGCCCGGCTTCCAAGCAACCTTCAGTTTGCCGCTCTTGCGGTCGAGGTTTACCGACGGGGCGGACATGCGTTGCGGGGCTTCGTTGGCCGGGATGCCCTGCAAGAGGGGCAAGTCTTTAGTGGCCCAATAACCGCCAACCGTCTTCGTCGTATCGGCCAGGAGCTCCAAACGCCCGTCATTATCTATATCCGCCACGGTGATGTTCTCGTCCAAACGGCTCACAACCGCTTCTTGCCAATCGGTACCAGGACCGTTGTCCCGTTCATAAAAGAAAGTCGCGTCCACTTGCATCGCAGATGGTTCTTCCACTTTCTTCATGTCGTCCAACCGGAACAAATACAACCCGTGCACGGAAGAACATCTATATTCTAACCGACCTTCATCCTGCACGCCCGCCAAGAGTTCCATGTAACCGTCGTTGTCGAAATCCAGACACTGTCCGAACGCCCACTTCGTCTTAAAGGAATGCTCGTGAATCGTGAACTTCCCCTTGCCGGTGTTTTCGGCAAAAACCAGGAATGAAAAAGTGGAGGACGAAAGGTAATCGAACGTCAGCAGGATGTCCACGTCGCCGTCCTTGTCGAAGTCATAACAATAAATGTTCGTCACGTCCAAGTCTTTCATCAACGTTTGTTCCTCGAAACGGTCGCCACCCAAGTACGTGCGGGTATACACGCGCTTTCCTTCCGTATCATTATAGATGTAATCGGGGATACCATCACCGTTCAAGTCCTTCACCGTCAGCTCGCCCGGCTGCGGGGAAGCCACGAAACGGTTGTCGCCCACGTTATAAAAAATCGTGCGAGGTCCCACCAAATCCATGTAACCGTCACGGTTCACGTCGATGGCCTGCGTGAATTTGTAACTTTCATCTACCGTAGGGCTTCCGCCAATGAACATCCCGTCGCTCAACGACGGCAAGTCGCTGATGTCGAATTTCCCGTTAGCTTCCTCTGCCTTTTGAGCCACCAACGAATCGGCCTGCACGCGCGAAATGGTGTCGATGCGCGTGGCGGTAAACGTCCCGTCAGGATTTTGGTAAAAGATGCTCCAGTCCGTGTTGTTGAACGCGAACAAGTCCGGCAACCCGTCATGGTTCACGTCCAACGGATAAGCGGAGTTGCATCCGTCCATCAGGGTATAAGTACCGTCTGCCTCACCCAGAGCTATCTCAATCTTGCGGAAATCCGCGAAAGCACGATTGGCAAAATCTGGTATGCCGTCGTTGTTCAGATGCGTCATCATACGGTCTTCATCCAAATAGGTAAAAGGCAAATCCAACAGGAAATCTCGCGCATACCGGCCGGGAGCGTGCCAATGGTAACGAGCCTTGAACTTTCCGTCCTTGTCTATCCTATAATATTCCTTCTTCCCGTCGCTGTCAGCATCATACAACCAAGCCGTACTGATATTACCGAACTTGCCAAGCAAAACGGGTAAGTCTTCTGCATTGCATTTCAAACAACACTCGATTTCGCTTCCCGATCCGGAAACAACTCCAGTCTTGTACTTGTATTTGGCCAAGGTTTGATCGAAAACGATACGGTTGCCGTAGCGATATGCGCCAACCCAATCATACGACCGCTCCGCATCAAACCCCGAAAGCGTGGACAAATCAAACCAACCATCCACCACGGGTGACGCACCGACGGCCATTTGACCGCTGCCATTGAAAGTCTCCAACTGCGCTTTCTCGTTCAAATCTAAGGTTGTCAAGGAGTTTCCCGAGCAGTCCAATACCTTTAATTCCGGACAATGCCTCAAATCCAAGGTTGTCAAGGAGTTTCCCGAACAGTCCAACACCTTTAATTTTGGACAATGTCTCAAGTCTAACGCAGTCAAACCGCATTTCGGGCACTCCAAATGCTTCAATCCCGGAGATGCGGACAAATCCAATGTGCCTAAAGAAAGGGAAGGAAGTATCAAGGTCTCCAACTTCGGACAGTCCAAAGATAGAGACGACAAGGAAGGACCGTTATTCAATTGGAAATACTCCAATTTTTTGTTTTGACGCAAATCAAGTTTCTCCAAGGTAAAAAGTCCTCCAATCTTCAAACGTACAAGATCCGCATTGGCACTTACATCCATTTCGTCCACATCGACCATCTTCAACTCCAAGTCCTGCAAATAAATGAAATGTTCCACGCCTTTCAACGAAGTAATGGTGGATCTATATTCCGACAAATCAATCCGTGTCACAGCCCGCACCTCTTCATCGTCCAAAAGTTTGTCCCCATTGGTGTCGAAATTAAGCCTGACATAATTCCGTAAACCAGAATTCGGAAAATGGGCTTCATCTATCGGCACCTGCGCCGAAGACAGGAAGAACGAAGCCGTCCCCATGGTCACCAATAATAGTCGTTTCATCATAAAGTCTCTTTAAAACAACAAACTGCCAACCGACCTCCCATCGTTGGCACAAATGATACTCATGATAAGGAATACTACAACAAAAAAGCGTGGAGGCCTGTACCCGTCGCCCGTCCCACATTTGGAACCAGCGCATGATAAACGCCTTCTTATATATAGCGGTTCCCCTTTCCCTGCCCGTCCACTCCCATTCCCACCTGCCGCAAAGGACAGACGTTCCTGTTCGTATCGGCGCAGGTCGCCTTGCTTGGATCGGCCTACCGGTCGCTACCGGACATCACGGCACAGCAAGAATCACCGGGAACCCAATGCAAAGTTAATCTTTTCTAAGAACCAATCCCATAAAGAACGGACAAAATTTTGAAGTTTTTATCGTCCGGACTCCCTTCATCCTTTCATATTCAACGCTTCCATGAAACGGCGAATCACTTCGGGTTTGCCTGTATGCTTGCCGTCGTCTTCGCTCAACTTACAAGTATCGTTGTAGAAAGTCCATGACTCCGTGATTTTCACGGCCACCAGTTTGATAACGATGTTCATGGGCTTCACGCCCTCGAAGTCGTTTGTGAAGTGCGTGCCAATCCCGAAAGAAGGTTGGCAATACTCCCGGGCGTAACGTTGTATCTCTATCGCACGGTCCGTGTCGAGCGCATTACTGAATATGACCTGCTTCGTACGGGGGTCGATGCCCAACGAACGGTATTTCTCCACAATCCTTTGCAGTTCCGCACGGTTGTCGCCGCTGTCCACGCGAAGACCTTTGAACAAGTTGGCAAAGTCCTCCGAAAAATTCAGGCTGAAGATGTCCCAACCGAAACTGTCGTAGAGGTACGTGCCCAAAGCTCCACGGAACGTGTTGCGCCAAGAGTTCATGGCAATATGGTTGGCCATCTGGGGGCCGTACATTCCTCCTATGGCACAGACAAACTCGTGTGCCATCGTGCCGACAGGAACCAGGTCATACTTCATCGCCAGGTAGATATTGCTGGTCCCGACAAACTTCCCGCTCCATTCCCGGCTTTGGTAACAGTCTCTCATCGCCCGAACCACCGTCTCTTCCGCCTCGAACGAGACGCGGCGGCGCGTCCCGAAGTCACTGAACACGCAACCGGCTTCCAACAGGCGGACGGCTTTCCGGTACGTCTTCCGGTAATAATCCTCATAATCGAAACGGCTGTCTTCGCCCGTCATCCTGTAATAAAGCTCGGAAATGATGGCCAGCACTTTCACTTCCAACAGGATGGTATCGGCCCAACTCCCTTCGAACTCCACGTACAGATGCCCCTCGGCATCCTGCCGGACTTTCACCCATTCGCGACAGAAACGGTAGCCTTTCAAATAGGTGTAGAACCAACCGGGAATGTAGCTGCACCGCCGTTTCATGAACGCAATTTCCTCGTCCGTGATGACCACGTCCTCCAACAGGATGATTTGTTCCTGCAATTTGTCGGCAAAGCCCGGCGGATAGACGGTATGGTCCCGGTCGGTAAACCGGTACTTCACCTGGGCACGGGGAAAATTGTCGATGACCGCACAGCACATGGTGAACTTATACAGGTCATCATCTGTAAAATGATTGATAATTCGTTCCATACAAAGTCTGTTTGTTTGATTTCACTTTCCGCGAAGTTCCCACCGGTTTCCTGTCCGATACAACTTGCAGGTCTTGCCCTGCCAAACGCCCCCCTTACGGTCGAGTATCTCGTTCCGGAACGGAGACGGACGGAAAACCTCCACCCGGCTGCTGTCTGCCGCAAACACGGCGTACGACGCTAAAGAGGGTTGCAAAGACGGGTCGTCCACACGCACCCCGTCCTCAAAGATGCGGATACAGTCCCGGCGAAGTTCACTCCACGTATAACCGGCCGCCGTAAGACAACCATGTTCATCCTTATTTCCCCCGATAAGTTGGGGAGCTTGCACAGACCTGCAAGCTGAAAAACAGGCCCATGCGCCCACGATAATCCAAATGTTTTTTCTCATATCCTATTTTATCCATTACAAAGTCCAAACTAAAATCCAACCACTTCCGCTATTTCGCCCATATCTTATATATATACGGTGCATCATGCTTCTTCTTCGGCAGATTTCCCTTCAAACAAATCCGAGTCTTTTCCTCCGGCAATTCTACGCTCTTGTATTTTTTGCGTCTCCATCCGCAACACTTCCAGAAATTTCTCCGTCAACAAAGAATGCCTTTTACCTTTAAGGGAAAGAAGGCTGATGTGCATCATCTCTGTCTTCTCCTTAATCGGCACGGCTTTCAAGTCCGGGCTGCTTACCGTCATGTCCTGAGGCAAAATGGAAATCCAATGCCCCGTGCGCAGCATTTCAAGCAATAGCGGCGTGCTGTTGACTTCTATCTGAGGTTTTACCTTCACCCTGTACTGGGCCAGCATGCGGTCTATGACCTTCCGGGTGTACAGCTCTTTGTCCAAGAAGATAACGGGGAACTCGTTCAAGTCCGACAAGGAAAAATGTTTCCGGATGGCCACCGGATGGCTTTCATGGACAATGACACACAAAGGCATGCAGGCGTATTCCTTGGATTCCGTAAGCGCAGACACATCCTGCGGGTTGTAACTCAACGCGAAATCAAGCTTGTTGGAATTGATCAGCTCCACCAGTTCCAACACCGAATGGGAATAGACAATAGAAAGCTCGGCCTTGGGGAAAGCTTTCGTAAACTTCAACACGCAGATATTCAACAAAGGGAAAAGGCTGTATATTACGCCTATCTTTATCTTTCCCGTATAGACATGCTGCATTTCCTTCAAATGCTGTATGCCATACGCCACCTCCTCTATCGCCTTACGGGAACAGTCCAAAAAATCCCGTCCGGCATCCGTCAGGTAGATTTTCTTCCCGATGCGGTCGAACAGTGTCACGCCGAGTTCCTCTTCCAGTTGCTTGATGCTTAGCGACAAGGTGCTCTGCGTGATAAAAAGCTCTTTGGAGGCTTCTGTGAATGAAAGCACGTCTGCCAATTTGACGAAATATTTCAGCGGAGTCAGTTCCATAAGAAAAATCAATAGAAATCATGAATATTATTAATTCTACAAATTTACGAAAAAGAGAAATTACCCTTAACTTTGAAACAAGAAAAATGGAAATGTCTCCGGGTTAAACTATTATAAACGAAGCGAAAGAAAGACACGGTTGACATTAAATAATGTATAAGAATGTTGAGAAACCCAAGCGGTTCGACACGTTCCACGAAAGCAAACGACAAAACAATCGGTTCGACAGGTAAAAAGAACACGAAACAAATAAAACGATTATATATAATTAAGGTATAAACATCATTTATGGCAGAGGTATTAGGACACATATCGCAAATTATCGGCCCGGTGGTGGACGTTCATTTCGAACACAGCGAAAAAGAACAGAACGCCAACCTTCCGAGCATACACGACGCCCTGAAAATCCAACGTCCGGGCGGCAAGACATTGATTGTCGAGGTACAGCAACACATCGGAGAAGACACGGTGCGTACCATCGCCATGGACAGCACGGACGGACTGCAACGTGGCATGAAAGTAGTCTCCACAGGAAAACCCATCACCATGCCGGTGGGCGCACAGATTCGCGGAAGGGTCATGAACGTCGTAGGCGACGCCATCGACGGCATGCCGGCCTTGGACGAGAGCGGTGCGTCCCCCATCCACCGGGACCCTCCCAAGTTTGAAGACCTTTCCACCACTCAGGAAGTGCTTTTCACGGGCATCAAAGTGATAGACCTGTTGGAACCCTATCTGAAAGGAGGGAAAATCGGACTGTTCGGCGGGGCGGGCGTAGGAAAAACGGTATTAATCAAGGAACTCATCAACAACATCGCCAAAAAGCACAACGGATTTTCCGTGTTCGCCGGTGTGGGAGAACGTACGCGTGAAGGTAACGACCTGCTGCGCGAAATGATTGAGTCCGGTGTCATCAAGTACGGCGACGAATTCCTGAAAAGCATGGAAGCCGGACACTGGGACCTCTCGAAAGTGGACATGAACGAAGTGGAAAAATCACAAGTGGCCATGGTGTTCGGACAAATGAACGAACCGCCGGGCGCACGTTCTTCCGTAGCGCTTTCCGGTCTGACCTTGGCCGAGTCTTTCCGTGACAACAATAAGGGAGACGGACCGCGGGACATCCTGTTCTTCATCGACAATATCTTCCGTTTCACCCAGGCCGGTTCCGAAGTGTCCGCCCTGTTGGGGCGCATGCCCTCGGCCGTGGGCTATCAGCCGACACTGGCTTCCGAAATGGGACAGATGCAAGAACGAATCACGTCCACGAAGAATGGCTCCATCACTTCTGTACAAGCTGTGTACGTGCCTGCCGACGACTTGACCGACCCAGCCCCGGCCACGACATTCACGCATCTGGATGCCACGACCGTACTGAGCCGTAAAATCACGGAGTTGGGCATTTATCCTGCGGTGGATCCCTTGGAATCCACATCCCGTATCCTTGACCCGCTCATCGTGGGACAGGAACATTACGAAACGGCACAGCGCGTCAAGCAAATCCTGCAACGGAACAAGGAGCTGCAAGACATCATTTCCATCCTCGGCATGGACGAGCTTTCGGATGAAGACCGCCTGACGGTGAACCGTGCTCGACGGGTACAACGTTTCCTGTCGCAACCCTTTGCCGTGGCCGAACAGTTTACGGGCGTGCCGGGCGTCATGGTATCCATCGAGGACACCATCAAAGGATTCAAGATGATATTGGACGGAGAGGTGGACGACCTTCCCGAACAGGCATTCCTCAACGTGGGTACCATTGAAGACGCCATTGCCAAAGGAAAAGAATTGTTGAGCGCAGCCCAAAATTAAATCGTATGGAAGAGGATAAAATTCATTTGCTCATCGTGTCTCCGGAAAAGACTTTGTTCGAAGGTCTGGTGAAGTACGTAAGACTTCCCGGCAGTGCCGGACAGTTCGCCGTATTCCACAACCACGCTCCCCTGATTTCGTCCCTCGACGCAGGAGAAGTCGTTTACCGAAGCGGAAAAGACAAAAACCGCGTGAACATTTCAGGTGGTTTTGTAGAAGTGAATGACAACACAGTCTCCGTCTGCGTAACGGAAGCGACGGCCTGACCGCTCCCTTATCCGGACACATAAAAAGAGAAGTCTAAGGAATGAAGCTACTAAAATATTTATGCTGTATAGGCCTATGCCTGTTGATGTTCATGCCCCGGCAAGCGCAAGCTGAGGAAAACGAGGAAATAGATGTGTACGAAATCGTATTCGGCCATATCGAAGACGCATACGAATGGCATATCACGGACATCGGAGACGCCTCCATACGCATCCCCCTGCCCGTGATTGTGAAAAGCTCTTCCGGTTGGCATGTGTTTTCATCCGCCCGTCTGAGAAACCAGGCCCGATACGAAGGATTATACATCGCACCGGACGGTGAATACAAAAACAAAAT
>UMHI01003845.1_pt1 | contig 24529 bp, 25 predicted proteins | sample 1965481 | NCBI WGS metagenome assembly UMHI01 (sample SAMEA4836093, study PRJEB28245) | human gut metagenome | biome: gut microbiome; material: fecal sample | place: Denmark | collected 2008 | reverse complement strand
CCGGTACGTTTCAGTTTTACCCCAGAATGGCCTTCAGGTCCTCCTCTGGCGTCGTAATGGGCGCGATGCCAAAGTTCTTGACAAGGTAGTCGAGCACGTTCGGCGAGAGGAACGCCGGCAGCGTCGGACCGAGGCGGATGTCCTTGATGCCGAGATGCAGCAGCGTCAGCAGGATGCACACCGCCTTCTGCTCGTACCACGAGAGCACCATCGAAAGCGGCAGCTCGTTCACACCGCAGCCAAAGGCGTCGGCGAGCGCCAGCGCGATTTGGATGGCGCTGTAAGCGTCGTTGCACTGGCCGATGTCCAGGATGCGCGGCAGCCCCGCCACCGTGCCAAGATCTAAGTCATTGAAGCGGAACTTGCCGCAGGCCAGCGTCAGCACCATTGTGTCGGGCGGCGTCTGCTTGACGAATTCCGTGTAGTAGTTCCTGCCGGGGCGCGCGCCGTCGCAGCCGCCGACTAAGAAAAAGTGGCGGATCCGGCCGGAGTTGACGGCCTCGACCACCTTGTCGGCCACACCCAGCACCGCGCCGCGGGCAAAGCCCGTCGTGACCGTGCTGCCACCGTTGATGCCGGTGAACGCCTTGTCCTCGGCATAGCCGCCCAGTTCCAGCGCCTTTTCGATGACCGGCGTGAAGTCCTTGTCCGCGCCGATATGCTTGAGTTCCGGATATGAGACCGCCGCCGTAGTGAACACGCGGTCGGCATAGCTCGCTTTCGGCGGCATCAGACAATTCGTGGTGAATAGTACGGGCGCAGGGATGTCGGCAAATTCCTTTTGCTGGTTCTGCCACGCCGTGCCGAAATTGCCCTTGAGATGGGCATACTTTTTAAGGCCCGGGTAGCCGTGCGCGGGCAGCATCTCGCTGTGCGTATAGATGTTGATGCCCTTGCCCTCCGTCTGCTCGAGCAGGCGCTTCAAGTCGTGCAGGTCGTGGCCGGAAACCACGATGAACGGTCCCTTTTCCACCGTCAGCGGCACGGTGGTCGGCTCTGGCGTGCCGTAGGTCTCCGTGTTGGCCTTGTCGAGCAGCGCCATGCAGCGGTAGTTTTTCTCGCCGACCTCCAGCACAAGGGGGAGCAGGTCATCCATGCCCCAATCCTCGCCGATGGCAAACAATGCCTTGGCAAAAAAGCGGTTGACCTCGCCGTCCGTATAGCCCAGCACCATCGCGTGGTAGGCGTACGCCGCCATGCCGCGGATACCGAACAGGATGAGCGACTTGAGACTGCGGATGTCCTCGTCCGCCGTCCAGAGCCGCGAGACATCGTAGTCATTGTTGTGCCCGCAGGGCGACATGCAGGACGCACAGTCCGGCACAAGACGGCTCTTCTCTGCCCTCACGCGTGCAGTCACATCGCGGATGGCCGCCGCGTCAAAGTTCACATTCGTGAGCGTAGTGAAAAGCGCCTCGATGATGAGGCTCCATGTGCCCTCGTTCACGCCGGGGCTGCCGTCCGCAGCGCGGGCAAGGCCGATGAGCGCGCCGGTCAGTTCGTCCTGCAAATTTGCCGTCTCGGCGCTCTTTCCGCACACACCCGCGCTGCCGGTGCAGCCCGTGCAGTGCGCCGCCTGCTCGCACTGAAAACAAAACATCTTGTTGTCCACCGAAAAAATCCTCCTCATTCTGTGGTCTTATCGATCATAGGATGACTCAAATCGTATCCAGTATTCTCCCGTCCGTCGAAATCGTCACGACCTGCCAGGGGATGAATTTACCGCTATTTTGCAGCGCGGTCTTTGCCGCGTGCTCGAGCCCGCCGCAGCACGGGACCTCCATTCGCACGACCGTCACGCTCTTGATGTCATTTTTTGCGATGATCTCGGTCAGCTTTTCGCTGTAATCCACGCTGTCGAGTTTCGGGCAGCCGACGAGCGTAATGTGGCCCTTGATGAATTTCTCGTGGAAGGCCGCGTAGGCGTACGCCGTGCAGTCCGCCGCGATGAGCAGCTTTGCGCCGGAGAAATACGGCGCGTTCACGGGCACGAGCTTGATCTGCACCGGCCACTGGGAGAGCTGGCTCTCCTGCGCAGCAGGAGCCGCCGTTTCAGATGCCGCCTTGTGCGCAAAGGTCTTGAGCTGCATGCCGGCGCAGCCGTGGTGCAGTGTCATCCCCTCCTTCTGCATTCTCTTCTGCTTGTTTTCAAGCACCGCCTGCTCGTCGTAGGCCGCGGCCTCGCGCTCGACAAAGGAAATCGCGCCGGTCGGGCAGGTCGGCAGACAGTCGCCCAGGCCGTCGCAGTAGTCGTCGCGCATCAGCTGCGCCTTGCCGTTTACCATGGCGATAGCGCCCTCGTGGCACGCCGCGGCGCAGGCGCCGCAGCCGTTGCATTTATTTTGATCGATCTCAATGATTCTCCGTTTCATTGCAATACCTCCTTGCGTTTTCAAGCGTATTATAGTAGAATGCGGCCAGCAAGTCGGTTGAATTTTCAACGAAAGGCGTTTTTTATGAAAGATTTTTTTCCCATTCTCGCCGCCTCGCCGCTCTTTTCCGGCGTCACGGAGGACGAACTTGACGCGATGCTCACCTGCCTTGCGGCGAAGACCGAGCAATTTCCCAAGGACGTCTTTCTCCTTCATCCCGGTGACACGGTCGAGGAGATCGGCATGGTGCTCTCCGGCTGCGCGCTCGTCGTGCAGGAGGATATCTGGGGCAACCGCAACATTCTCTCCCGCACCGCGCCGGGGCAGACCTACGCCGCGGCCTTCGCCTGCGCGCCGAGCAGTGTCTCCAACGTGAGCGTCGTGACCGAAACGCCGACGGCGGTGCTGTTTTTGAACGTCAAGCGCCTTTTGACGGTCTGTCCCTCCGCCTGCGCGCACCACAGCCGCATCATCCGAAACCTTCTGAGCGACCTTGCGGGAAAAAACCTGCTGCTCAATGAAAAGCTCACGCACATCGCCCAGCGCACGACGCGCGCCAAGCTCATGTCCTATCTCTCCGCTGAGGCGCAGCGGCGCGGCGCGGTCGAGTTCGACATCCCATTCTCCCGCCAGCAGTTAGCGGACTTTCTCGCCGTCGAGCGCAGCGGATTGTCGCTCGAGCTCGGAAAGATGAAAAAGGAAGGCCTGCTGGACTATCATAAAGAGCACTTTGTGCTGAATATCTGAATTTTGCAAAAAAGGAGGAAACGCCGCGTTTCCTCCTTTTTTCTTTAATTCTCCACCGTTACGATCTGCGAGAGGTCGACGGCGTATCCTGCCGCGTTTTCGACATTTACCCCGTTGCCTCGGAACACGCAGTTATTGAAATCCAGCGTCTCTGTGCCCGGCATCGCGGCGATGCGCACGGCGGTGCCGTTGTCTTCGTACACGCTGTCGCCATAGTAGCTGCCCGAGCACGTTGCGTCGCCGCGGTTGTCGAGCCACAGCCCCACGCCGTTGCCGCGGAACGTGCAGCCCGTGGCGTTGACCCAGCTGCCGAGGCCGCCGTAAGCGCCGATCTCCCAGTTTTCAAACGTGCAGCGGTGCAGGAACGCTCCCTCGGTTGTTCCCAAGCCGTTAGGAAAGCCTGCGTGTGCCATCACAGCACCATCATTCCACCAAGCGGCAAGCTGCTTTGCATCCGCAACCTCGGCTTGACGGATGGTTAAGTTTTCATATTGGATTTTGGTCATTTCTTTTCTCCCATGAACAGCAAGTGATTGGTCATACCAAGCAGTTCCGGCTTTTCGCAGATGTAGAAGTGATAGCGAAGATACTGCGTATAGTCCTCGTCGCTCATTTCGTTGATCCTTGCCGCCAAAAGCTCGCTTGCTCCGTCGGATGCAACCTCGTGTAAGATATTTATACCGCCATCTGCAAGAAGTTTTCTCGCAGCACCAACCGTATGGAACACAAACGGAAAGTCGTTGAGCTTGAATGTTTCCTTATCGTAATCACCGTTGCTGAAATAATTCACATCGTATCCGAACTCGGTAAGGAAAACAAAATCGTTGGAAATAAAAGCGAAGAAGATCTTGCCGCCGTCCTTGCAGACACGCTTTGCTTCGCTGATACATTTCTGTTTGTCCGCATCATTTTTCAAATGATAAAGCGGGCCGAACAGAAGGACAATATCAAACGACTTATCTGCATATCGAGAGAGGTCAAGGGCATTGCCTTGAACAAGATCGATTTTATCTTCGGGTGTCAGTTTCTTTTTGAATGCGGCAATATTGGCATCGGCAAGTTCAAGAGCCGAGACTTCATAACCCTTACAAGCAAAGTAGAGGCTGTATTCACCTGCACCTGCGCCAATGTCGAGTATCTTGTCGCCATCTTTCAAATATTTTTCTATGTAGTGAACGGTAGTCAAAAATTCAACTCGTGCGGCTTTGGAATGATTGAGCCTTGCATCCTCGTTGAATATATCGTAGGTTCTGTTTACACGTTCACTCTCATTTTCTATTTTTGCAAGTTGTTCAAAGCCTATTTTATTTATACCTCACGCTTTTCTCATATAAATTGATTTGCCATGTAAGACAAATCGCTCATTTTCTTGATAAATCGCTTACCCTCATCGTTTTGAAGCATGAAAGAAACGCCCCCTGCCATACCAAAAAGTTCAAACTGATTCAGCGTTTCCACATCCATTCCGAGGAACATCGTATTCCAAACGCTCAGCAAATCGCCATGTGATACTACAATGATACATTCATCATTACTTGCCATTATCTCGTCAAAAAGAGGTTTTAAGCGATTCCATTCGTCTCGTCTACTCTCAGCATCAGAAAACATCCTGTCATCAATGGTTTTCTCTTGAACCTCAATGTTCTCACGAAGCCACTGAACAGATTTGCCAACGCATTTACCTAAATTGCGCTCTCGAAGTTCCGTTCTAATGTTAGGTGTGATTCCCATATGCTTTGCGACAATTTCAGCTGTGTGCTTTGCTCGCAGAAGATCGGAAGCATACATAACAATTTTGTGACCGGATAACTGCTTCGCTAATTTCTGCCCTATTCTTTCAGCCTGTTCAATGCCTAATTCAGAAAGATCCCAATCTGTCCAAGAACCCACCATACCATTTGTGTGGTGAATTGATTGCGTGTGCTGAATAGTAATAATCTGTTTTATATTGTTATACCTCACTTTCTCTCAAAGTCCATTCTTAATCCGGTGTTTGGTATACCGAGCTTTAGTCCAAAGGCTTGTACTCAGTAACAGATTTGAGATACGCCTCTGGGTTACCATTCAAAACGAGGTCGGCATACGCCAACGGGTCATTGTAGATAAGATAGTCAAGCTCTGACCGCTGATACATATTGTCGGCAACTTCGTTTTCGACGGCGGTGCAGTTAATAGCAATCATACTGCCATCGTTAAACTTCAGCTCCACGCAACCGCTATCCATATTGAACGCACAAGACAATAACTTTTTCATCTGCCTTACCTCCATTCACGCTTATTGTGTACACACATTATAACACGAAGATGTGTCATTTTTCAAAAATTTATCGCATTAAAGTGTAACTTTTCTATGAGCCAAAGGCGATTGGGCGATTTTTCGGGGTTCAACGTACTTTGCATCAAAATACACCACTATTGACTCTTCTGTTTTGTGGGTTTTCCACATAATCGCAAATAACCGTACTCAGCGGTAAACAGGGTTCATTATGGCGTGATTCGCTGTTTCATAAGGGTTTTACTACGAAAATGTCAACTATTTCACCGTTTCACTATCCCTGCCATACAGAGCGCAAAAATAGAGTATTTCGCCCCAAAAACAAACAACGGCACTCAGCCGAAGCTGAATGCCGTATGTTCGTTTGTTTCCCAATCCTGTTCGACAGATGCCGTAAAATAGCAATTTTTTAGAATTACTGTCTTACGAGCACACAGCCGAAGGCAGGTGCTTTTTGCTATTCTCTTCCGCCCGACGTTTTCTTCGCGCGCTCCAGTGCGCACCGCAGCGGCGGGAAGAGCACGAAGACGAGGACCGTATTTGACACGCAGTGGATGACGTCATACGGGATGCCCGAGACCCACCATGAAAACGCCATCTGCCATCCGCCGATGAAAAAATACGGAATGGCGCACAGCGCGCCGAAGCACAGCCCGTGCAGCCCCGCGATGGCCGCCCAGAATGCGCGGCTCTCGCTTCTGCGAAACGGCAGCGCAGCGAGCACGACGATCGGCCAGACGTAGAGATACATCAGGTTCCAAAGCCCCGCGCCGTAGAGCGCGATCTCGAGCAGGGCAAAGCCGAACGCCGGATAGAGCGCCTTCGCCCCGTACACCGCCGTGGCCAAAAGCAGCAGCAGCGTGACGGGATGCACGTTTGGGATAAGGCGCAGGCATTCCTTGCCCGCGACCATCAGCGCGCAGAAAAGCGACAGCTCCGCGATCTCGCGGATGCTGAGTCTTGCGGACTTACCAGCCGACATTCAGCACAAAGTCGTACACATCGCCGTCCGCGACGGGCTGGCTGTCCACGCCGAGCTCGGCAAACGTGCCGTTCACGCTGTAGCCCCACCACTGCTGCTCACTCTCGTCGGCGGTCTCGCCGTCCACAGTCAGCACATAGAGGCCGTACTCGCTCTCTGTGCCCTCGATGAGGTCTTCCTGCTCGAGCGCGCCGCGCAGGTACTCTTCGTCGGTGTGGATGGTGAAGGTCGTGTCATCGCCGTTCAGGTGGTCGACGTTGATGGTGATCTCCTTACCGCCCTGCTGCGTCTCCCGCTTGTTTGTCTGCCAAATGACGAGCGCGGCAGCCGCCAGCACAAGCACGATGATGAGGGTGATGACGCCTTTGTTGTTTTTCTTCTGCATTTTGCTTTCTCCTTCTCTTGCTGAAAAATGCCGCCTTTGAGCGGCAAAGCGAAACATTCGATGCCTTTGAACGCTGCGTCGTATTTTACCGCCAAAGCGGCAAAATGTAAAGCCCCAGCCGTCGCGCCGATCCTCCGCCTTTTTTCTGCGCAAAAGGCTTTGCGCATCGCCGCGCGATGCGGTATAATAAATTTTGCGTTCCGCCCGCTTTCGGGCGGACATTGCTGATTCACTTGACCGCGCCGCTTCGGCGCCCGATATACGAAAGGAACATTTTATGGATCTCATTCAGGCCCTTGCTGCCGAGCTCGGCAAAGACCCCCGCCACGTTGAAAACGTCGTGCATCTGCTCGACGAGGGCAACACCATCCCCTTTATCGCCCGCTACCGCAAGGAGCTCCACGGTGCAATGGACGACACCTCTCTGCGCACGCTCGAAGAGCGGCTCCAATACCTGCGCGGTCTTGAAGAGCGCCGCGAAGCGGTGAAAAAGTCCATCGACGAGCAGGGCAAGCTGACCGATGAGCTCACTGCCGCCATCGACAGCGCCAAAACGCTCGCCGAGGTCGAAGACCTCTACCGCCCCTACAAGCAAAAGCGCCGCACCCGCGCCACGATGGCGAAGGAAAAGGGCCTTGAACCACTCGCCGCGCTGCTCTTCGCGCAGGAGCGAGACTGCCCGCGGCCCGAGGAGGCCGCGCGCGACTTTGTCGACCCCGAAAAGGGCGTCGAGACGGTCGAGGACGCCCTGCAGGGCGCGAGCGACATCATCGCTGAGCAGATCTCTGACGACGCCGCCATCCGCAAGAGCCTTCGCGCGCTCATTTCCCGTCAGGGCCAGCTTGTGAGCAGGGCCGCGACCGAGGACGACAGCGTCTATCGCCTATACTACGATTTTACACAGTCTGTCGCCCGCTTGCAGGGGCATCAGGTGCTCGCCATCAACCGCGGTGAAAAAGAAGGCATTTTGAAGGTCTCCATCACGCTCGACCGCGAGCAGGCGCTCCCGCTGCTGCGCCGCGCGGTCGTGAAGCCCGGCTCCGCCGCGATGGAATTCGTCAAGTCCGCCGCCGAGGACGCCTACGACCGTCTCATCTTCCCCTCGCTCGAGCGCGAGGTGCGAAATCAGCTCACTGAGCAGGCAGACGAGGGTGCCATCGGCCAGTTTGCGCTCAACTTAAAGCCGCTTTTGATGCAGCCGCCGGTCAAGGGCAAGGTCACGATGGGCCTTGATCCCGGTTACCGCATGGGCTGCAAGGTCGCCGTCGTGGACGGCACAGGTAAGGTGCTCGATACCGCCGTGGTCTACCCGACCTACGGCGAGCGGCAGAAAAATGAAGCCATCGCCGCGCTGGCAACGCTCATCAAAAAGCACGGTGTGGAGCACATCGCCATCGGCAACGGCACGGCCAGCCGCGAGACTGAACAGATGGCCGTCGAGCTCATCCGTCAGGTGAACGAGGGCAGTGCGCACGTGAGCTACATGATCGTCTCTGAGGCGGGCGCGTCCGTGTACTCGGCGAGCAAGCTCGCCGCCGAGGAATTCCCGCAGTACGACGTGAACCTCCGCTCCGCCGTATCCATCGCGCGGAGATTACAGGACCCGCTTGCCGAGCTCGTGAAGATCGACCCCAAGGCCATCGGCGTGGGGCAGTATCAGCACGACATGCCGCAAAAGCAGCTCGACGAGGCGCTCAGCGGCGTGGTCGAGGACTGCGTCAACGCCGTCGGCGTGGATATCAACACGGCGTCGCCGTCACTTTTGCAGCGCGTCGCGGGCCTGAACGGCACAACGGCGAAAAATGTCGTCGCCTACCGCGAGGAGAACGGCGCGTTCACCTCACGCGCGCAGATCAAGAAAGTGCCAAAGCTCGGCCCCAAGGCCTTCCAGCAGTGCGCAGGCTTCCTGCGCGTGCCGGAGAGCAGGAGCGTTCTCGACAACACCGCCGTCCACCCCGAGAGCTATGACGCCGCGAAGGCGCTGCTCGACCTGACCGGCCACACGCTCGCCGACGTGAAGGGCGGCAGGCTCGCCGATCTGCCCGATCGCGTCAAGGCCTACGGCGAGGACAAGGCCGCGGGTGAGATCGGCGTCGGCGTTCCCACGCTGCGCGATATCGTCTCGGAGCTCTTAAAGCCCGGCCGCGACGTGCGCGACGAGCTGCCAAAGCCCATTTTGCGCACGGACGTTCTTGAAATGAAAGACCTAAAGCCCGGCATGGTGCTGACCGGCACGGTGCGCAATGTCATCGACTTCGGCGTGTTCGTGGACATCGGCGTGCATCAGGATGGACTTGTCCACATCTCGCAGGTGTCGAACAAGTTCATCAAGCACCCGTCCGAGGTCGTGTCCGTCGGCGACGTTGTCAAGGTCGTCGTGCTGGAAGTCGACGAGAAGAAAAAGCGCATCAGCCTCTCCATGAAGCAGGCAAAATAAGTTTCGTCCTGCAGTTGACATAAAAACTCCCACGGTTCCGGAACCGTGGGAGTTTTTCATTTTATCGTATACTGATTTACAGCAAATCAGCCAGCTCCAGCACGAGCTTTTCGCTCTTTTCCCAGCCGAGGCAGGCGTCGGTGATGCTCTTGCCGTAGGTGCCCTCGCTGATCTTCTGGTTGCCGTCCTCGATGTAGCTCTCGATCATCATGCCCTTGACGAGCGCGTTGATGTCATTCGAGTGGCGCTTGGAGTGCAGGACCTCCTTCGCGATGCGGATCTGCTCCAAATACTGCTTGCCGGAGTTGGCGTGGTTGCAGTCGACGATGCAGGCGGGGTTCTTGATGCCCTTTTCCGCGTACAGCTCGTGCAGCTGCACCAGGTCTTCATAGTGGTAGTTGGGGCGGCTGTCGCCCTTTTCGTTCACATAGCCGCGCATGATGGCGTGGGCATAGGGGTTGCCCGCGGTCTCGACCTCCCAGCCGCGGTAGAGGAACGTGTGGTCGCCCATCGCCGCATAGATGGAGTTCATCATCACGCTCAAGTCGCCGCCCGTGGGGTTCTTCATACCGACGGGCACATCAATACCGCTCGCGACGAGGCGGTGCTGCTGATTCTCGACCGAGCGCGCGCCGACAGCGACATAGCCCAGAATGTCGGAGAGATAGCGGTAGTTTTCGGGATAGAGCATCTCGTCGGCGCAGGCAAAGCCGGTCTCCTGCACCGCGCGGGTGTGGAGGCGGCGGATGGCGATGATGCCCTCGAGCATGTCGGGCTTTTTGCTCGGGTCGGGCTGGTGGAGCATGCCCTTGTAGCCCGAGCCGTTGGTGCGCGGCTTGTTCGTGTAGATGCGCGGGACGATCAGGATCTTATCCTTGACCTTTTCCTGCAGGGGGACGAGGCGGCAGACATAGTCCATCACGCTGTCCTCGCGGTCGGCAGAGCAGGGGCCGATGATGAGCATCAGGCGGCTGTCACGCCCGTCGAGGATCGCGCGCATCTCTTCCACGCGCGCCTCACGCACCTTGACGACCTCTTCCGTGACGGGGAACTCTTTTTTAATGTCCATCGGGATGGGGAGTTTACGGATGAATTTTGCATTTTGCTGCATAATGAATACTCCTTGTCGATAATTGACCGATATTGTCTATTATTTTACAGCGTTCCCCGCGGTTCTGCAAGCGCGATTTCATGGCGGACTGTATAAAGATTCGAAAACGGCACGTGCAAATTCTATCGAATCTCAAAAACGGCGGTCAATTCCGCCCGAGCCGCTTCCAACGGCTATGCAGCCGTGCTCCTTATTTCCTTTTTTGCTGCCGTGAACCTCATTCGTATAAACGCAGATGCGTTTCATGCCGGTACAGTGCATCAATTTCCCGTTTGGTTTTATTTTCCTCTTTCACGCATTTTGAGCGTTTTCTAAACTTTTTATTGATATTTATGTATTTTACACGGTCAAATCATCCATTTTCATAATATTTTTATCGGTTGAAATGTGGAAATTATCTCATTTGACTGAATTTAACAACTCCTTTTCGCGATTCCGGATTAGACTGCTGATTGAAAGGGTACTCGGCAGAGTGGTATGTGGCTGCCGCGCGCCGAACCGGACACATAAAAGGAGGAATCATTATGCTGACGATCGAACTCAACATGTACCACGCTGTTGCTCTGGGCGCTTTCCTGTTCTGGCTGGGCGGCGTCATCACCGACAAGGTCTCGCTGCTCAGCCGCTACTGCATCCCCGCTCCGCTGGTCGGCGGACTGTGCTTTTCCATCCTCAACTGCATTCTCTATTCCATGGGCATCGCGTCCATCAACTTCGACGCGACGCTGCAAACCGTTTTTATGATCATGTTCTTCACCACCGTCGGCTTCACGGTCAGTATCCCCGCGCTGCTCAAGGGCGGCAAAGCTGTCATCCTGTGCCTTGCCATCTCCATTGTGATGATCCCGCTGCAAAACTTCCTTGGCGGCGGCGTGATGGCGCTCTTCGGGCGCGATCCGCTGCTCGGTATCGGCTGCGGCTCCATCGCTCTGGTCGGCGGCCCTGGCACGGCGGCGGCGTTCGGCCCCGACCTTGAAGCCGCGGGCGTGGTCGGCGGCAGCGTCGTTTCCATCGCGGCGGCAACGTTCGGTCTCGTGGCCGGTTCGCTGATGAGCGGCCCGACGGCCAAGCGTCTCATCGAAAAGCACGATCTGCGTCCCGCTCCGGTGACCGCTGGCGGCACCACCCCGTCTGCTGCCCTTGCGACCGACGTTGCCAGCGAGGACGAGCGCTTCATCTCCGACAGCCCGCGCTTTGTCAAAGGCTTCATGCTGCTGCTTCTCGCCGTCGGCATCGGCAATCAGGTCAGCGTATGGCTCACGGCGCTCACCGGCCTCACCTTCCCCGCTTACATCGGCGCGATGCTCGTCGCCGTGGTCGTCCGCAACGTGATGGACGGCGTACATGTCTCCTACCCTGCCGAAGAGATCGACACCATGGGCAATATGTTCCTCTCGATCTTCCTCGCTATGGCGCTCGCGGGTCTCAAGCTCTGGGAGCTCATCGACCTTGCAATGCCGATGGTCATCTGCCTTGTGCTCCAGTGTGTTGTGATGTTCCTCTTCTCCTACTTCGTGGTCTTCAACGTCATGGGCCGCAATTACGACGCGGCGGTCATGACCGCGGGCTTCATCGGCTTCGCCATGGGCGCAACCTCGAACGCCATGGCCAACATGCAGGTCGTGACGAAGAAATACGGTCCTGCGCCGGTGGCGTACTTTGCCATCCCGATGGTCGGCGGCATGTTCATTGACTTCTTCAATGCCGTTCTAATTGCCGCCAACATCGGCTGGTGGACGTAAGCGAGGTGAGACCATGTACGTCCACTTCCCGAGCGATGTCCTCGCCGCGGCGGTGCTCGGCGTCGTCATCGGCGAGCTGGTCTTCCGCTATGGGAACCGCCTGCTGGACCGGCACAAATTGCTGACGGTCAACTGAATCCCTCCCACTGTAAGTCCATCCCCCCCCCGCATCAAAAAAGCAGCGCCAAAAGGCTGCTCCCGATAAGAAAACATCGTGAGGAAAGAGAGAACGGTATAGCTTCGGCTGTACCGTTTTCTCATTTTTCCGTTGATGCCGTGACTTTTGACATTTCCAAGACCCCGATACCCTTGTAGTAAATATCGATCTCCTGCGTCCGATTCTTGCCCTTCGGGTCGCTGGCCGCATGGACGATGATTTTCTCCACGAACTCATGGAGGATGCAGGGCGTGAGCTCCGGGATATCCGTGTACCTCTCCACAACGGAGAGAAAACGATCAACATCCGCCGATTTGCTTTCCTCCAGCTCCACTTCTTTCCGAAGGGAACTCGCCAGCACCTTGAGCTCCTGTTCTTCCTTCTCATAGTCCGCAGAGAGCTTCTGAAAGCGTTCATCGGAGAGCTTGCCCGAAATGTTGTCCTCATAGAGCCGCTTGAAGATAGCATCCAGCTCTGTGATCCGCTTCTCGGAATCGACAAGCTGCCGTTTCCGCTTTGCAAGATCCCGGTCACGCTGCCGCAGGTCACTGTCCATGACCAGCCTCACAAACTCGTCCTTACTGCGGGAGGCGAAGGAAACGATCTCCCGCAGGTTTTCCAGAATCAATTCCTCCAAGATCACCGTGCGGATGGAATGGGTCTGACCGCAGAAGTCACGGCTCTTTCGGTAGCCGGCGCACAGGTAGTATTCCTGCTCGCGCCGGAAGTTGGTGGCTCTGCATTGATACATGACAGATCCGCAGTCCGCGCAGAACATCATGCCAGAGAACATTCCCATTTCTCCCATCTTTGTCGGACGGCGCCGTGACTGCCGCGCCTGCTTTACAGCCTCGGCAATGGCTTCTGTCCAGATAGGTTCATGGGTATTCTCAAAGATGACCCATTCACTTTCCGGATTATGGATGACCTTTTTGCTCTTGTAGGACTTCTTCCTCGTCTTGAAATTGACCGTGTGCCCCAGGTACTCCCGCCAGCGGTCCATGATATCCGCTACGGTGGAGGCATCCCATGCGTAAGGCAAGCCCCGCTTGATATTGCTTGCTTTCCGGCCCCTGCTGGCATAATAGGCGGCCGGGGTCAAGATCCTTCGCTCTGTCAGCTTCCTTGCAATCTGGGACGGTCCGAAACCGTCCATCACATATAGGCCGATCTCATAGACCACCGCTGCGGCTTCCTCGTCCCTGACCCACAGCTTTTTGTTGTCAGGAGCCTTCATGTAGCCATAGGGCGGCAGGGTCGTCAGATGCTCGCCGGCGTTGCCCTTGACCTTCATCACGGCACGGATCTTCTTACTGGTGTCTTTTGCATACCACTCATTGATGATGTTCCGAAAAGGGGTGAACTCATTATCACCCTGGGTGCTGTCCACGCCATCGTTGACAGCAATAAAGTGAATGTCATGCTCCGGGAACATGATCTCGGTATACATGCCCACTTGCAGATAATCACGGCCCAGGCGTGACATATCCTTGATAATGACCCGATTGACAAGGCCGGCTTCGATATCCGCAATCATTTGCTGGAAGCCAGGTCGGTTAAATGTCGTACCCGAAATGCCGTCATCAATATAAAAGCGATAATTTTTGTAGCCGTGGTCAAGTGCATAGCGTTGAAGGATCTTTTTCTGGTTGATGATACTGTTGCTGTCGCCCTGCAATTCATCGTCACGCGACAAACGGCAGTACAAAGCGGTAACAGCTTCGACGCTCATAGCGCTGTAAGGGAATTGAAGCGCGGCAGCGGTGTTTGACTGATGATACATAGTAACCTCCCATCCGGCAGTCAAACACGGTTTTGAAGTCACCTTCATTATACCGCGTCTTTTTGTCCCTGTCTGCCTGTTTGGGAGAATTAAGTTGTAGCTTCTTTCTGAACGTCCGCTTTCATCAGACGTTCCAGCTTTACGGCAATACCCTCATCGCCCTTTTCCCGAAAGAAGGAATTGACGATAAAGGTTGTGTTGCCGATCTGTTTTTCGCTCCGCCTCGGCGGGGCGTATTTCTTTTCAGATGAAACGGTCGTTTGCATAGTTAGCCCCTTTCTAAACGTCTGAAAACAAATCATTTTTTGATAGCTTACGAAGAACAGCAGAAACGGACGGCTGAATGGCCTATCAGCTCCACGGGAATCCCACCCCCGCGCGGTTCTCGCGCGGCCCTGCTCATTGCCTGCGACGCCTCACCGCCTGAATACGGCTGCACGCCCGGACTGTGACTGCAAGGGAGTATCGCCCCACCTGTGCATCGTGGCCCGCGGGCTGCCTTGCCCGCTTTGCGGCCCGGTGGATATCGCTCGCCCCGTTGGAGGGTCATGGCGCACCGGCCGTATGGCTCCGCACAGACGGTAATGTATCCGTCTGCTCTATGCTGCGCCGGGATTTGCCGGGCTTTCTTTGTCAAGGAGCAAAGGGCTCAGCCGCACGGAAAGGGGTGCGCGCGGTCAGATCCCGCCTGGGTTCAGTTCAGGTCGAAACTCAGGATGGCGACGATCAGCTTCGTCTCGATCCGGCGGCGGATCTCCTCGTCCACAGCAAGGCAGGGGTTCCCGTTCTGGTCATACCCTCTGCGCATGGACAGTGCCGCTATGTAGCCGGAATAGTGATCCAACACCTGGTTCACCGCTTCTGGGTCGCCCCGCACAGCGGCGGCGATCACCGGATACGGAATCAGCTTGTGCTTACTCATTCGCGTCACCTCCCATCAACTTTCTCAGCAGCTCGTAGGCCTGCTGCCTGCGGTTGTTGACCGTTTTCCGTGACAGGTTCAGCTTCTCGCCGATCTCACGGTCTGCCAGCTCCAGGAACCAGTACATCAGAAGGATATCCCGGAATCTCTGAGGCAGGGCGGTCAGCGCGTCGGCCAGCCGGTCATCCTTAATGAGGATCACGTCGCCGCCCACGGGGAAGGATGTGTATTCCCACGGATAGAGGTCATAGGTCGCAAGCGCCTCGCTGCCCTCCTCCGACAGATCGCTCAGGGACACGAAGCGGTCCTGCTGGACGCGAACCTGACGGAAAGCGTTAGCAGACTCATTTCGGATGGTCCTTTTGCAGAACGCATCGAAGGTGTGCTGCTTGTGCCGGTAATGGTGTTCAAGGTCCATTTTCTCACCTCCCTTCGCGCCGGAAGGCAGGTCGTGGTTTCCCCTTTCACCCCTTACTGGTTTTCCAAATGGCCCTTTTGGCCATTTTTTCGGGAATTTCTCAAAAATATTTTTTTCGCGGCTCATGCTGCGCTCCTTTCGTTCTGTTCGGGTGGATGTTCCTTCCAGAACGGAGGGCGGCGGGGAGCGGCAGCCCACGGCGAAAAAGTGCCGGGAACGACAAAAAGCGCCCACACAGGCATAAAAGCCTGTATGGGCGCTTCGGTGCGGTTCAGTATGGTAGTTGTCGGTAGCTGCCGAAGGGCATAGGTATCCTACTGTGTCTGGGTATCGTCCGGCTATGCTCCCGGCGCGGCTCGTCGCCGCAGCATTAGCGGCACCTCCTGTGCTCTCCTGTCATACGCATAGGTCCCTTTCATCTGAAAAATGTTGGGACAGCAAAAACAACGGCCGCCCCGTACAGAGCAGCCGCCGTTTTCCCTATGCCATACGCTGCTTTTCAGTACCGCAAGGATGGGTATTTCATCATATCTTGTTTCAGGGCATTTCTGGCTTCTTCACCGGCTTGACGGTAAATGCCTGTTCCGTGGCACCCTCCGGCAGCAGCTTTGCCATGACCACCAGCCGCTGATTACCGCTGTTGGCCTTGTCATACTTCCGGCAGCAGGTGGAGAGGGTCAGGAAGGTATCCCCCTCGGAGAAGGTCACACCGTCAATATCCAGCCAGTTTTTCTTCTCCACGGTCTGGAAGAACTCGGTGAGCTTGCTTCCCATGGGATTGGGATTGATATAGTCGAACTCAATATCCGTAATGAACAGGGCGGTGATCTGGAAAATCAGGTCGTCCCCGTCCACGGAGAGGTAGATGTAGGGGTTCTCCTTTACGAAATCCGCGTCCATGTAGCGGTGCAGCTTGGTAAACCGCACACCGTCCGGGTCGCAGTCATTGGAGGAGTGGCCATAGATAACGGTGTTGGTATCCAGAGCCTCCCGGCTACTCAAGTGATCCCGGCAGTCGGCGTAGTAGCAGCCCCATGTGCTGTACTCCCGCAGCTCGTCACGGTTCAGGTAATAACCGTTGTCCTCCGCCTGCATCACGGGGTCGTCCACCTCCGCGCCGGGGATATACAACCACGCCACGGCGTCGGGATTCTTGCTTTTGGCATCGGCAAGCTCCGCCTGCCGGTTGACGGTGGGGATTGCCTTGCCTGCGGGGGTAGAGGTGGGATCCGTCTGTTGTTCGGAGGTGCCGGAGGGTGTTTTGCCGGGAATGTCAACGGTGTCAGGGTCTTTCTGATAGCAGCCCATGACCGCAGTGGTCATGGCAAAGAGGATAACTGCCATACAGAGCATGAAACGGATGCTTTTTCTGATTCTTTTCATAATGCTGTCTCCTGCCGCGCTGGAATAGCGGCACGGCTCAAAGTGTTGTGTGTTCGGGTAATTTGTTTCGTATGGCGAAAAAGGGACAGCGCAGCTTCGGGGCGAATGCCCGTCCGCTGCGCTGTCCGATGTTCGCTTATGGGTTTTTGCCAGCGGCTTTGCTATTCAGCCATGTGGGTCATTGGGTTTTCCTTTACTCCGCCAGTGCGCGCCAGATAAAGGTGACAATCTGTGCGCGGGTGCAGTTGTCATCGGGACTGAACGTGGTGGCGGTGGTGCCCTTGGTGACATCCTCCTTGACGGCCCACAGCACCGCATCGGCGTAGTAGGCGTCAGACTTCACGTCGGTAAAGGGATTGACCGTACCGGCTGCCGGGGATTTCTCGGAGCGCCACAGGAAGGTGACGATCTGAGCGCGGGAGCAATTCTGATCCGGGCTGAATGTGGTCGCGCTGGTTCCCTTGGTGATGCCGTTCTCCACGGCCCACAGCACCGCGTCATAGTAGTAGCTGCCGGACTTTACGTCGGTAAAGGGCATGGCGCTGGACTTGGCTGCGGGGCTGCCGGCGGCGCGCCACAGGAAGGTCACGGCCTGCGCACGGGTGCAGATGCCATCCGGGGAGAAATGGGTATCATCGGTTCCCTGCGTAATGCCGTTTTCCACAGCCCAGTCCACGGCGTCCTCATAATAGCTGCCGGTGGCTACATCCACAAACACGCCGGTCTGGGGATTGCCGCCAGCCTTCATAAAGACGACCTCAATGGTGTGGTTCTTCCTCACGTTCTCAAAGGTGTAGGACTTCACCGCGCCCACGTTCTTGCTGTCGATCAGCACCTTGGCGACGGCGTAGCCCTTATCCGGGGTGATGGTGAAGGTCTGATCCCGTCCCTCGCGGACACTGACATTGCCGGAGGGAGAGATAGAGCCGTTCACGCCTGCGGTAGCCTTGATGGTGTAGTAGGTGTAACCGCCGCCACCGCTGCCGCCGCCGTTGTAGACCCAGTTGGCCTTGACGGTGACATCATTATCCGGCATGACGAAGCTGGCGTTCTTGCTGCTGGCGCTGAGAACGGTCACATCGTCGGAGGTCCAGCCGTTGAAGGTGTAGCCGGACTTGGTTCCAGCGTAGATATTGACCGTGGTTCCTGCCGCATGGCTGCCAGCGCCGGTAGCGCCGGTGCCCGCGCCGCTCAGGGTGACGTTGTGATACTTGGCAGCCTCCGCGTCGGCGACCTTGATGGTAAGCTCCTTCGTAGCGGAGCCGCCCGCATTGGTGGCCTTGACGGTGAACTTGAAGTTGCCAGCCTTGGAGGGCGTACCCTTGATGGTGTCGCCCGCCAGCGTCAGGCCGTCAGGCAGAGTGCCGGTCTCGATGCTCCAAGCGATGGGGTTGGTGCCGGTGGCAGCCAAGGTCTGGCTGTACGCATCGCCCACCTTGCCGTCCGGCAGGGTCGTGGTGGTGATGGCGGGCTTGGTGACTGGGATCGGCTCCCAAATCGCATACAGTTTGGTATCCGCCGAAACGGTAATGCTTGTGCCGGTGATCACGGTGCCGCTCGCGCTCGTTGCCCAGCCCTTGAACTGCTTGTTTGCAGGTGCGGTAAAAGTGCAAGCAGGGAGTGTGTACTCACCGGAAACACCGGTCACATCCGCCATCGTGCCAGTGCCGCCGTTTGCATTGAAGCTAACGGTGTGGGTGTGCGAAGCTTCAAGTGGAGTCAGCTTGAAGATAATCACTGCAGTAACACCGTCAGATAAAAGATCTACAGCTTCAGCCGCTTTGCCGTCTAATTTGGCATTAGCCGCGGCCAAATCCTTCAATGTAGAGCCGTCTGCCGCTTTAACAAAGACAAAAAGATCATAGTCTGCCCCGGCCTCCAACTTCTCGTCTGGACCAAGAAATCTTACCGTTATTGTGCCGCCGATCCCTTCACCATCTGGAATTGCAATCTGATAGCCTTGATTATATTCGCCGCTTCCTTCGCCGCTTCCAGAAAACACTACACCCGGTGTAGTGATTTCTACAGAAATATCGCCGGCTTTGTTGCCAACTGCATAGTTATCCAGTGTAAGGTCAACAGTTTTAAGCGGTTTAAGCAGGAAGCTGTACACTGCGTTGTTAGGCTGCATAAACATAGCTCCACCCGCTGTTCCGTCTAACGTTACATTTTCTTCCTTCAAACCCAAAAATGTATAGCCTTCGTCAGACTTAATGTGAACCTCGAGGAAGTATTCTACGCCTTCCTTTATAAGCTCATCCGCACCAAGACGCTTTATTGTTTCGCCTTCGAGATAACATAACACGTAGCTGCCATCTAAAGCAACACCACCCTCATCATAACGACAATAGGTATCGCCATAAGAAAAGTCTACTACATCTGGTGTAATGATTTTTACAGAAATATCGCTGGCTTTTTTGCCAACAGCATAGTTGCCCAGTGTAAGTTTGACAGCCTTAATTGATATATCACAAGGGATATAGGTTGCTTCTGCGGTTACATTACCTTCCGGCATAATGAATTTCGCAGTCATGTTGTTTTCAGCATCAACGGTAGCACCGGTAACAACCCACTTCTCAAATGCCAAACCTTCATCTCGTCTATCGTTCGCCAGCAGCACCACTTTATCACCGGGTTTTGCTTTTGTGATGTCTATATAACTTACATTTTTAGCCACACCGTTTTTTACGGTAATATCATACATCTGCGGCAATGTTGAGGATGTCACCTCATATTCCTGAGAATGAAAATAAGCAAGAGATACAAAGTGGGGATCATCAAAAAGAGGTCCCGATTTAATCTGCCACTCTACTTCATTGACGAAAAACCGCGGTTTTGCCGACAGCTTGTGGGTTTTGCCGCCTTCATCGTCTATGCGGACTTGGACAGAAAGCCTCCATGTTCCCTCTGTAAACGTATCCCCAGAGTAAACATTATCCCATTTTCCTGTCACTGTGTTTTTCTTTTCCCAGTGAGTCATCATAGTAGCAATATGTGCAGGGCTGCCTTCTGTCACTGTAAATGCCGGATAATTGGTCGGTTCGCCATAAGATGGTACATTAATTATCGCTGTGGCTTTTATGGTGTCAACCTCTTCGCGGGTACCCTCCGCAAACGCCGTCATCGGCAGCAGCCCCAGCATCAGCACAAGGCAGAGCATGGCGCTCAAAAACCTTGCAGGCGCTTTTCGTGTTCTAATCATAAATTGTTCACCTCGTTTTCTTATTTTTTCGCCTTTTTGATTGGCGGAATGACCGGCGGCTCGTTTCCGCACTTCGGGGGATCGTCCACTCTGGGCGGTAGTTTGATTTTCGGCGGCTCATTTCCGCAACCGTGATTAGGATCAAAGGCCGCTGTGCCGTTCAGTCTGTCTTTCTGTTTGATTTCCACTGACGAGACTGCGGCTTCTTTTTTCAGTTTCTCTTTTTTCCCGATTTCAGGTTTTTCTGCCATACTCTTTTCCTCCTCTCCGTCAGATAATGTTCGGTGCGATTTCCTGTTTGAGAATGGGGAATCATTCGGTTTTTACAGTGTATCCATCAGCGCCACAAGGTAGCTGGCACTGATAGAGCCGTAAATGAACTGGTCGATCCTCCCGGCTTTTTTCGCCCGTCGCACCTCCTCGGCTACTTTTTTCTCCGAGTTTTCGTCCACGACAAGAACGATCTTGCAGTCGGGATTGACCTTCTTCACGGCGTCGCGGATCTTCAGCCGTTCCTCCAGCACATAGGGCGGATAACCGTTGACCTCCATCAGCACGGCATACGGATCGCACGTCACGCCGTACTCCAGCGCTTCTTCCGAAGTGGTTGTCGGGACCACATAAAACTCACCCTGCTCATCAGCCCGTAATGTATTTGCCACAGCATCCGCAAAAATGCGATCCTTCATGTTCAGGATTACTCTACGCACATGTCATCACCTTCTTTCTGATCTAACTCGATGGCACTTTTCATACTCCCAAATATAATTATAAGGATTTTTCAGAAAAGCACCCTATCAGAAATGATAGTTTTTCGGAGAAAATGAAAAAATCCGCACCCGATTTTTGAAATCCGGGTGCGGATCGTGGGAAGAACATTATTCTGTTACAGGCCGGGGACAACAAAATCCTTATTGATTAAATCTGCAATCAACTGGACGCGGTTATCATAGCCCGTCTTTTGCAAAAGCTGCGTCACATGATAGCGCACGGCAGGCAGGCTCATGTGCAGCGTTTCGGCAACGGCGGCGTCGGTGCTGCCATTTGCCACCAGACGCAGCACCTCCAGCTCCCTTTCGGATATTTCGGTGGAGGGCATATTGCCGAAATACACCAGCGGCGTTTTGTCGGGGTAAATATGCTCCCCGTTCATGGTGCGATCCATCACATCCAAAAGCTCGTCGCCCTCGATTTCCTTATACCAAAAGCTGTCTGCTTTTGCTGCTCTTGCCCGGTCGATCAGGTCAATGGTCGTCATGCCGGTGACGATAATGACCTTGATATTCGGGAAATGCCGCTTGATGGCGGCGGTGGCCTCGATGCCGTCCTCGTTATTCGCCGTGCAGACATCCATGAGGATTAAATCAATTTTGTTCTGCATACACAGTATTTCAGCCATGCCCGCGTTTTGGGTATGCGCCGCAAGCTGATAGCGGTCAGAGCTTTTTATATAGCCGGTCATGCAGTCCTGCGACATTTTTCTGTCCTCTACAAGCAATACATTGATCATACTGTATTCCCCCTTTCAGGCAGCGTGATGTTGAGCCGGAATACCGGCGCACTTTCCACCGCCATCGTTCCTCCGGCGCTTTCGATCCGGCGGCGCAGAGCGCCAAGCCCGCCGCCCTCGGTTACTTCTTGCTCCGGCTGCTTGCCGTTATTGGTGATAGACGCGCAAACATAGCCGTCTGCATCGGAAATATCCACCGTCATTTCGCTGCCCTCCGCGTGACGCACCGTATTGGTGGCGCACTCCCGGATGGCAACAGTCAGCAGATAGGCAAGATTGCCGCTTTGGGGCAGCTCGCCCCGCACGGTCAGCTTTACGCCGATACCGGCAATGACGCTTGCCAGCTCACCCAGCGCCGCGTCCGAAAGTCCTGCGCCGCTTTCGCCCGCCTCCTGTTCGGCAATGCCCAGCGTTTCGCTGACGCGGCTCCATGCTTTGCCCAGCTCCCGCATAGCCGCAAGATCGTCCTCCTGCTGCTTAAACAGCTTGCGCGACAGGGAGAGCAGTAGCCCCACTTCATCGTGAACATGGGTCTTTACGGCAAAGTTTTCTTCCTCCCGCACGATTTTATCCAGCTCCGTATAGAGCTTTTTGGCACGGGCATTGGCCTCGTTCAGCGCACGGTTTTTCTCTTGCAGCTCGGCTTCCTTTTCATAGAGCGCAGTTACCTCCGCAGCCTGCATCTGTGTATAGGCCGCCCCCTCCGCGTCAGTAATGGCGGTTTCTGAAAACTGCCATGCCGCGCCGTTTGGGAAACGATAGATCAACGCCTCGGCGTCGATGGGGATAATCTCTTTGCAGGGATTTTTGAGTGCGCCCCGCAATTCGGAAATGTGCTGCAAGTCCATTCCCATCAGCGCATGGCAAAGCCGGTGCATTTGCCGGTTGCAGAGAATGATCGTGCCGTTTTGGTCGGCAAAGCAGATGCCGGAGGGCAGATTGTCCAAGCCCTCTTTGATCGACGCTCTGCCTATTTTCTCTTTATGGAATACACTCATAGCCGCGCACCTCCCTCCGGGATCGACAGCTCACAGTACCAAACGCCGTCCTCCTGCGTGACGGACGCATGGGAAAACTGCGCTGTAAGCCGCGCCATATCGGTATCGCATTGGAGGATCATGCTCAAACGGAACATAGCGGCCTCATGCCGGATAAACGCCGTAAAGCCGGTGAGCGTATCAAAGGCAACCTCAACGGCGGCTTCGTAAAAATCGTACAGCACACCGGCGGCGTAGGCGCTCATATCGTCCTCAAAATCAAATCGGACGGCACAGGTGATCCCGTTCATGCGCAGATTGGACACGGTTTCCTTTAGGCACAAATCCAGCTCCGCAGACGGAATGCTGCCCGTGCTGTCGGCAAGGATAATCAGATTGCTGCGCCGTTTCAGATAAGCGCCGATGACCGCAATTTTGCCCAGCAGCCTTTTAGCGTCGGCGCTTGACGGCGCTGCTTGCAGTTCACGGGAAAGCGCGGAGAGCAGCGCAAGGTGCGGCGCAGTCTTTTCCTGCACGGCGTTATAAAGGCGTTGCTGTTCCTCAAACTTTTTGCGGCGCTTCTTCTGCTTGTTTTCTTCGTCCAAAAGGGAGTGGTAGTCCTCCAGCTCCGCCTGTATGCCGGAAAGCTCACTTAAGACGGAGAGCAGCTTTGACACATCCTCCCGCCAAAAGATATACCCGCTGTGAATCGGTGCGCAGGAAAGACGGGTACCGCCGTCCAGCATGACCGGCGCGACCTCGGCCTCATGCAGCACTTCGGCAGAAACCGGCTGCGCGGCGTCAGAGGACAGGCAGACCGCATAATCCTTGTCCGTGATCTGCGCGGCAAGCGTGGTAGCCTTGAACAATTCGGCATAACGGCTGTTGGATTGGATCAGCCCGCACCCGATACAGCTTTCAAAAATCAGCACGATCAAAACGCAATAAACCGACGTCATATCTCCGGCGAAGGGAGCAATCACCGAATGTGCCGTAATGTAGAGGATCCCATATACGATCATCAGCGCAAACGGGATTACCGGAAGCCACAGGAATGTTCGGCTGCGCGGAATACGGCACTTATACAGGATCATGCCAAGCGCAAGGAGTGTGTTTATCACAAACCACGCAAACACGATCCAGTACATGCCCCCGTAGCTGTAACGGTCGTCTGTCCAGGGCGTATTCTCTGCGGGGAAGGAAAACACCGTCTGATGAAGGTCGTTTGTCAGAACGGTCAAGGTAAGAAGCACTGTCGGTATCCACAGCAGCCGCAAAGGAAGCGGCGTTCGGTACTGCTCCGGTTTTCCCAGCGACACGGTGGCAAACAGCGCAAGCACAGGGAGCATAAGCATCGGAATATAGTAGGCGTACCAAATATATCGGGTAACGTCGGGCAGGGCTTCTGCCGGAATGAGGTGGTGTTTCCATGTTCGCAGCAGAAACCAGAACACCATTACTCCCGAAATGCCGATCATATACCGGCGAATCTGCGTCTGTATGATCCTCCTGTCAATCAAAACGCCCCATGCGACAATCAGGAAAATGTAAATGCCCGAACGGACAAGCCCCAGCGTCTTTGGATAAAAGCCGTTGTTACCGAGCATACGACAGGTAACGGCAAGTGCAATTAACACCGCAGCAATAATCGCTGCCTGTTTGCCTTGTTTACTCAGCTTTGTCATTTTGCCGCACCTCCCGCCATAATTTGTGCGCAGGCAGGCGAGCCGCTTCTGAGCACAGATATACAAAATAAATTATACTGCAAATTCATTCAGAAGTCCACAGACGAAATGTAAATCGCCTGCATCTTTTTTCTGAACGGAACGTTCTGAAATGTAAGAAAACTCCCCCCGGACAAAACTTTTTTCGGAAATCTGGCCAAAACGCCCTGTTCAGATTGTAGTATGGGTAGAGGGGGAAATACGGGGGTACGAAGTAGTCAGCAAGCACAGCAAGCGAGTACCCGCTTGCGGATTTTGCGCTGTTCAGGTCCCTTGCCCGAACAGTCAAAATTGCTTGCTGGGATATCCCAGACCCTTATGAGAAACGGAGGCTGCCCATGGCGAACCGGAAGCGGAATATTCAGATGAAGTTCTATGTGACGGAGGAGGAAAAGCGGCTCA